>Ga0197142_1000918_pt1 | contig 27529 bp, 24 predicted proteins | sample GBS60_MetaG_FD_148614 | JGI IMG/M metagenome (GOLD analysis project Ga0197142, IMG submission 148614) | Sediment microbial communities from Great Boiling Springs, Gerlach, Nevada, United States - GBS 60_MetaG | ecosystem: Environmental > Aquatic > Thermal springs > Hot (42-90C) > Sediment... | reverse complement strand
TTGGAACTTCTTTTTTTACTTTTCCAGCTTCATGACTTTCAGAAGATAAAGACGACATTCCAGGGAACTTGCTCTCTTCAAGTTCTTTCATATCAAGAGTATTTGTTAAGTAATATTTAACCCTTTCATCATCTTTCATTTTATAACCTTGTTCTTCTAACAAAAATGAAATCTTCATGTGACCAATGGCATACGGAGCCATCATCAGCTCAAAAGCATAGAAATTTTTTAAGATATGTTCTTGTATTAATAAATGAATTAAACCCTGACTTTCCGATTTAATTAAATGTTCTATTGCAACTTCGATTGCTTTGGCAATAAAACCGAGAGTCCCACCGGCAGGATCAAGGACTGTAACTTTATCAGAAGCGAGCCCATCATAAATCTTAAATTTATCTTTTAATATTTGATGAACCGATTTGACAATAAAAGAGACCACAGCTTCCGGCGTATAATAAACTCCCCGCTTTTCTCGTGTTGATGGATCATATTCAGCCAAAAATGTTTCATAAAAATGTAAAACAGGATCACTCCCCTTGCCTTCTCTGTAATATTGTTCAAGAATCTTTTTAACATCCGCTACATTTAAGACTTCAGAAATATCATCAATGATGATTTCCATTTGTTGCGGAATATCTTCAAGAGAAATAAACTTAAACACATCTCTTAATATGCCAATTGATTTTGGAATTAAATCATAAGCAAGTTTTCGATTGAAATCACCATTTGTTCTCAGTCGTGCAGCAAATAAACCATAAGTTATAGTTTGAGAGTAAATATCAGCAAAATCTTTTTCACTAAGACCTGCAATTAAATACTCTTTGAAAACTTTATAAAAGGACTGGATTGAATGTGCCCCAAATTTTAACTCTTCCCGAACTACTTCATCGAGTAATCTTGTTCTTTTTGCAAGCTCAATGGCTAACGATTTAGCACTGTAAGTATTAGGAAGTGAAAAATCTAAAAATCTTTCCAGCAGATTTAAAAAATTAACTTCATTTTCAACTGGGGGCAAGGTCAAAAGTTTTTTTATTACAAAAGATCGAGCAATCGAAACTTTATTGATTAATTCACCATTTCTATATAATCTGAATTCTGTAAAATTTGTCAGAATAAAATTTGGAAAAGTAGACAAATATCTTTGAACTTGTTCAGTCTCTTCAATTTTATCAAGGTCAGCAGTCAAATCTTTTGCCTCAATATATCCAGTGATTTTTTGTTTTCCATCCCAGATTCTGAAATCTGGATTCCCAGCTTCTGTTTTCTTTGGCAAAATAGTTATATCAACTTTTTTATTTCTCTTAGTAAGAGAAAAAATCGAAATAAGCTCAGCTAAATGCTGATAATAAGATTCTTCTCTTGCATCCCCTTTTTTGAATGTTGAAAATATCTTAGATAAATATTCTGCTACCATTAAAAGCAATATAATAAACTAAGATTTTTAATAGTATGATAAACTTAATTAAAGTTAATATAGGTTAAATCATCCAATTAAAGATAACCAGATTCAGATATTGTTTTCTTATTTTTGCATCAAACTAAAACGAAACTATGGAATTCAAAAAAATTAATCTGAAAGGAAAAACTTTAGAAGAACTTCAACAATTCTTCGAAGATATTAACGAAGATAAATACAGAGCCACTCAGGTTTTTCAGTGGCTTTATCAAAAACGTGTCGATTCTTTCGATGAAATGACCAATCTTTCAAAGTCATTGAGAAACAAGCTAAAACAAATTGCAAGCATTGAACAATTAAAGCTTGTTGAAACTCAGACTTCTCCAGCAACTGCCACAACAAAATTTGTCTTCGAATGCAAAGATGGTTCATTAATTGAATCAGTCTTAATTCCCGATCAGGACAGATTAACACTGTGCCTTTCAACTCAGGTTGGTTGTCCTCTTGATTGTCAATTTTGTGCAACTGGTCAAATGGGTTACAAAAGAAATTTAAGTGTATTCGAAATAATTGATCAATTCATTCAAACAAGTAAACACGCAAATACACCAATCACAAACATTGTTTATATGGGAATGGGAGAACCATTTTTAAATTATGAGAATACTCTTAAATCATTGTTAATCTTTTCTTCTGATCTGGCTTTTGACATTTCCGCGAAAAAGATAACGGTTTCAACTGCCGGAATTCCCGATAAGATTATTGACTTTGCTCATCAACCTTTCAAAGGCAAACTTGCATTTTCACTTCATTCAACTGATGAAGAAATTAGAACTCTAATTATGCCGATCAACAAAAAGTATTCTCTCAAACAAAACATTGAAGCACTTGAATATTTTTACAAACAGACAAAACGACGAATAACTTTTGAATACATTCTACTGAAAGGTATTAATGATTCTGACAAAGATGTGCAGGGACTGGTAAAACTATGTAAAAGAATTCCAAGCAAGATTAACATTATTCCTTTCAATTCAATAGCTCATACAAATCCAAAAGGACTTGGTGCAACTTTGCAACCAACTTCGCAGGAAGAGTTTGATAACTTTGTTGAGAAATTAAGAAGAAACAATCTTACCGTCTTTGTTAGAAATACTAAAGGAAGCGATATTGCTGGTGCCTGCGGACAACTAGCAACAAAAATCATTCGAAAAACTCTTACTAAACAATCAATTTGATTATAGGAGAAGAAGATGAAAAAAGTCAAAAAGGAAATTCGAATTGCTTTAATTCAAATGTCAATGGAAACGGATACTTCCAGAAACCTGAAAAAAGCTAAAGAGTTGGTTGTCCAAGCAGCTAAAAATGATGCGAAAATTATCTGCCTGCCAGAAATGTATAAATCACTTTATTTCTGTCAAAAAGAAGAGCATGAATTTTTCAAACTTGCTGAAAAACTTGATGGAGAATCATTTCAAGAATTTTCAAAGATTGCAAAAAAATTTAAGTCTGTAATCATCGTCCCAATTTTTGAAAAAAGAACCAATGGTTTATATCATAACAGTTTGATTGTTATTGACGAAAAAGGTGAGCTATCTGGATTTTATAGAAAAATGCACATTCCCGATGATCCACTTTACTATGAAAAATTTTATTTTACTCCGGGCGATACTGGATTTAAATCTTTCAAAACAAATTATGGTAATATTGGAACTTTAATTTGCTGGGATCAGTGGTTCCCGGAAGGTGCGAGATTAACGGCATTAAAAGGTGCAGAAATTTTATTTTATCCAACTGCAATTGGCTGGCATCCATCTGAAAAAGAAAAGTATGGAGATGCTCAGAGAGAAAGCTGGATTACAATTCAGAGAAGTCATGCAATAGCCAATGGTGTTTTTGTCGCTGCTGTTAACAGAGTTGGATTTGAAAAAGTTGACGAAAATAGTGATGGAATTATTTTCTGGGGTTCATCTTTTATTTGCAATCCTCAGGGTAAAATTATAGCTCAAGCATCTGAAGATAAAGAGGAAATTATTTTTGCTGACATAGATTTTTCAAAAGTCGATATTTATAGAACTCACTGGCCATTTTTACGCGACCGAAGAATTGATGCTTATGATGAATTAAAAAAAAGATTTATAGATTGAAAAGGTTCAGTTTTATGTTTAATGATTTTCATTATCAATAGTGTATTTTATGATTGAGATTGATAAAAAAGATATCATGGATATTGGATTTGAAATTTTGAATTATTAAAATTAAAATGGTTATCCAAAGACAATTCTGAATAAAATGAATAAATTCTTATCTTTGTAAATCAATCGGTGGTATTTAAATAACAAAAATGAGGATAAAAAATGCCTTTAAAACCAGTTGAGATAAAAGAGATTGAAAAACACGCTGAGAGTATTTACGAAGCAATTATTGTCGCTGCTAAAAAAGCTCGGCAAATCAACGCTGAAATGAAAATCGAATACAACAAAAGATTATCAGAATTACCTCCACAGGTTCAATTAGACGACGCTGAAGAAGTTGAAAATCCAGATCAAATCAGAATAAGCAAAGAACTTGAAGCAAAAGGAAAGCCAACTGAGCAAGCATTGGATGCATTGCTCAAAGGTGAAATTGTTTACAGATATAAACAATAAATTTTAAATCTTTTTTGATTGACAGAATTAAAAAACAAAAAGATTATTTTAGGAGTAAGCGGTGGAATCGCCGCTTACAAATCCTGTTATTTAGTACGCGAACTTATAAAGCTTGGTGCAGAAGTTCGCGTGGTAATGACTCCTTCAGCTTGTGAGTTTGTTTCCCCTTTGACTTTTTCTACTTTATCCCAGAACGAAGTAATCGTAAACATTTTTCCCGATAAAAAAGGAAATACCAAAACTTCAACCTGGCACATTCACTTATCTCAATGGGCTGATTTGTTCATTGTTGCTCCAGCGACTGTCAACACAATTGCAAAAATCAATCATGGTATTGCAGATAATGCGTTAACAACATTGGCTTCGTCAAGAAGATGTCCCCTTCTAATTGTTCCAGCTGCAGATGAAGATATGTATTTAAGTTTTGCTAATCAGAAAAATATGGCAGAATTAAAATTACAAGGCGTTCATTTTTTAGAAGCTAAATATGGTGAACTCGCAAGCGGATTGACAGGCCTGGGAAGAATGGCTGAAGTAGATTTAATTGTTAAAAAAATTAAATCTCTTCTTTCTAAATCAAACAAAGATTTCAAAAAGAAAAAAATATTAATCACATCTGGTCCAACTTATGAACCAATTGACCCTGTCAGATTTATTGGAAATCGCTCAAGTGGGAAAATGGGTCAGGCTCTTGCCCTCGCTGCTTTATATCGTGGTGCTGATGTAACTGTTATTACTGGACCAACTAATCTAACATACCCAGCTTCAATTAAAGTAATAAAAGTCAAAACAGCAGAAGAAATGCTAAAAGCAGTAAAAAAAGAATTTCCAAAATGCGATATCTTTATTTCTGCAGCTGCTATAGCTGATTATCGACCAAAGAAAATCTCAAAATCAAAAATCAAAAAAACAGATTCACAACTGGTAATTGAACTGGTTGAAAATAAAGATATTTTGAAAGAGATTTCAAAAATTAAAAAGAAAAATCAAATCGTTGTCGGATTTTCAGTAGAAACAGAAAATGAAATTAACAACTCTCGACTTAAACTTGAGAAAAAGAAACTTGATATGATTGTGATTAACAATCCACTTGAGGAAGGCGCTGGATTTGAAGTTGATACAAATTTGGTTCATATTTTGAAAAAAGATGGTAAGCTTTTAAAATTCCCAAAGAAGTTTAAGTTCGATGTTGCAAATGATATTTTAGACGAGATAAAAAAATTATGAGTAAAGAGATAAAAGAACTTCTCGATAAAATAGAAGACTTTCTCCGATATCAGGAGGAATTAAATTTACCTCTTTTTGCTTCTGAAGGAATTTCAGAAAAACCAAAAGCAAAAAAATTAAATACAGAATTCATCGACTACTACTTGAAAAATATTGAAGAAGATTTTATAAAAGCTAATACACTTACAGAATTGGATTCAATGATAAACCAATGTCAGAAATGTCCACTCGGCAAAACTCGAACAAAATTTGTTTTTGGTGTTGGTAATCCAGCTGCTGATATCGTTTTTGTTGGCGAAGCACCTGGTGCAGATGAAGATGCTCAGGGTGAACCATTTGTTGGTCGTGCAGGAAAGTTTTTAACTGAAACACTTAGAAAAATCGGACTAGAGCGAGAAGAAGTTTACATTTGCAATATTTTGAAATGCCGACCACCAAATAATCGTGACCCTTTACCGCAGGAAGTTGAGAAATGTGAACCTTATCTTCTCAAACAATTGAGTTTAATTAAACCAAGAATAATTGTCGCTTTAGGTCGAATTGCTGGAAATACACTTTTAAGAAAAAACGAAACATTAACTAATCTCAGAAAAAACATTTATAATTATTACGAAATCCCATTGTTCATTACTTATCATCCTGCAGCCATCTTGCGAAATATGGGATTGAAAACTACATTTGAAGAGGATTTGATTAAAATGAAAAATTACTATGATAGCCTGATTAAGTGATGTATCAGTAAAAGAACCTGTCAAGGTTCAATTTTCAATATTAATTTAAAACAAACGAGGGGTAAAAAATGGCTAGAAGAAAATCAGACGGTAGAGAATTAAAAATATCTTTTGACGAATCATTTAAGTCGATGCCTTATGCTGCGGAAATTGAAAAGAGCGTTCTGGCAACTATGATTAACGATACCCAATGCATCAGTAAAGTTTTTGAAATCATCACAGATGAAAAAATATTTTACTCAGAGGCAAATCAAAAAATCTTTCGCGTAATTAAAGACTTTGTCGCAGAACATCGCCCTGACGAATTAAACCTTCCAATTGTTCTTGAAAAACTCAGGGAAAAAAATTTAATTGATGAAATTGGAGGTGTTAGTTACCTGCTCGATTTATCAAGAATGGTTGAAAGTTCAGAGAAGATTGAAGGAATGTGCAAAATTCTAATTGAAAAATATATGGCAAGAGAAGTAATCAGACATTCGCTAAACATTGCATCGAAAGGATATGATGGAACAGTTGATATTTTCGATTTGCTCAATGAAGCCGAAGCTGGTCTATTTGCGATTTCAGAATTAAAATTCAAAAAAACTTATTTAAATCTTAAAACTCTCGTTCAACGGACTGTTAACTTCATTGACAAAATGAAAAGATCTGAAGTTTCAGGCATCTCTACTGGTTATACACTATTGAATAACTTGACCGGTGGTTTTCAGGATTCTGATTTAATAATTATTGCTGCAAGACCGGGAGTTGGTAAAACAGCTTTTGGACTTTCACTTGCTTATAACATTTCGAAATACTCGAAAATCCCGGTTGGGTTTTTCAGTTTAGAAATGAAAGCCGAGCAAATTGTAATTCGTTTGTTGAGTATGGAATCAAAAATTGATGTGAGAAAAATTAGAACCGGTCGTTTTAATCAAGAAGAAGAATTACTATTATCAAGATCCATTAGGGTTCTATCTGCTTTACCCATTTACATTGATGACACACCAGCAATTTCCTTGCACGAACTTAGAGCTAAAGCAAGAAGAATGATTTCTGAAAATGGTGTTCGCATAATCTTTGTTGATTATCTTCAATTGATGCAAGGTCCTGCAGATGCAGAAAGTCGTGAAAGAGAAATCTCTTATATTTCAAGAGGTTTAAAAGCATTAGCAAAAGAACTTGATATACCAATAGTTGCACTTGCTCAGCTCAATCGTCAGGTAGAAATTAGACAAACAAAAAGACCGATGCTTTCTGATTTAAGAGAATCAGGAGCAATTGAACAGGACGCTGACATTGTTTGCTTCCTCCACAGACCAGATTTGTATAAGAAACCAGAAGAGGATACAGTCCAGGAAGTTGATTCACCAAAAACGATTGAGTTAATTATTGCAAAGCAAAGAAATGGTCCAACCGGTGAATTTCAATTATTATTCTTCCCAAGATTTACAAGATTTGAAGAGCAAACCACTTATGAATTTCAACAGAGAGCATTAGAGAAAGAATATACTCCTGAGGATTATGAATCTTTACCGGATAATTTTGAAGCAGAAGATTTTTCACCAGAAAAACCACCATTTTAATTTTATAGAGAAATTTACTTGAACAAAAAAGTCAGACTTATAATTTTCGGTCTGACTTTTTTTATTTCATCAACTAAAATACATCTCATTATTATTTTGATTTTAATTTCAAATATTTTTTATCAATAAGGCTTAACAATTTTTTCATATTAATCACATCTTCTCTCATATCTTCACCTTTTGGTGTCTCCAATATTTTCGGAATGTGAAAAAATCTTTCATCATTCATAATAAAACGAAATCCACTTAATCCAATTTTCCCTCTCCCAATGTGTTCATGTCGGTCAACTCTTTCACCCAGTTCTTTCTTTGAATCGTTCATGTGAAAAGCTTTCAAATACTTCAAACCAATTATCTCATCAAATTCTTCAAATGTTTTTAAATACCCTTTTTCGGTTCGGATATTATAACCAGCTGCAAAAATATGACAGGTATCAACACAAACGGCCAGTCGTTTTTTATCTTCAACAAGATCAATGATTTTTCTTATTTGTTCGAATTTGTAACCAATGCTTGTCCCCTGTCCTGCTGTTGTTTCTATCATGCTTTTGACCTTAAAACCTTTTGTTTTTTCGTGAGCAATATTAATTGACTCAGCAATTAATTTAATTCCATCCTCTTCACCCAGTCCCATATGAGAGCCTGGATGGAAGTTTAAATAGTCAATGCCCAATAATTCACATCTTTCAAGTTCATCAATAAAAGCTTCTCTTGATTTTTTCAGAATGGACTTATCTTTGGCACATAGATTAATTAAATATGAATCGTGAGCAATTACAGGCTTTAAATTTTTGAGTTTAACAAGTCTTTTATAATTTTGAACAACCTGTTCATTTAAAGGTTTGGCTTTCCATTGATTGCTGTTTTTTGTAAAAATTTGAAATGTTGTACAACCAATTTTGGCAGCTCGTTCAACTGCCTTATCAACTCCTCCTGCAATGGAGGTATGAGCACCAAGTAAAATTTTCATAATAAATCCTATTTAATTATGAGTAGATTAATCAAACTACAAAATAAAAAAAAGAAACTTGTAATTGGATTAATGTCCGGTACATCTGTCGATGGAATTGATGCTGCTTTGGTCGAAATAAAAGGCAATGGAATTAATACGAAATTCAAAGAGTTATTTTTTAAGACATATCAATATCCCAAAGGATTGAAAGAATTAATTCTGAAAAACTCCTTAAAAGAATCAAGCAATGTAGAAGATATATGTCGATTAAATTTCTTGATTGGAAAGTTGTTCGCAAAAGCAGCAATCAAACTTTGTAACGATTATGGAATTTCAATTAATGAAATTGATTTGATTGGTTCACACGGACAAACAATTCATCATTTGCCTGAAGAAAAAAAATTATTCGGTGAAAAGATTAAATCAACTTTACAAATTGGAGACCCATCTGTAATTGCAAAACTCACTGGCGTTGTAACAGTTGGTGATTTCAGAGTTGGCGATATGGCACTTGGTGGTCAGGGTGCACCTCTTGTCCCATATTTCGACTTTTTAACTTTTAGGTCTCAAAAAGTTAATCGTGCACTCTTAAACATTGGTGGAATTTCAAACATTACTTTATTAAAGAAGGGTGCAAACATTGATGATGTAATTGCTTTTGATACTGGACCAGGAAATATTTTAATTGACTTACTAACAAAAAAATTCTTTAATAAAAAATTTGATAAAGATGGGAAAATTGCGTTCTCAGGAAATTTTAACGAAAAACTCTTCAAACGAATAATTGAAATCGATGACTTCATCAATAAAAAGCCTCCAAAATCAACGGGTAGAGAGAGATACAATGAGAAATTTTTGAACAAAGCACTTGAAAGATTTAATGATTTACCATCAAGAGATATCATCACAACATTTACTGAATACACTGCTTATTCTGTTTTCTTTAATTATCAAAAGTTTCTAAGAAGAATTTGTGAGATATCAGAACTTTTAGTGAGTGGTGGCGGGTCTAATAATCCATATCTTATGAAATCTTTACAAAAATATTTTGGAGCTAAAGTTAGAGTAAAAAAAGTTGAAAACGATAAAATGTCTGTCGACTCAAAGGAAGCTGTATGTTTTGCAATTTTTGCAAACGAAACAATTTCAGAAAATCCAATTAATATTCCTTCGGTTACTGGTGCAAAAAGTAAGACAATTTTAGGAAAGATTTGTTTATGAGTAGAATTGTAATCACAGGTTCTTCGGGTTATCTGGGTTCGCATCTCTGTCGATTGATGGAAAAAGAAAAAGTCTTCGCTCTTTATAAGAATACAAAACCACAATTCGGAAATATCGAACCAATCCAGCTCGATCTAATAGATGGTGAAGAGTTAAATCTTCTTTTCAAAGATATCAAACCAGATTATGTTATACATCTTGCGGCTGTAATTCCTTCACAATTGATTAATCAAGATGACAGATTTGTTTATCAGTTGAATGTCGAAGTCACAAAACAAATTGCTTCTCTCTCACACACTTACAATTCATTCTTAATTTTCACTTCAACTGATCTTGTTTATGAAGAAGGTGATGATATTAAAGAAAATAATAATTTCAATCCATTAAATCTTTATGCTCAAACAAAACTCGAAGCTGAAAAATCAATTCTCAAATACGGAAAGTATTTTTTGATTTTAAGAACGGCCTTGATGTATGGATTTTCAATTTCAAGTCACAAGTCATTTTTCGATTTTTCTTTCAAGCAATTATTAAATGGACATGAAGTCAAAGCCTTTTATGATCAATTTCGCAATCCTCTTTTTGTGGAAGATGCTGCAAAATACATTCAAAAGTTCACACAAATTAAATTGCCTGATTATGACATTATGAATTTCTGTGGATTTGAAAAACTTTCTCGCTATGAAATGATCTTTAAAATGGCTGAAATTTTTGAATTAGATCTGAATTTAATTCAGAAAGAATCTTGTGAAAATTTCAAGAGCTACAAAATGGCAAAAAATTTAGGATTGAATTTTGACAAAATGAAGAAACTCAATCTTGTTCCAGAAACTTTTGAAGCAAATCTCAAATACTTAAAATCGAATTTCGATTTTTACAAACAATTCATCGAAAATGATAAAGAACAAAAACACGAATGAGTTTTAAAGCAAAGAAAAAATTAGGTCAGCATTTTTTAGTTGATAAAAATATAATTCGGAAAATTGTTGAAATATTCTCTCCTGCTGAAAATGATTTAATCGTCGAAATTGGCCCAGGTAATGGTGCTCTTACAGAAGAACTAATTAAATATTCAAAAAAATTAATTCTGGTTGAAATCGATAAAGAATTAATTCCGGACTTAGAGAATAAATTTCCAGAGGTTAAAATTTTAAACAAGGACATTTTAGATTGTGATTTCTCAAAAGAATTTTTTGATGCAAAATTTAGAATAATTGGTAATCTACCTTATTATATTACCAGTCAAATCCTGTTTAAAATTTTTGATAATTATCATCTTGTCAATGATGCTTTGATAATGATTCAAAAAGAAGTTGCACAACGAATTGTTGCACATAAAGGGACTAAGGATTACGGAATTTTGAGTGTATTTGCTCAATTCTATTCTGAGCCGAAAATTTTATTCAATGTTTCGAAAAATGTTTTTTATCCCAAACCAAAAGTTGATTCATCAATCATACACTTAAAAATGAAGCAACGGGTAGAGTTGAGCGAACAAGAAGAAAAATGTTTTAGACATGTTGTTAAAACAGCATTTAATCAAAGAAGAAAAACTTTAAGAAACTCTCTTAAAAACCTTTTTACTGAAAATGATTTGGTTTTTTATGAAAAATTCTTTTCAATGCCCTTCGATCTTTCAAGACGCGCAGAAGAACTCAGTCTCACCGATTTTATTTATCTTGCAAAAAATTTTTGCAAAATAAAACATACTTAAATCAACAAACTAAAAAGAACCATGAAAAAATACATCAAGGCTCTAAATGTATTCGATGTATGCGTAATCGCTTTTTACATTTTTTTGATTTCTCTAAATATAATTTTTTATGAAAGAGTTCATCACACTTTCAATCTTCTCCTAATTGAGATTTTAACTATTGGCTTTGTTTTTATCACAGCTTATCAGCATCAGAAAGTTAATAATGCTTTCTGGAAGAATCTGCATTTGTGGTATTTAGCCCCAATGATTTTTATTACATTCAAGCAACTCTATTATATGGTTCATCCAATTCATCCCACTGATTACGACGATCTTTTAATCAAAATTGACCGATGGTTATTTGGTGTTGATCCGACTATTTGGATTTATCAATTTTCTCATCCAGTGATAACTGAAATCTTGCAGATTGTTTATACCTCATTTTATTTGCTTCCAATAATTGTGGGGATCGATCTAATTAAAAACAAAAAACATGATGAGTTTGAATTTGCAGCCTTCTTAATTGTCTATGGATTTTTTCTTTCTTACTTAGGTTACTTCTCTTTACCTGCAGTTGGACCAAGATTTACACTTCATGACTTTTATAATATTGATAATGAATTGCCAGGTCTTCTGTTCACACCTTATTTGAGAGAATTTGTTAACATTGGTGAATCAATTCCTAAAGGGACAATCAATCCACACTTGCTTGTTCAACGAGATGTTTTTCCTTCGGGACATACGCAAATGACTTTACTCACAATGTATGCGACAATAAAATTCAACACAAAAACAAAGTATTTTATAATTCCTACTGGAATACTTTTAATCATTTCGACGGTTTATCTGCGATATCATTATGTAATTGATCTAATTGCAGGTGCAATTTTTATGATAATAACTTTATGGACAGGGAAAAAAATATATAAGGCGTGGAATAAATTTACTGACAGAAAAATTCCAGATTGGATTTAAAATGCACCTTTATCAACAGCCTGTATCGTTTCAACAATTAAAGGGAAATATCTATCGAGGCTGCAATTCACATCGGCTTTTAAATTGCAGCGTTCAAAATCGCCACGACATTCTACACAAATTTTCTGATGAAGTGCATCAACATAATCAGACATTTTATCGCTATGAATTGAATGAATTACATCAACAATTTTATCCAGATACAATTCAACAGCACAACATTCCTGGTCAGTCATTTTGCAATTACCATTTTCATCTGAATCAACACAAATTGAACAAACTTTTTTACGAATTGCTTTTAAATATTTTTCCATCATATAACCTATAATTTGTTTGAGCAAAGATAATGAGTTCCAGTAAGAAATTAAATGAATTAAATTTTAACGATAAACAGCAGAAGAAAGAATTTGTCCGTGAAATGTTCAATTCAATTTATCGGACATATGATTTGTTGAATCATCTTTTGAGCTTTGGAATTGACATTTACTGGCGAAAAAAAGCTTTGAAAGATATTTATCTACACGAAAACGATGTCTGTCTTGATTTAGCAGCTGGCACTGGCGATTTTGGAATTGAAGTCTACAAAAAGTTTAAATGCAATATCATCGGATACGATATAGCTGAAAATTCATTGAAAGTTTTTCAAGAAAAAATTAAAAAGAAAAAGTTCGATGAAAGTAAATTCAAATTTATTGTTGGCGAGGCAGAAAATATTCAACTCGAAAATGAATCAGTAAATTTAATCACAATTGCATTCGGAATAAGAAATTTTTATGATTCTCAGAAATCGTTACTTGAAATGTTTAGAGTATTGAAGACAGGTGGCAGACTATTAATTCTTGAATTCAGTTTACCAAAGAACAAATTCATTCGCTTTATTTACAAATTTTATTTTGAAAAAATTCTTCCTTTTGTCGGAAAAATTATTTCGAAAGATAACTCAGCTTATAAGTATCTACCCGAATCAGTTAAGTTATTCGAACAAGAAAAAGATATTGCCGGTGAAATTATTAAAGCTGGATTTCGTGAGTTAAAAATTAAACCGCTAACTTTTGGTATCGTTAAACTTTACAGTTCAAAAAAATCACTTGAATATTAATTCATTTAATCTGTAAAAATTTGTTAAGAATAATTCGTAGAATAAAAACAATTAATGAATTTCTTTCCTTTTAGTCTTTTCAAAAAGATAATTTCTAAATTCCATCAAAGCTTTATAGCGATGACTAATCTTATTTTTGATTTCTGACGGTAGTTCAGCATATGTTGCTTCAAATCCATCAGGTTTGAATAAAGGATCATATCCAAATCCATTGGTTCCCCTTGGAGAATCAACAATTTCGCCTTCAACAATTCCAGTAAAAATTTCGTCTTCTGAATCAGATTTATAATTGATCACACAAATAAACTTTGCTCGATGTGGTTTCGGTTTGTCTTTTAATTCATTAAGTAATTTCTGATTATTTTTTTCGTAATTATGTTCTTCACCTGCATATCGTGATGAGTAGACTCCTGGTTCACCATTTAATTGATCTACCATTAGACCAGAATCATCAGCAATTGTTGGAAGTTTTGTCAAATTAAAAATAGTGTGAGCTTTCTTTCGCGCATTTCCTTCAAATGTATTTTGATCTTCTTCTATTTCAATTTGAATTCCAAGATCATTCAAAGTCAGGATTTCAATTCCAAGCTCGCCTAAAATTTCTTTTACTTCTTTGACTTTATCTGGATTATTTGTCGCAAGAACAATCTTCATAACAGCCCTTATTTCATTTTACTCTTTTAAGAAGTTTTTTTAATTCTTCTCCTGATTTCCTGACAACTTCCTGAACATCAATTGTTTTGAACTCACGATTCTGGTAAACCCAAACACCATCAATCATTACACTTTGAACATTAGTATGATCACATGTATAAACAATATTAGAATATAAACTTTCATGATTAACTTCCAGCGAATTATGAATTTTATTTAATTCGAGCAAAACCAGATCCGCTTTCTTACCTTCTTCAATACTGCCAATTTCATTATCAAGGTGAAGGGCTTTTGCACCACCAATAGTGGCAAGTTCGAAAACTTCTTTAGCTGTCATGGTAGTTGGACCATGAAAAGGTTTTTGAATTAATGATGCGAGCCTCATCTCAACGAAAATATCAAGGAAATTATTGCAAGGTGCCCCATCAGCACCAATGGAAACTGAAATCCCTTCTCTTAAATATCTTGGAATGTTCGCAATACCAGATGCAAGTTTCAGGTTAGAAGAGGGACAATGTAAAACTCTTGCATCTCGTTTTTTCATTAATTGAATTTCATTTTCGTTCAACCAGATACAATGAGCAATACAACTTTTATTGTTTAAAATTTCGAGTTCTTCAAAGCATTCAATATTATCTTTACCACATCTTTTTCTAACATTCTCAAGTTCAGTTCGATTCTCACTTGCGTGTGTATGAAACAATGTCCCGGGGTAAGTTTTTACAAGTTCATTGGTTTCTTTGAGTAACTCATCAGAACAGGAAAGAATAAATCTTGGAGCAAAGGCATATTTTATTCTTTCATTAGCCTTAAAATGAAATTCTTTTGCAAGTTCCTCTGATGTTCTCAAAGCATCATTTGTTGACTCGGAAAGTTTAGGATAAAGAGCATTTATATCCATCATAGCTTTACCGTGAAAAGCACGAAGTCCGGAATTTATCAACTGTTCAAATACAACATCAGAATGGTTCATACTTCCCATGTCTAAAATTGTTGTGGTCCCACATCTTATCAATTCACTAATTCCAAGTAGTGCAGAATATTTCATGGAATTTTTATCATGAGCAAATTCATAAGGCATAATTTTCATTTGAAGCCAGTCAAGTAATTCAAGATCATCAGCTAATCCACGAAATAAAGTCTGACATAAATGAATGTGAGTTTGAACAAAACCTGGAATTAAAATAGACTCCGGGAATGAGAATATTTCCCAGTTATTTTCTTTTGCAAGTGTTTCAAGTTTCTCACTTCTATCAATTTTTTGAATTCTGTTTTGAGAAACTAAAACAGAATGACCGCTCAAAATTTCATAGTTGCTGTTCATTGTGATAATATATTTCGGTGAAATTACTTTCATTTTACATTCTCATAAATTTCATCAATAATTGAAAATGCATATCGTAAATGTGGAATAACAATCGATCCACCAACGATTAAAGCAATATTCATAGCTTCATAAAGTTCTTCTTTAGTTGTTCCCAATTTCACACACTGTTCAATATGATAAAAAATGCAATCGTTACATCTCAGCACCATGGACGCAACAAGTCCCATCATTTCTTTATACTTTGCTGGAATTTTTCCTTCGTGGTAAGCTTTTGTATCAAGGGCAAAAAATTTCTTGTAGTCACTAAAACCAGAGTTTAAAATTTTCTCATTCATTTCAGTTCTAAACTTATGAAATTCTTTGTATTTACTCATGTGATATTCCTTTCAAAAGTTATAATAATTTTTTGTTCGATTTCATTTTTTCTGTCAAACTGAGCCTGTCGAAGTGTGACTAACTCATTTTAATCTTGAAAAGAACTCTTCTATGTCAGGCTTCGACAGGCTCAGCCTGAAATTAAAGTTTAAATACACTGTCACATTGAGCCTGTCGATGTATGACATCCAGAAATTTAGACAATCTAACTTGACAATCATTTAATATTTTTTCCAAAAAATTATTTCCATAAGTACCCCAGACTTAATCCAGCGACTAATGATGCACCACCAAATGAAAGTCCAGCAATTTCACCAAAGTAATATCGTAATCCACCAAAAATTTCAACACCAAACTGATTAAAATTCCACTTGTACCCAACATCACCACCAATTCCAAGAAAAGAACTATTATAAGTTGCAGGTACAATTCTATTTTTTTCCTTTGCCGACCAGAAAAGTAAATCTGCTGATGGTCCATACCACAAACCAACAACAGGCTTTGATTTTGAATACCAGCGAAATGACCCACCTAAACCAAAAGCTGAGTTTGAGAACGAACCAATATCATAACCAACAAAGTTAGCTCGAACAGCAATCGAATTTTCCGATGTGTATCTAAATTCATACTGAACGTTCATCACTCCCCAGAATAAACCGAGAGGATTAATCATAATTGCTTTGTTTGGTTGAGCATTTAATTGTGAAACCAAAAAGATTAAGATATAAAGAGCAATTAATCTTTTCATACTATCTCCTCTTAATTTGTTCTTTCTAATTCTTGTTTAAGAAATTGACCTGTATAACTATTTTCAACTTTTGTTAAATCAAGTGGTGTTCCTTCTGCCACAATGTAACCACCAGCATCACCACCTTCTGGCCCAAGATCAATTATCCAATCAGCAGATTTGATTACATCAAGATTGTGCTCAATAACAATTACAGTATTTCCTTTGTCAACAAGTCCATTTAGTACTTCCAGTAAAATTCTAATGTCTTCAAAATGCAGACCGGTTGTTGGTTCATCAAGAATGTAAAGAGTTTTTCCTGTTTGAACTTTTGAAAGTTCGGTCGCAAGTTTAACACGCTGAGCTTCACCACCAGAAAGTGTCGTTGCTTGCTGGCCAAGTCGTATATAGCCAAGTCCAACATCATAAAGTGTTTGAAGTTTTCTTTTTATTCGAGGTAAATCTTCAAAGAAATGTAAAGCTTCTTCAACTGTCATATCAAGAACATCGGCTATGGACTTTCCTTTATATTTGACTTCAAGAGTTTCTTTATTATAACGTTTACCTCTACAAACGTCACAAAGAACATAAACATCAGGAAGAAAATTCATTTCAATTTTTTTAACTCCATCTCCTTCACATTCTTCACATCTTCCACCTTTAACATTGAAGCTAAATCTTCCTGCTTTATAGCCACGAATTTTTGAATCAGGCAACTCAGCAAATAAGTCCCTTATCAAAGTAAACAAGTTTGTATATGTTGCAGGATTTGATCTTGGTGATCTTCCAATTGGTGATTGGTCAATTTCAATTACCTTGTCAATCTCTTTTAATCCTGTAATTGAATCATAAGGCAAAGGAACCAGTTTAGAGCCATAAAATTTCTTAAATAAAATCCGCCCAAGTGTATCGTTAACGAGAGTAGATTTTCCCGATCCACTTACACCAGTAACGCATATTAATTTTCCAAGAGGAAATTTAACTGTTATATTTTTGAGATTATTACCCCTTGCTCCTTTCAGCACAATGTATTTACCATTTCCTTCTCTTGGATTGAGATTAAAAGGAATAAATTTTTTATTAAGTAAATATTGAAGAGTAATTGAATTTGAGTACTTTTTCTCCCCATTGCTTAGAATATCTCTCAATTCACCCTGTAAAACTACTTTCCCGCCATTTTGAGCAGCACCAGGACCGAGATCAATCAAATAGTCAGCATTTAAAATTGTTTCTTTGTCGTGTTCAACTACAATGATTGTATTTCCAAGGTCTCGCAATTCTTTCAATGAATTAATCAATTTCAAGTTGTCTCTTTGATGCAATCCAATGCTCGGTTCATCTAAAACATAGAGCACTCCAACTAACTGTGAACCTATTTGGGTTGCAAGTCTAATTCTCTGTAATTCACCTCCAGAAAGTGTCGTTGCATTTCGATCAAGTGTTAGATACTCAAGCCCAACATTCAAAAGAAAATTTAAACGCATTCTAATTTCTTTTAATATCTGCCTTGCAATCTCTTCTTCTCTCCCTGAAAATTGAATTTCATCAAAAAACTTTTTCAAATCTTTAATCGAAAGCTGAGATAATTCTCCTATATTTTTTCCATCAATCTTTACACTAAGAGCTTCTTTTTTTAATCTGTAACCTTTACATTCGGGACAGATAGAAACCGTCATATATGCTTCAATCCATTCCCTGATGCTATTTGATGATGTCGTATTATATGTTAATTGTAATTGAGGCACTATTCCAGTAAAGCGATGTGAATAAGTTACAAACTCACCTGATCCGAGTTTGTACCTGAATTCAAGTCTTTCATTACCCGAACCATACAGTAAAATATTTTTAACTTTTTTTGGTAACTTTTCGAGTGGCGTATCAAAATCAAAATCGTAAGTTTCGGCAAGTGCTCGCAATTGATTGAAGAACCAGTTATCTCTGGGCTTGCCATAAGGTGCAATTCCTTCTTCATTAATTGATTTGCTCCAATCGGGAATTACCAGCTCTGGATCAATCTGTTGCTTTATTCCAAGCCCTTCGCAGGATGGACAGGCACCATAAGGTGAATTAAATGAAAAGGTATTTGGAGCAAGTTCCTGTAAACTTATTCCACAATTCAAGCAAGCCAGTGTTCTATTGTAAATTTTTTCGTAATGACCATCAGAAATAATAACTACTCCATTTCCATAATTCAAAGCATACTCAATTGATTCTTGAATTCTTCTTTCTGATTTACGAAGCACTTCAACTCTATCAACTAAAATCTCGATGTTGTGAACTTTGTATCTTTCAAGTTTCATTCCTTTAACAATTTCCTTAATCTCTCCATCAATCCGTGCTTTTAGAAATCCATCACGCAAAATATCTTCAAATAACTCTCTGTAATGCCCCTTTCGCCCTCTAACAACTGGTGCAAGAATGTCTATTTTCTTTCCAAAGAATGTATGAAAAACAGAGTCAAAAATTTGTTCAATGCTCATTTTTTCTACTGGATTACCACATTCAGGACAATGTGGTTTACCAACTCTCGCGAATAAAAGTCTGAGAAAATCGTAAATCTCTGTAATTGTTCCAACCGTTGACCTTGGATTTGCAGAAGTTGATTTTTGTTCAATGGAGATTGAGGGACTTAATCCTTCAATGTAATCGACATCGGGCTTTTCCAGATTGCCCAAGAATTGACGAGCATAAGCTGAAAGACTTTCAATAAATCGTCTCTGTCCTTCAGCGTAAATTGTATCGAATGCAAGAGATGATTTACCAGATCCAGAAAGTCCAGTAATAACAATCAACTTATCTCTCGGAATTTCAAGATCTAAATTTTTGAGATTATGTTCACGAGCACCACGAATTACTATCTTGTCCATATTGTATATCTAAATCATCAATTTTATCTTTTCATATTAATTAATCTAAAATTGATTTTCAAACTATAAAAAATTCAACAAATGGATAAATATTTTACAGTCGAGAAAATTTTTGAAGATAAATTAACTGTTAAAGGTTCTAAATTCATTGCATATCTTTATCCTGTTAAATCAAAAGATGAATTTAAAAATTTCCTTGAAAAATTATGGAAAGAGCATATAAAGCCAGCCATATCTGTTACGCATATCAACTGGATGAGAAGAATTTCCACTACAATGATGATGGTGAACCGAGTGGAACTGCCGGACAGCGTATTTATTCAGCATTGAAAATTAAAAATCTACTATTTGTTGCACTTTTTGTTGTCAGAAATTTTGGTGGTATAAAATTGGGCACTGGTCCTCTTGCAAAAGCTTATTTTGATGCAAGTATAAATGTTTTGAATAAAGCAGAAATCGTTGAAAAATATTTCACAAAAAATTTTGATATAAAATTATCTTACAACCAATTCGAAAAGTTAAAAAAACACTTGATTGAATTTTCCATTGATGAGCTCAAGCCTATCTATTCCGATAATGTTGAACTTAAAATTTCAGTGAGAGAAAGTCTGGTCAAAAAATTTTTATCTTTAATTAAAGAAAATAATATAAACATCCATAGATTAGACTGAGCTTTTGTATAGCAACAAGTTTTGAGAATAAAACTACAGAATACTATTCAATATTAAATATTCAGTCACTCTGTTTAAGATTCTTAACTTCAAATATTCCTAATAGACTTAAATCATTATTTCATAAAAATAATTTAGCTCCCGGTCCTAAAGGCAATCCAAATATAAACCATATAATAAACAATATTACCCAAGTTATAAAAAAGACAATCGTATATGGAAGCATTGTTGCAATCAAAGTCCCAATTCCAGCTTTTGAATCATATTTCGTTAAGAAAGCAATAATTAGAGCAAAATAAGACATCATTGGAGAAATAATATTTGTTACACTATCACCCACTCTATATGCAGCTTGAACTAACTCTGGTGAATAACCTAAAAGCATAAACATTGGAACAAATACAGGAGCCATGATTGCCCATTTAGCTGAAGCACTACCAATGAATAAATTAATAAATGCAGAAATTATAATAAAAGAAATGAGTAAAGGTATTGGACCTAACCCTGATGACTTTAAGAAATTTGCTCCTTCAACGGCGACAATTAATCCGAGATTAGTCCAATTAAAAAACGCAACAAATTGTGCAGCAAAAAAGACAAGAACGATATATGAACCTAAAGTTTCCATTGATTTACTCATAGATTTAATAACATCATTATCACTTTTAATTGTTTTTGCACCGATACCATAAGCCAATCCAGCAAGAACTCCGCCAAAAAAGATAAATGATACAATCCCACTTAAAAAGGGGGATTTTAAAATTCCATTAGTTTTAGGATCTCTCAAAAAACCACCATCAGGAAGTAAGCCTAGAAGAATAATTACTGCAAATAAAAAAATTGCAAACCCGGCATACCATAATCCTCTTTTTTCATCCTTTGAGAGAGGTTCCAACTCTTCCAGTTCAATATTCCCTTCGTATTCACCAAGTCGGGGCACGATAATTTTTTCTGTCACGAAAGTCCCTGCAACCGTGATAAAAAAAGTAGAAACAAACATAAAATAGTAATTCGCAGCTGGATTTACTTCATAACTTTTGTCGATTATATGTGCGGCTTCTTGAGTTAATCCTGCAAGTAGTGGGTCAATTGTTCCTAATAGAATATTTGCACTGTAACCACCAGAAACTCCAGCAAAAGCTGCAGCCAGACCAGCCACAGGATGCCTACCAGCAGCAAGAAATATGAGTGCCGAGAGTGGTACTAATAAAACATAGCCTATCTCACTTGCGGTATTCGATAGAACACCAGAAAAGACAACAACTAAAGTCAAAAGTTTTTTAGGTGACTTTAAAACCAGTAGTCTTAAAACTGTGCTTATTAAACCGCTATGTTCCGCTACTGCTATTCCAATTAACGAGACTAAAACAGTTCCAAGTGGTGCAAATGAAGTAAAATTTGAGACTAAGTTTAAAATTATTCTGTGTAATCCTTCCACAGATAAAAGATTTACTGGTTTAATTTCTTTTCCTGTACCTGGATGTATAACCGAAAATTCGAACTGACTGACTATCCATGACAATAAAAGTACAGCCACTGAAAAAATTGCAAATAGAGTAGTTGGGTTTGGGAGTTTGTTTCCGACCTTTTCGATTAATGATAAGAATTCTTCAATGTATTTTTTGTTTGATTTCTTTGTCATCTGTGTTCCTTTATTAATTTTCAAAATTGTTATAGAAAAAATTTCTATTAATTAATAAGATCTTATGACCTGGGAAATATGTTAACTAAATTTTGAGACTATATTTAAATGTTCCTCTATTTAATAATTTCAGCCTGAAATTTAATATTATGTACCCTCCAATAACGAAAGTTTAAAAAATCAGAAAGCTTGCCTTTTCTTACTATTCAAAAACAATTTAATTTCACTAAAATCATTAATTAAAGACATTAAGTTACTTAACGCTGACTGAGTCATTTCAAAATATCTGCTTTTGAAAGACTCTCTTTCAAATTCATTGAATTCAGAAATTATAACCGAAAACAATTCTTTAATTTTTTCAATAGTTTCAGTGAAATTTCCTGTTATTTCTTTTTTATATTCTTCACTAACTTCAGTAGAACTTTGTCCGAGGATCTTATAAAGTCCAATACAATATTTTGAAGTAAAAGCAACATCTTCAAGCAATTGAAAATTTTCTTTTTTATAAATTGCTTCAATTAGATTAAAAACATCAATCTCGTTTTTGAGTTCTTTATTTGAGAAGGATTTGAATTCATCAAGAAATTTTTCTGTTTCGATCTTAGGATTAATCATTTTTTATTTCCTCAATAAAATAAGTTTCTTTGTTGAGTTAAATCTCAATGATTTGAAATGATAAAAATAAATTCCACTGGAGACATAATTACCATTATCATCCTTTCCATCCCACACGATCCAATCATGGGTTCCACGCGAAATTCCCACATCCTTCAGTAGTGTTCTCACTTTTCGGCCAAGCACATCATAAATTTCAAGCGTAATCCAATCCTGTTCAGGCAAGTCAAATTTAAACTTTGTTTGATCAACAAACGGATTGGGATAATTTTGATAAAGCTGGAAACTGGTAACTTGATTTAACGGTTTTCTTGGTGGAAATACCTTCAAAGAAGAAATTTGAAAACTATATACAAAATCACTCTCCTGCGGATCCCGATACTCAACACCATTTGAATAGTATTTAAAGTAAAATTTATATACATCATCTGGATTTAAAGATGTAGGGAGTTCTTTGAAAAATTTAAATCCTGAAATTTCAGAATTCATTAACTCATTTACAAGGATTGTTTGAGAGTAATCACTCATTACAACTAATCGAACACTATCAATGTTAGCGTTTGAGAAAATTGTCTTAAATAAAACCGGCGTCCCTGATCTATTTATTACCAATGGATATGAAATTGCTCTTTTAGCACTTGCAATTCCCCATCCAAAAACAGTATCTGGGTGATTTGCCTGACTTGCTGTGTTTCTTATAGCATCTCTAACCTGCCATTGATTTATTTCAGGATAATGTGAAATTAACAAAGCTGCAATTCCTGCAACTATTGGAGTTGAAGTTGATGTACCTGATGCAAATGTATAATTCGAATAACTTCCAACAGAAACAGAATAAACACTTGTTCCCATTGCACAGACATCAGGTTTAATTCTTCCATCACTTGTTGGACCACGAGAAGAAAACGATGCAATTGAACCATCGGAATTAACCGCACCAATAGCAAGAACATACCTTGCATCTGCCGGTGAAACAATGTATTTCCAATTTGAATTGTATTCATTACCAGCAGCTGTTACCGTTACAACTCCTCGAACAAATGCAGAATCAACTGCTCTCGCAACGATTGTAGTTCTTCCATTCATATCCTGATATGTGTAACTTTCGTTTGGATCGTCAAATTCACTATAACCAAGTGAACTACTCGTTACATCCACACCAAGCTGTTCCATCCATTCAAGAGCAGCAGCGTAATTATCTTCTTCTACTCTTCTTTCTGATCGGATATCTTCTGTTTTTGCTAGAATAAATTTTGAGTTGTATGAAGCTCCGTAAAGTTTTCCATCTTTTTTACCGGCAACGATACTCAGGATCATTGTTCCATGAACATCCTGTCCGGGTACATCTTCAGGTTGATTAGCTGTAACTGTATCGCGAAAAATAAAATCATATTCTGCAATTACATCTGTATTTTCAATTGCTTCATGCGACTTCCATCTAAAACCAGAATCAAGAAGTCCAATTATTACATTATTTCCAGTGATTCCTTTTGAATGAACTTCTGGAATATCAGATAGTTGAAGTTGGGCAAACGAAGGTCCATAATTATTAGAATAAATTTTATTTACTTGGTCAAAGTGTAAATCAAAATTATCATTCCTGGATTTGAATGATTTTACTCTTTCAATCTTCTCAACAAAAGGAAGACTTTTTAATAATTCCAATTGTTCACCAGTTAAATAGCTGGAAATTGCATTAAACCATCTCAATTGATTAACAGGTTCAATTCCAATATCTTTTAATCTTTGAATATAAGGTTCATAAATTGGATAGTCGCCGTAACTGAAAATCTCATCACCAAGAACTCTCTTCCTTCTATCAATTGACCTTTGTGAAAACTCTTTAAGCAATCGTGATTCAATCTCCGATTTCTTAAAATATCTTAAATCACTTTCGCCTTTATCTTTGAAATAAATCAAATACTTTGTTTGAGAAAAAAGTGGAATTGAAAAAAATAATAGAATTGACAATAGAAATAATCTAGTTTTCATCATCAATTATGAATTAGTTTTGCAATACGATTTAGTCTAACAGAAGAAAATTTTTTAATAACATCAGGAAACATTGGAATTTCTTTATCCCATGACCAGTAAATAATAAGTGGTTCGCCAATTATCAAATCTTCGGGTACATATCCCCAGAAACGACTATCAGCACTATCATCACGATTATCGCCCAGCATAAAGTAATAATTCTTCTTAATGACATAGGTTTTAGCTGGGACTCCATCAATTGTAATTTGACCACCAACAACTTTAACTACTTCTCGCCCATATTCGCGATTAATCAAAGTTCGGTATTGCTCAATGTTATCTATTGAAAGTTGAATGGTGTCTCCTTTTTTCGGAACATACAATGGTCCATAATTGTCTTCATTGAAATTGGAAAATTTTGGGAAGATGTATGGATTTCCGATTCCTTTTGGTGTAGGAACTGGATTCAGAAATTTCATTTTTGGCGGAGGTGGAAATAGTTCGCCATTTACATATAAAACTTTATCAACGATTGTAATTGTATCACCAGGCAGACCAACGCATCTTTTAATATAATTCATAATTTCTTCGTGTCTGAGCTCATCACGGTCACCAGGATATTCGAAAACAATAATGTCACCTCGTTTGACTTCTTTCAATTTTGGAAATTGATAATAAGGCAAAGCAACGTTTGTAAAGGGAATATTTCTTGGAGTTGTTGCACCTAAGGTAAACTTAGTAACAAGAAGAAAATCTCCTGGCAGTAGAGTATCTTCCATTGAACCGGTTGGAATTGTATAAGCTTCGATTACAAAAGTTTTAAGAATCAAAGCAGCAACAGCAGCCCAGAAGAGACTTCTTAAATTATCAATGAATTTTTCCTTAACCGTTCTTTTGGCTTTTTCTTCTTCTCTTAACTTTTTTCTTTCCTTTCGTTTATGCCAGTATTCTTTTAGTCTATCCAACATTTAACTACTCCTTCGTTGAGATTAATTATTCAAAAATATTTTTCACTTATTTGATTTCAATTTCAATTTGTTCCAATTGAAAAATGAGGGTATTATAATCATTTATCTTCCATTGATAGGATTGCATGAAAGGCTTCCTGAGGAATTTCCACATTTCCAACCTGTTTCATTCGTTTTTTACCCTCTTTCTGTTTTTCGAGAAGTTTTCTCTTACGAGTAACATCTCCACCATAACATTTTGCAAGAACATTTTTTCTTAATGGTTTAATTACATCTCGCGCGATTACCTTACTACCAATTGCCGCTTGAATTACGACTTCAAAAAGTTGTCTTGGAATTAATTCTTTCAGTTTTGAACACAGTTTTCTTCCCCATTCATAAGCTTTGGAACGATGAACAATAAAAGAAAAGGCATCGACGGGATCACCATTCAATAATATTTCGACTTTCACCAGATCAGATTCACGATAACCAATAAACTCATAATCAAACGATGCATATCCTCTTGAAACAGATTTTAATTTATCATAAAAATCAAAAATGATTTCTGAAAGAGGAAGTTCATATTGCATATCTACACGATTTGTACTGATATAAATTGTGCTCTTATGAATTCCTCTTCTATCCATGCAAAGTTTCATTATACTACCGATGTATTCAGCTGGTGTAACAATTTGAGCTTTAACATAAGGTTCTTCTATAAAATCTATCTCACCAATTGGAGGCATGTGAGCTGGATTATCAACTACGATCTTCTCTCCATTTCTCTTTGTTACATGATATTCAACATTTGGAATTGTAGTGATAATATCCTGATTAAATTCTCTCGCCAATCTTTCCTGTACAATTTCCATATGAAGTAAACCAAGAAAACCACATCTAAATCCAAATCCCAGAGCAGCGGATGTTTCTGGCTGGTAAGTTAGAGCTGCATCATTTAAAACATATTTATCAAGTGCATCTCGTAACTCCTGAAATTTATCACTATTGGTTGGATACAATCCACTGAAAACCATTGGTTTAATTTCTTTGTAACCGTGCAAAGGTTCACTTGCTGGATTGTCAACAGTTGTAATAGTATCGCCAACTTTTGTATCGTGAACATCTTTTACACCAGCTATCAGATAACCAACATTTCCAGACTCAAGGTATCCTCTTCTTACCTGTTTTAATTCAAGTATACCAACTTCTTCAGCTACAAATGTTTTATCCGTTCTGAAAAATTTTATTTTCTGACCTTCTTTCAACTCGCCATCAAATATTCTGATGTAAGTGATAACTCCACGATAAGTATCGTATTTTGAATCAAAAATTAACGCTCGAAGTGGTTTATCTCTATTATTCTGTGGAGGTGGAATTCTTTCAACAATTGCCTTCAAAATTTCATCAACACCAATTTTCTGTTTAGCCGATGCTAGAATAATTTCTTCCTTTTTACATCCAATTAAATCAATGATTTGTTGTGATACATTTTCTACATCAGCACTGGGTAAATCAATTTTATTGATTACGGGAATGATCTCAAGTCCGGCTTCGATTGCCATATATAGATTACTGATTGTCTGTGCCTCCACACCTTGTGATGCATCTACAACTAAAATTGCACCTTCACAGGCAGCAAGTGAACGAGAAACTTCATAAGTAAAATCAACATGACCTGGAGTATCAATCAGATTGAGTGTGTATTCTATTCCATCAGTATGTTTGTATTTCATTTGCACAGCGTGAGATTTGATAGTAATTCCACGCTCACGCTCAAGGTCCATATCGTCTAAGACCTGGTCAACAAGTTCTCTTTCTGAGATAGTTCCTGTTCGTTCGAGTAATCTATCTGCTAAAGTGGACTTACCATGATCAATATGTGCAATTATGCAAAAGTTCCTGATATTCAACATATCTCTATTGATTTAATTTTAATTTTTCCTGTTTGCAAAGATAACAACTAAGTAAATGATAAAAATTCTAAATTCAATATATGTTTGAAAGACAATATTTCTCAAGGTTGTGCAAAATAAAGAATTTTAAAAATTTGCTGACATCCATATTCCTGCGGAAAAAATAATCAACTAACCAAACGCAATTAGGGATTTCACATAATACCTGTGATTTAAGCAGATTTTGCGCAAGAATTTAATCTAATAATTAATATCATCTAAATGATTAATTAAACAATCACTTTAATAAATAATCACCACAACA
>Ga0197142_1000917_pt1 | contig 27544 bp, 25 predicted proteins | sample GBS60_MetaG_FD_148614 | JGI IMG/M metagenome (GOLD analysis project Ga0197142, IMG submission 148614) | Sediment microbial communities from Great Boiling Springs, Gerlach, Nevada, United States - GBS 60_MetaG | ecosystem: Environmental > Aquatic > Thermal springs > Hot (42-90C) > Sediment... | reverse complement strand
CCGGCCGCTTCGACCGTCAAGTGGTGGTCCCCATCCCCGACGTCAAAGGCCGGGAGGAGATCCTCCGGGTCCACACCCGCCGGGTCCCCCTGGACCCCTCCGTGGACCTCTCCATCCTGGCCCGCAGCACCCCAGGCTTCTCCGGCGCCGACCTGGAAAACCTGGTCAACGAGGCGGCCCTTTTGGCCGCCCGGGTCAACCGGGAGGCCGTCTCCATGGAGGATTTTGAGCACGCCAAGGACAAGGTCCTCATGGGCTCCGAGCGCAAAAGCCTCATCCTGAGCGAGGAGGAGCGCACCAACACCGCCTATCACGAGGCCGGCCACACCCTGGTGGCCCGCCTCCTCCCCGGCACCGACCCCATCCACAAGGTCACCATCATCCCCCGGGGCCGGGCCCTGGGCGTCACCCAGCAGCTCCCCCTGGATGAACGCCATACCTACTCCAAGGACTACCTCCAGGCCACCCTCGCCGTCCTCTTGGGCGGCCGGGCCGCAGAAGAGCTCATCTTCAACCGCTTCACCACCGGCGCCGGCAACGACCTGGAGCGCGCCACCGAGCTGGCCCGCAAGATGGTCTGCAACTGGGGCATGAGCGAAGAGCTGGGACCCATCACCTTCGGCAAGCGGGAGGAGCATGTCTTCCTGGGCCGGGAAATCGCCCAGCCCAAGGACTACAGCGAGGAGACCGCCCGCACCATCGACGCCGCCATCAAGAAGCTGGTCCTGAACGCCTATGACCGGGCCAAAAGCCTCCTGGCCAGCCACCGGGCCGGCCTCCAGGCCCTGGCCCAGGCCCTCCTGGAGAAAGAAACCCTGGACGGCAACGACATCGACCGCATCCTCAGCGCCGTGGAAAACCCGGCCTCCGCCTCACCCCCGGATCACGAGCCGGAGCAGGCCCCTTCCTTGCCCCTCAGTCTCCAGCAGGCCTAAAGATGGGGATGCACAGAGAGGAAACCCCGGGGGGCCTCTGCGCCCTCCCCTGAGCTGGGAGCGATGGGTGTCCCATGACCCTCCCGACCTTCTGGCGTGATCTCCTTAACCAGGATCGCCCCCTCATCATGGGCATCCTCAACGTCACCCCTGATTCCTTCGCCGACGGCGGCCGCTACTTTTCCCCGGAAGCCGCCCTGGACCACGCCCGCCATCTGGTGGCCGCCGGCGCCGATATCCTGGACGTGGGCGGCGAATCCACCCGCCCCTTCTCTGACCCCGTCCCCCTCAAGGAGGAGCTCTCCCGCGTCCTCCCGGTGATCCGGGCCATCCGGGCCGAACTGGACGTCCCCCTCTCCATCGATACCTACAAGGCCGAGGTGGCCCGCCAGGCCCTGGAGGCCGGCGCCCAGATCATCAACGATATCAGCGCCCTGCGCTTCGACCCCGACATGGCCCCCCTGGCCGCCCGCACCGGCGCGCCCGTCATCCTCATGCACATGAAAGGCACCCCCAAAGACATGCAGACCGACCCCCGCTATGACGATCTTCTGGGGGAAATCAAGGCCTTCCTCAAGGACCGCCGGGACGCGGCCCTGGCCCACGGCATCCCGCCGGAGGCCATCATCCTGGACCCCGGCATCGGCTTCGGCAAAACCTTCGCCCACAATCTGGAAATCCTCAACCATTTCGATACCTTCCTCGAGCTCGGCTGCCCCCTCCTGGTGGGACCCTCCCGCAAGGCCTTCATCGGCCACTATCTGGGGGGCCTTCCCCCGGAGGAGCGGGACATCGGCACCCTAGCGGCCCTGGCCATGGCCGTCCTCAAAGGCGCCCGCATCGTCCGGGTCCACAATGTCGCCTACGCCGCCCAGTTCCTCACCCTCCTGCAGGCCATCCGCCAGGCCTGAAGCCTCCGGACTCTCGTCGGCCTCCCCCTCCCGTCGACAAGGCGGGAAAAAATTTTTACAATGCCATACGTGGGCATGGCCACGGCATTGACCCAAAAACCCGGCCGGGTGCAGGAGGCCGAGGCTTCGCGTCCCGGGCAGGATGACGATCCGTCCCTTCTGGTGGGGAAGGGGAAGGTTCGCTCTCTCAGGCGGGTAGAGGAAAGGATCTGGGCAACCTCTGACCTCGGCCCTTCACCGTCCCCTTGCCCACGGGTTCCATCACCCTTCGCCCAAAGATTATGTGGCCCTTTCTGAACAATCTGCGCTGGCAGGATGGCCTGGACATCCTCCTGGTGGCCGTCCTCATCTACCAGATCCTCCTCATCCTCCGGGGCACCCAGGCCATCTGGGTCCTGGCCGGCCTCTTCCTCCTCTTCCTCGGCTACCTCTTCGCCCGGCGTTTGGAGCTCTTCACCCTGGAGTGGCTCCTGGATGGCGTGGTCAAAAGCTTCTTTCTCATCATCATCATCCTTTTCCAGGCCGATATCCGCCGCGTCCTGAGCCGCATGGGCCGCAAGGCCCTGGCTGCCTCCGGCGGTCCGGGCCCGGGGGTGTCCGAGGAAATCTGCGAGGCCGTGGAAACCCTGGCCAATCACCGCATCGGCGGCCTCATTGTCTTCGAGCGTCAGGTGGGCCTCTCCGATTACCTGGAGGGCTCTGTTCGCCTGGACGCCCTCATCACCTGGGAACTCCTGGTGAGCCTTTTCTGGCCCCACAACCCCACCCACGACGGCGCCGTCATCATCCAGGGCGACCGCATCCTGGCCGCGGGCTGCCTCCTCCCCCTCTCCAAGTCCCCGGATCTGGACCCCACCCTGGGCACCCGCCATCGGGCCGCAGTGGGCATCACTGAAAACTCCGACGCCTTGGCCCTGGTGGTCTCCGAAACCAACGGGGCCGTCTCCCTGGCCCGCAACGGCAAGCTAAAGCAGAACCTCTCTCGCCTGCAGCTCCGCCAGGAATTGCAGGACCTTCTGGAACCCAACGAACAAAAGGGATCTCTCCTTGACCGGCTGGCTCGCTTCTTTGGGGCGGCATAAGCTCCTGAAAGCCCTCTCCCTCCTCCTGGCCACGGCCCTGTGGTTCGCCGTGGGCGGAGAGGAGCGCATCGAAACCACCCTGAGCATCCCCCTGGAGATGGTCAATCTGGATCCCGGGCTCATGATCACCAGCGAGGTGCCTCCCGGGCTCCAGGTGCGGGTGGTGGGCCCCCGCAGCCTGGTCAGAACCCTGACCCAAAGCCGCCTCCTCCATTCCGTGGATCTGGCCGCCGCCAAACCCGGCCGGGTCACCGTCGCCTTCGGCCCCACCTCTTTCAACTTCCCCCGGGGCGTCTCCCTCCTCCGGGTCACTCCCAACCCCCTGGTCCTCACAGTGGTGGAAACCACCGTGCGCACCCTCCCCCTGCAGCCCACCCTCACCGGCACCCCCCCGGAGGGCTTCGAGGTCAAATCCGTCAGAATCCATCCCAGCTTCGTCTCGGTCAAGGGGCCGGCGGAGGAACTGAGGGATCTGAAGGTTCTCTCCACCCTGCCCATCGATGTCTCCACCCTCACCGCCCCCGCCAGCCTGGTGACGGACTTGGATGTCAAAAACCTCCACCTCACCCTCCAAAATCCCGTTCCCATCATGGCTGACGTCACCGTGGTGGAAAAAACCCTCAGCCGCACCCTCAGCGGCGTGCCGGTCACTGCCGCACCCCTCCCCGCTCGCCTCACCCCCTCCCAGGTGACCGTCACCCTGGAGGGCCCCTACCGCCGGATAAAGGAATTGCAGCCCACGGACCTCCAGGTCCGGGCGGATACCACCGGCCTCAAACCCGGTCGCCACCGCCTCCCGGTGCGCCTTGAACTGCCGCCACCCCTTCGCCTCCTCAAGGTCTCTCCGGCCACCGTCTCCGCTCTGGTGTCCCCGGCCCCCTGAGGGTGCCTCGCCGGGCGCCGCCCCTCCCCACTCTTTCCGGTTGCCTCCCCCGCCCCTTCGTGATATGTCAATCCCGGGCGCCTCCCGCCCGCCTCTGACCCGTATCCTGGGATTGCCCATGCATCCGCTCTATGCCCTGTTCCTCGGCGTCATTCAGGGGATCACGGAGTTCCTCCCCATCTCCTCTTCCGGCCATCTGGCCCTCCTGGAATACTATTTCCAGGCCCCGGGCGCCGGCCTCACCTTCGATATCCTTTTGCATCTGGGCACTGTGGCCGCTCTCCTCACCTACTTCCGCCGGGACTGGCTGGCCATGGCCCAGGCAGTAATGCGCCCCTCACCCTACACCCGGCTGGACCGGCGTCTCTTTATCTGTATCCTGGTGGCCTCCGTGCCCGGCGCCCTGGCCGGCGTCCTCCTGGAGCATCAGGCCGAGACCGTCTTCCGCCTCCCCTGGCGTATCGCCCTCCTTCTGGGTGGGGTGGGCCTCCTCCTCATCCTGGCGGAGCGCCTGGCACGCCATGATCGACCCCTCACCAACCTCCACTTGGGGGACGCCCTCCTCATCGGCCTCTCCCAAGCCATGGCCATCATGCCCGGCGTCTCCCGAAGCGGCATCACCATGACCTGCGCCCTCTTTCTCGGCTTCACCCGGGAGGCCGCGGCCCGTTTCTCCTTCCTCATGGCCACCCCCATCATCGCCGGAGCCGGCCTCTTTCACCTGCGCAAACTCTTCACCGCCCCGCCGGAAGACCTCTCGGTCACCGCCGGCCTCGTGGGCTTCCTCGCCGCCCTCATCTCCAGTTATGCCGCCATCCGCTTCCTGCTGCGCTTCCTGCGCCGCCACACCTTCCTGCCTTTCGCCCTCTACCGGCTGCTCCTGGCCACGCTGGTCCTCACCCTCACTCTGCTGAAATTCTGAGCGCCTCGAGGCCCGGCCCGCCTCCGCCCCGAAACCTTCCCTCCGGCCGCCCCTGATTTTTCGGCAACTTTTCCCTGACCCCTTCACCTCTTCCCTCTGATCTGCTATGAGTGGGAAAGACCGGTCCCCAGGAGGGCTGGCCTCTTGGGTGGCATGACAAGGGCTGGAAAAGGTCAGGAACCGGAAGCCCTTCCGGGCTCTCCCTCTGCCACAGGCGCCATGTTGGCCAAAGTCTTAAGCGGGGCCCTCAAGGGGGTGGACGCCTTCATCGTCTCCGTGGAGGTGGATCTGGCCCCGGGTCTGCCCGCCTTCAGCGTCGTGGGCCTGCCGGAGGCCGCGGTCAAGGAATCCCGGGACCGGGTGCGGGCCGCCCTGAAAAACTCCGGCTTTAAGTTTCCCGCCAACCGCATCACCATCAATCTCGCCCCCGCCGATGTCCGCAAGGAGGGCACCGGCTTCGACCTGCCGGTGGCCGTGGCCCTGCTGGCGGCCCAGGGCCTCATCCCCCCGGAGCGCCTGGAACGCTTCCTCCTCTTCGGCGAACTCTCCCTGGACGGCAGCCTCAAACCCACCCGGGGGGTCCTCTCCATGGCCCTGGCCACCCGGGCCGCCGGCCTGGCCCTCATCCTCCCTCGGGACAACGCCCCGGAGGCCGCCGTGGTTAAGGGTCTGGAGGCCTATCCCCTGGCCAGCCTGGCCCAGACGGTGGAGTTCCTCGCCGGAAGGGAGGAGCTCCCCCCCGTGGCCTCCACCATCCCGGAAAACCTGCCCTGGGACCCCGAGGACGACCTGGATTTCCGGGAGGTCCGCGGCCAGGAACCCGTGAAACGGGCCCTCCTCCTGGCCGCCGCCGGGGGCCACAATGTCCTCATGGTGGGACCCCCCGGCGCCGGCAAAACCATGCTGGCCCAGCGCCTCCCCACCATCCTGCCGCCCCTCACCTTCGAAGAGGCCCTGGAGACCTCCAGGATCTACAGCATCATGGGCCTCCTGCCCCCCGGACAGCCCCTCCTCACCCGCCGCCCCTTCCGGGCCCCCCACCACACCATCTCCGATGCCGGCCTCATCGGCGGCGGCAGCACCCCCCGCCCGGGTGAAGTCTCCCTGGCCCATCACGGCGTCCTCTTTCTGGATGAACTGCCGGAATTCAAACGGGCCACCCTGGAGGTCCTGCGCCAGCCCCTGGAGGACGGCCGGGTCACCCTCTCCCGGGCCGCCACCACCCTCACCTATCCCGCCCGCTTCATGCTGGTGGCCGCCATGAACCCCTGCCCCTGCGGCTTCTATGGCGACCCCCGCCGCACCTGCACCTGCACCCCCGCCCAAATCAACTCCTACCGGGCCCGCATCTCCGGCCCTCTCCTGGATCGCCTCGATCTCCAGGTCCAGGTCCCGGCGGTGGCCTTCCGGGAGCTGGCTGCCGGGCCCGACGGCCACTCCTCCCGGGAACTCAGGGAGAGGGTCCTGGCCGCCCGGGAGCGCCAGGCCCGCCGCTTCGCCCGCACCCGCATCTTCTCCAACGCCCACATGACCCCCCGCCTCCTCAAGGAGCACTGCGCCCTGGGGGAGGACAGCCGCCGCCTCCTGGAGCGGGCCATGGAACGCCTGGCCTTCTCTGCCCGGGCCTACACCCGCATCCTTAAAATCGCCCGCACCATCGCCGATGTGGAGGGGGAGGAGGCCATCGCCCCGGCCCACATCGCCGAGGCCATCCAATACCGCTCCCTGGACCGCACCTTCTGACGGGGTGAGCAAGGGTGGGGAAAGGAAGGAGGAAAAAGGACAGGGGGCACGCCCCCTGATAACTATGAGAAGACGCGATGCCCTCCGCGGTGAGGAAAGGCCAGCCTTTGCCCAGGAGAGGCCGCCTGGGCCCTCAGGGGCCAGGAGTGCAGGGGTGCGACCTCCTCACCCCGCCCCTCCATCGTCCAGAAGCTCCCGCAGGGCCTCAAGTTCCGCCCTGAGCTCCCGGAGCAGGGCCAGCATCGGGGAGGCCGGGGGCGGGGCTTGCGCAGGCAGGGCTCTTTGACCCCCGCCCCGCCACGCCTCCACCTGACGGCGCAGCACCGTCAGCGGCAGGCGCTCCTCCTCCCGCAGGCGCTTGATCTCCAGGATGAGCTGAATGTCCGCCAGGCGGTACAGGCGGTGCCGGGAGGCCCGCCGGGTGGGGCGCAGAATCTTCCCCCGGCTCTCCCAGTATCGGAGCACGTGGGGCTTCACCCCGGTGACGCGGCTCACCTCCCCGATGGTGTAGTAGGGTTTCCGGGGGATCTCTTCATCCACGGCTAAGCCTCTGCCCCTCAGCGCAGTTCCGCCCCCAGCTCCCGGGCCAGCTCCGCCACCAGCTTCCGGTGATGCCGGTCCACTGCCTCGTCGGTGAGAGTCCGCCCGGGGTCCCGGTACACCAGGTGAAAGGCCAGACTCCGTTTTCCCGGCGGAATCTGCTCCCCGGCATAGACATCAAACAGGCGGGCCTCCTCCAGCCAGGGGCGGCCCAGGCGGTAGAGGGCCGCAGCCACCGCGGCCGCCGGCACGGACTTGTCCACCACCAGCGCCACATCCCGGTACACCGCCGGATACCTGGGGAGGGGAATATACAGGGGAAACCGCTGCGCTAGGCTGGCCAGGGCCGCCACCTCCAGCTGGAAAACAAAGACCGGTTCCTCCAGGTCGAGGGCCTCCAGGATCTCGGCGCCCACCTCCCCCAGGAAGCCCAGGTCCCGGCCCCCGGCCGCCACCCGGGCCCCATACCGCAGGTACGGGGGAATCCCGGCAGGGGTGTACTCCGCTTCAGGAATCCCCAGGCCCTCCAGGAGGTTTTCCACCACCCCCTTGACATCGAAGAAGTCCACCGCCTGGGCGGTCCCGTGCCAGGACTCCTCTTCCCGGGTCCCATACAGGACCCCCACTGCCCACAGGCGCTCCCGGGGCAGCTCCTCCCCCGGCACCGGATGGAAGCTGGGCGCAATCTCAAAGAGGCGCACCCGGGCCGCCTGGCGCTGCACATTCTTTTTCACCGCCTCCAGGAGGCCCGGCACGAGCGAGGTGCGCATCACCGCTTGCTCCTCGCTTAAGGGGTTGGCCAGCCTCAGCGGCTCGGACTCCGGCGGCAGGAGCCTCCAAAGCCTCTCCGGCTGGAAGGAATAGGTCACCGCCTCAAAAAACCCCATCCCCACCAAAAGCCGCCGTAGGCTCTGCCGCACCTGAACTTCCGGCGGGGCCCCGGGCACTGCGGTGCTCCCCCCCGGCAGGGTCACCGGGATGGCCTCGTAGCCTTTCAGCCGGGCCACCTCCTCAATGAGATCAATCTCCCGCTCCAGATCCCCCCGGTGGGAGGGCACCTGCACCACCAGGTTCTCCTGATCCAACGCCACCACCGGCAGGTGCAGGGCCTTTAAGGCCTCCTCCACCTCCTCTGTCCCCAGGGAGGTCCCCAGAATCTGGTTGGTCCGGGACAGCCGGAGCCGCAGCCGCGGCCGGGCGATGGGCGTGGGATAGACATCCAGCCGCCCGCGCCGCACCCGGCCGCCCGCCAGCTCCGCCATCAGGGCCGCCGCCCGCTCCAGGGCCCGGATGACCCCATCCGGATCCACCCCCCGCTCGAAGCGGTAGGAGGCCTCGGTGCTCAGCCCCAGCCGCTTGCTGGTGCGCCGGATGCCCGGCGGGTGGAAATAGGCGCTCTCGATGAGCACCCGCCGGGTGCCGGGGGTCACCTCCGAGGCCAGCCCCCCCATCACCCCCGCCAGGGCCACGGGCTCCTCCCGGTCGCAGATGAGGAGAGTGTCCGGCGTCAGCGGCCGCTCCTGGCCGTCCAGGGTGAGAAAGGTCTTCTCCTGGGGCCGGGCCAGACGCACCACAATCTCCCCCCCCGCCAGCCGGTCAAAGTCAAAGGCATGCAGGGGCTGCCCCTGCTCCAGCAGCACATAATTGGTGACGTCCACCAGGTTGTTGATGGCCCGGAGCCCCGAGAGGGCCAGCCGCCGTCTCAGCCAGAAAGGGGAGGGCTTCACCGTCACCTCCTCCACCAGCCGGGCCGCATACCGGGGGCAGTGCACCGGGTCCAGAATGGTCACCTTGGCCACCGCCTCTATGGGCTCCCCCGTCTCCGGCACCTCCACCGGAGGCAGCCGGAGAGGCCGGCCCAGGAGGGCGGCCACCTCCCGGGCCAGCCCCAGGATGCTGAGACAATCCGGCCGGTTAGGGGTGACCGCCACCTCCAGGACCACATCCGAAAGCCCCAGGGCCTCCGCCAGATCCCGCCCCAAAGGCAGGTCCTCGGGGAGCTCCATAATCACGCTGTGGTCCTCGGAGAGCCCCAGTTCATCCTCCGCCAGCAGCATCCCTTCGGAGAGCACCCCCCGGATGGTGGCCGCCGCAAGAACCCGGCCACCGCTCAAAGTAGCCCCCGGCGGGGCGAAGGGATAAATGCCCCCCGCCCGCACATTGGGGGCCCCGCACACCACCCGGTAGTCCCGCCGCCCGTCCGTCACCTCGGTGACCACCAGCCGCTCCGCCTGGGGATGGGGCTCCACCCTGAGGACCTTTCCCACCACCACCCCGGAAAAATCCGGGCCGACGGTCTCCACCGCCTCCACCTCCAGGCCGGCCATGGTCAGGCGCTCGGCCAGCTCCGCCGGCGGAACCGTCACCTCCACAAATTCCTTGAGCCATGCCAGGGAAAGTCGCATGTCCCCCAATGTACCTCTAGGCAGGGAAAAACTCAAGGGGTGGGGGTCACTCCACAAAAGACCGGCCCGGGGATCTCCCCGGACCGGTCGTGACCCTGTCAACTGGTTTGGGCAGGGGGGCAGGATGGCAAGGCAGGTGCCGGCTTCCCGCTGAAGCGGCCGCACCCGGGAGGGGAGCTCCCGGAAAAGGGCCAAAGGAGGGTCGCCAATGGGCCGCTCCCAACGCCACAAGGGGGAAGGAACCCTTCCCCCTCGGCCGTCCCCCCAACGCCTTTCGGGCCTTCTCCCCCTGAGCTCCCACCGGCCTCCCCCCGGCGGGAAGGGTCAGTTTTCAGTCCGGCTCAGCGGCGCCGACGCCGGGCCAGGGCCAGCAGCCCCAAAAGCCCGCTCGCCATCAGAAGGGCGCCGGGCGGCAGGGGCACCACCTGCGGCACCTGCCCCAACCCTTCAGAATAGATGGTATTGCCCTCACTGTCTTCAACAAAAAACACGGAATAAGCCGTCTCACTCAGGGGGACCACCATGTTCCATGAGAAGCTTACCATGAGATTACCTGAATCATTTAATGCTACTGGAATTTTTATGTAAAAAACCTTATAATCACTGGGAATAATACCATATGCATTGCGATATTTTATTCCAATATCATTAGAATAGTTTTCAAATACAAAATCAAAAATTATATCATCTGAACCACTAATTTCACTAGCAATACAATTAATACAAAATGGGGTTAAATCATTAGCACCATAATATTGATCATTTATTTTAAAATTTTTTAGATCAAAACGCGAGGTATCTAAATTAAATGTTAATGCCATCATTATCCCTACATAGCCACCAGGAAAATCACTTGCTTCATAGCTGAAACTTTGACCAAAGACATAAAATATGCCGTATTCTTGTACCAGAAACGTCCACGCCCCCCCCAGGGACAGGCGCCCCCAGCAGCAGCGCCCCGGCCAGGCAAACAGAAAGAATCCTTCTGATGGACATGGCCCACCCTCCTTGGCGTCTTTCCCCGGGCCCCTCCCCCGAAAAAGTGGATCCACCGCCCGGGGGAAACTCTCCTCCCAGGTATTCCCTGGCAGGCATCTCAGCATAAGCAAACCGGGCTGTCAAGAAAATTCTGAGGCCATTTAATTTTTTTCCTGAGATCTGGCACCTCCCGACCCCGGGCGGTTCCTCCTGTTTTCCCTCTGACCCCGGGTCCGCTCCGGATATATCTCAGGAAATACCCGAGGAAAGGGCACAAAAAAAGGGCCCTCCCGGGACCCTGCTCTCCTGTTTCCGGCAGCCCTCTTATTCAGGGCCCCCGGACTCTCAGCCGCCCTGCCGGCCCGCCCCCTTCCCCTCCCCCGGGGAGCACCACCGCCCTGTCCCCCAGGGCCAGGCCTGCACCCCTCACCTCTGGGAGTGCCAGGGCCGACTGTAGCTCAGGGAGAACCACCAGAGATGTCGCACCGCGCTCCGGTCCCCCGCCAGATCCTCCCGATACCCAAAGCGGTAGCCGGAGCTCACCGCCAGCCGCTCTGTCAGCTGATAGCTCAGCTGGGAGCCCAGATACAGCACCAGATTCTCGTAATCCGTCCGCCCCTGCTGGGAGGTGCTGTAATAGAACGAGCCGTCCAGGCCCCCCTTCAGCCGCTCCGTGAGGGCATGCTCCAGCCCGGCGAAGCCCCGGTAGTATTCCAGCAGGGTCCCCCCTCCGGAGGCGGACTCGGTGCGGCTCAGCCCCCCGGTGAGGCTGGTGCGGGGCCAGCGCCGGGTGGCGGCCAGCTCCACAAAGGGCCGGGCCGAAAAAGTCTTCTCCGTCTGCTGCCGCACCAGCACGAAAAAGGGGAACTGGCTCTCCTCCACCACCGCCTGCCGGGTGGTGAACCAGGTGAGGTTGACCCCGGCCAGAAGGGTCACGCTGAAATCCTCGGCCAGCTTGTGTTCCACCCCTCCCGCCAGGTTGAGGATGCGGTAGCGGTTCCCCTGCCCGGAATACTCCACCGCCCGGCCCGCCACCGTGCCCCTTAAGGTGGTGCGGGCGTCCGCCAGAAGGTGCCCCCACCCCAGGGCGGCCGAATGGGTGGTATAATCCGTAAACCGGGGATCCTGATAATTCACCTGCCCGAAAGAGTAAGTCAATGAGAGCAGGTCCCGCTCCGTCACCTGCCAGGTCAGGCCCGGAGCCAGACCGTAGGACTGGCGGGGGCTCCGGGTGATGATGAAGCCCGACTCGGTGAGCTCCTCCTGCAGGGTGGTGTCCAACACATAGAAGCCGCTGAAGGTCACCCCCAGCCGGGGCAGCACCTGGCGCCGGCCACTGAGCTGAAACCTCTGGTCGACCCGGTCCAGGCCCGAGTTTTCCAGATAATGCTGGCCCAACAGGGCGAAGGTGCCGGTGTAGCGGCTCACCTCGCTGGCGTAAGAAAATTCCAGGGACGGCCAGGCCTTGAGGATGAAGTCGCTTTGCCGGTTCCGGTAGGAGAAGTTGAGATTGCTGTCCAGCTCCCCCCCCAGGCGGATCTGGGGCACCACGGACCATTCCGCCCCCCGCCCCGGAGCCGCACCTCCCAGCAGGAGCAGCCCCCCCAGGGCCAGACCCAGGATGCCGGCAGTGGCTCTCACACTCATGCGTTTCATCCCCTGACCGGTGGTTGACGGTTCGATGACCGGGCCGGGACTCCCCCGCACCCCGGAGCCCTTCTCACCTGCCTGTCAGGGCACCACCACCACATCCCCGGGCAGCAGCACCCGGTTCTGCTCCAGATTCCGCCCCCGGGAGACCTCCTTGTAGTTGAAGGGCAGGGTCTGCTCCTTGTCCCCGCTTTTACGCAGGATGACAATCCTGCCGGGCGATGCGAAGGGCGTCAGGCCTCCTGCCATGGCCAGGGCCTGCATCACCGTCACCGGCCGCCCCGCCACGAATTCCCCCGGCTTCTGCACCTTGCCCACCACGTAGATCTTGTAATGCTGGGCCTTGAGCAGGAGCACCGTCACCTGGGCGTCGGTGACGAATTTCTCCAGGCGTTTGGAAATCTCCTCCCGCAGCTCCTTCACGGTGCGGCCCGCCGCCTGGATCTCCCCGATGAGGGGATAGGAAATCTTCCCATCCGGCCGGATGATCAGCTGCTTGGTGAGCTCCGGCTCCTTCCACACCGAGATCTCAATGGCGTCCTCCGGCCCCAACAGGTAATTGTCCACATCCACCACCTGGGCCTTCGCCGCCTCGATGACGCTCTGGGGACTCAGCCCCGGAGCGCAGCCGCCCCCCGCCAGGAGCAGTCCCAGCACCACCCCCCACATCTGCCGCCACCACTTGGTCCCCCGGCCAACCGTTCTCTCCGCCATACCCGCCCCGCCTCAGTATTCTCCCGAGCCCGCTCTCCTGGTTTCCCTGGTCTTCCTTATAAGGTTTCCGCCCCCAAGTCAAGCCGGCATGCCATCCCCCATGACCAGCACCGCAGCGCCGCTCAGCCGGCCCTCCCGCAGGCGCCGCAGGGCCTCCTCCGCCGCCTCCAGGGGAAACCGCTCCACCTCCGGCCGGATGGGGATCTGAGGCGCCAGGGCCAGGAACTCCTCCCCGTCCTGCCGGGTGAGGTTGGCCACCGAGCGCACCACCCGCTCCCCCCAGAGGATGGCATAGGGGAAAGAAGGGATATCGCTCATGTGGATGCCGCCGCACACCACCACCCCGCCCTTGACCACCGCCCGCAGGGCCTGGGGCACCAAGGGCCCCACCGGCGCGAAGATGATGGCCGCGTCCAGCTCCTCCGGCGGCAGTTCCGTGGAGTCCCCGGCCCACACCGCCCCCAGCCGCCGGGCGAACTCCTGGGCCTCCCGGTCCCCGGGGGAGGTGAAGGCAAAGACCCGCCGCCCCTGATGGCGGGCCACCTGGGCCGCCAGGTGCCCTGCCGCGCCGAAGCCGTAGATCCCCAGGTTCCGCCCCTCCCCCGCCAGCCGGTAGGAGCGGTAGCCGATGAGCCCGGCGCACAGCAACGGCGCCGCCCGCTCGTCCTCCAGGCCCTCAGGGAGGGGAAAGCAGTAGGCCGCCTCCGCCACCGCATACTCGGCATATCCCCCGTCCAGGGTGTAGCCGGTGAAGCCCGGCGCGTCGCAGAGGTTCTCCCGGCCGGCCCGGCAAAAGCGGCAGCTCCCGCAGGTATGCCCCAGCCAGGGGACCCCCACCCGTTCGCCCAGGGTGAACTGATGCACCCCCGCGCCCAGGGCCGCCACCCGGCCCACGATCTCGTGGCCCAAAATCACCGGCAGCTTGGGGTGGGGGAGATCGCCGTCATACACATGCAGATCGGTGCGGCACACGCCGCAGGCGCTCACCTTGAGCAGCACCTGACCCGGCCCCGGCCGGGGGACCGGCAGTTCCCGGAGCTCCAAAGGTCCCCCCACCCGGGGGAGCACCATGGCCCGCATGGTCTGTGGCTCTGGCATGGCGAGGCTCCCAAGCCTTAGGAGGCCGGGGACGGCCGACCGCCCCGGCCCCAGGGTTTCCTGGCCTGGCTCTCTTTGTGTGACCGCCGAATCGGATCCATCCTCTGTAGCGTCTTATTTCGCCAGGGTGAATCTGCCGTTCTTCACCTCCACCATGACCATGGAGTCCACCCCCAGGCCGTTGTGATCCTCGGGGCTCAGGTTGTAGATGCCGGAGATCCCCACATAGCCTTTGGTCTGCTCAATGGCCTCCCTCAGCTTTTTGGGGTCGGTGCCGGCCTTCTTCATGGCGTTGGTGATGAGGTACATCGCATCCCAGGCGTAGCCGGAGTGGGTGTTGATGGGGAACTGCTTGTCCAGCCCGGCCTCCTTGTAGAGCCGGATGAACTCCTTGATCACCTTCTTCTGGGGATCGGTGTCCGGCAGCTCGTCGGCCACCATCAGCTTGGTGGCGGGCATGCGGTCGCCCTCAGAGGCCTTGCCCGCCAGCTCGATGTATTTGGGATCCGGCTGGCCATGGCACTGGAACAGGGGGATGGTGATGCCCAGCTGTGCCTTGTTCTTGGAAATGATGGGCCCCGCCGGCCCCACCGTCCACACCACAATGGCATCCGGCCCGGCGTTCTTGATCTTGGTGAGCTGGGCCGTCATGTCAATGTCCTTGGGCCCGAAGGACTCCTCCGCCACAAAGGTGAGGCCATAGTCCGGCGCCAGCTTCTTCAGCCACACCACCCCGTCCTTGCCGAAGGGATCGGTGGCATACATCAGCCCCAGCCGGGTGAGCTTCTTCTCTTTAAGATAGGAAAACAGGCGGGCCACCGCGGTGGAGGAGCGCTGCGGGGATTTGAAGATATAGGTGAAGGGCCCGGTCTCCGCCATGATGGGCGGGTCCCCCCCCACGGTCATGACGATGGGGATCCCCGCCTCCTCCACGATCTTCTTCACCTGCATGCCCTCCCCGGTGGAGGTGGGCCCGATGATGGCCGCCACCTTGTCCTGGTGGATGAATTTTTTGGCAATGCTGGCCGCCTTGGCCGGATCGCTCTCCGTGTCCCCCATCACCAGCTGGATGGGCCGGCCGTTGATCCCGCCCGCCGCGTTGATCTGCTTCACCGCCAGCTCCGCCACCAGTTTCGTGGGCGTGCCGATGTGGGCGATGGGCCCCGACAGGGCGAAAAAGGCCCCCACCTTGATGGGTTCCGCCGCCAGAAGCCCGCCGGCGGTAAGCATCACCACCGCCGCCAAAGCCAGGATGAACATCCCCTGCCTCTTCATACTTCTCTGCCTCCTCACCTGGCTGAATCCGGCGCCCGTCGGGGCGCCAGCCTCACCTTACCGGGGCCCAGACGGACTTGTCAAATGATTAGACGGGCTTGCGGCCCAAATTCGCGCCTCACCAGCCCCGGGGGCTTCCCGGCGGACACCCCGGCGCACAGGTGGGATCCGTGCCCCACCAGAACTGGATGCCCATGGGCTCCGGGGTGGGGGGCGGCATATACAGGTAGCCCTCGGTGGTGCCGCAGCCCGCCGCCCCCACGCACAAGGCCCCCCACAACAGAATCTTCGCTAAATAGTGCATGTCATCTTCCTTTTGGGTGAGAGGTATGTCTTCTTCCACGCGGGATGCCGGCCTCCCGGGAGGCCCCGCCCCTTTTCCCATACCCGGCGTCCAGGCGGGCGAAGGCGCGCCCCGCCTCCGCCTGCCTCACACCACCGAATCGGTGATGCGGTCGTCGAAGATCCGCCGGCTCTTGCGCTCCGAGCGGGGCAGAGTGCCGTAGGGCACGATCTCCACCTCCGGGGTCACCAGGAGCTTGTGCTTGATGCGGTAGCGCACTTCCCGGGCGAGCTCATCCACCCGGCCCGGCTCCACCCCGTCGCCCCGCTCCACCTTGAGGAGCATGTGGTCCCGGCCCCCCTCATCCCGCCGCAGGTGCACCTGATACTCCGAGCCCAGCCCCGGGATGTCGGAGAGAATCCGGTCGATGCTGGAAGGATAGATGTTCACTCCCCGGAACTTGAACATGTCGTCGGTGCGGCCCCGGATGCGGGAGTGCCGGGGCAGGATGGTCCCGCAGGTGCAAAGCCCCGGAATGATGCGGGTGATGTCCCGGGTACGGTAGCGGATGAGGGGCGCGGCCTCCTTGCACAGGGTGGTCACCACCATCTCCCCCCACTCCCCTTCCGGCAGGGGCTCAAGGGTCTCCGGATCAATGATCTCCAGAATATAGTAGTCCGCCCAGTAATGGATGCAGTCATGATGGGGACACTCTATCCCGGTACCAGGCCCGTAAAGCTCCGTCATCCCCGGGATATCAAAGAGCTCCACCCCGCCCAGAAGCTCCGACATACGCCGCCGCATGGACACACTGGAGCGCTCGGAGCCGTAAATCACCTTCTTGAGAAAGATCTTGTCCGTCAGGCCCCGGCGGTGCACCTCCTCCGCCATGAGCAGCCCCATGGAGGCGGTGCAGCACAGCACCGTGCTCTGCAGATCCACCAGGAATTCGCACTGCAGATCCACATTGCCCGGACCCACCGGCAGGGCCATGGCCCCCAGGCGCTCGCAGCCGGCCTGGAAACCCGCCCCCGCCGTCCACACCCCGTAGCCCACCGCAATCTGCACCCGGTCCAACGGCGTCACCCCGGCCATCTCGTAGGCCCGGGCAAAAAAGTGGGCCCAGTCGTCTACATCCTTCTGGGTGTAGCAGAGGATCTTGCGCTTGCCGGTGGTGCCGCTGGAGGCGTGAATGCGCACGATCTGCTCAAAAGGCACCGAGCGCAAAGGAAAGGGATACTGGTCCCTCAGATCATCCCCAGTGGTAAAGGGCAGTCTCCTTAGATCCTCCAGGGAGCGGATATCCTCCGGCCGGATGCCGGCAGACTCCAGCCGCTCCCGGTAAAAAGGGGAGCCCTCATAGGCATGGCGCACCGTCCACTTGAGGCCGGCCAGCTGGTGCGCCTCCAGTTCCTCCACGGTCTTGAAGGGGGGCATGAAGGTCTTGGTCATGGGTGGTTTCACCAGACGGATATTCGTGAGGCCCGCCGCCCCCAGACGGCTGGCGGCAGGATTGTCGGCGCTGGCCGCGCCTAAAAAGGCCCGCCGGAGCTCCGGATCCACCAGCAGGCGTTCGCTCTCCCCCTGGCCCACGATGCGGCCGTTGGCCAGAAGATAGGCCCGGCGGGAGGCAGTCAGGGCCCGGGCGGCGTTCTGCTCCACCAAAAGAATGGTCACTCCGGAGCGGGCCAGCTGGTGGATGAGCTCGAAGATCTCGTCGGCCACCAAAGGGGCCAGCCCCAGGCTGGGTTCGTCCAGAAGGAGGAGGCGGGGCCGGGCCATCAGGGCCCGGCCCAGGGCCACCATCTGCTGCTCCCCCCCCGACAGGGTGGCGGTGCGCTGCTTCAGGCGCTCCCGCAGCCGGGGGAAACGGGCCGTGACCGCCTCCAGCCGGGCCTGCCGCTCCCGCCGGCCGATTCCCAGGGGCAGGGCCCCCAGCTCCAGATTTTCCTCCACCGTAAGGTCGCCGAACATCTCCCGGCCTTCGGGGACCAGGGTCACCCCCGCCGCAGCCAGGTCCGCAGGCGGCCGGCCGGTGATGTCCCGGCCCTCCAGAAGGATGCGGCCACCGGACACCGGCGCCAGACCCACCACCGCCTTGAGCAGACTGCTTTTCCCCGCACCGTTGGCCCCCACCAGGGCCACGGTTTCGCCAGGCCGGACCTCCAGGGAGACCCCGAACAGCGCCTGGGCCGCGCCGTAATGCACCGTCAGGTCCCGGATTTCTAGAAGAGGAGGGGGTTTTTCCGCCGTCATCACCACCTGGGATTATATTCGCCGCCCCCACGCCTGGCAAGGAGCGGCATCCGGTGCAGAGGCGGAAAAAAAGTGACACCTCCCATTGAATCCTTCTTCAGGAGCTTTATAATTTACAAAGTAGCCGGAAAAGAACCGGCCCTCACCCAATATCACCGCCGGCAGATTCCCCAGGCCTTCCGGGACCCGTGCCCGGAAAGGGTGCATCCATACCGGCAAGGAGAGTCGCAATGTTGACGGAATACGGCGTGGACACCTTGGGAACCCCCTCCATCGACCCTGACAAGGTGGTGACCGCAGTCTTCTCCCACCCCTTGCACGGTCGCCTCATTGAACGGGTCATTCTCTGGGTGCAGCCATACATCGTCTATAAGGGCAAGCGCTACAAGCTGTCCTGGTGGGGCAACGGTTCCGCCTATTACCAGTCGGTCCCCGCAGGCTCCTAACCTCCCACTTTCTCTTTCAGGGATCCCGGGCGGACTCTTTGGTCCGCCCGGTTCATTGGTGGCCTCCCGCATCCTTTTTTTCAAAAAGTGAACACCTTGGCCTCCACCGCCGTCTGGATGAGGGTCACCCCGGTGCCGATGCGCCAGCCCGGGGGCAGATCCTCCTCCCCCACCAGCCGCGCTTCGGCGCAGGGCTTGCAGACCAGTAGCTGGGCCCCTTTCTCCACCAGGAACTTCCAGTATCCCAGCATCTCATCTCCGGTGGGGGCCTTGATCCTCTCGGTGAGGGACAGGTTGGTGAAATAGACCGCGTCGTCCACCAGAAAGACCGTGACCTCGTGGCCCTGCTCCGCAGCAATCTTGGCAAACTGAAAGCACCGCACCGCCCGGGTGGGGTCTTCCGGCCCCCGGGTCAGGACAAAGAGAAATTTCGCCATGGCTCCTCCTCTCCGGGATTCTAGATCTTCATCCGGCAATATACCACCTGCCGCTCGAAAGCTCGAGAAAACCCTCCCGCTTAAGGTCTCCGGCCAGCCGGGCGGTGCGCTCCCGGCTCTGGCCCACCGCCGCGGCGATCTCCTCCAGGGTCAGGCCGGGGTGGGAAAGCAGGGTGCGCAGAATGGCTCCCCGCACCTGCCGGTCCGAGCCGGCAAAGGGAGCCTGCCGCCGGCCACAGCCCGGGGCAGCCGGCCCGAGGGCCGAGGTCTTCAGCCACACCCCGTAATCCATCAGGGCATAATACCACTCCCGCACCCGGCGGCGGTCCAGGGTCCGGGCCACCAGGGGGAGGATCTCGGCGTCCCTGACCTTTTCGACCCCGGCAAAGAAAAAATGCCGGAAGACCCGGCGGATGTTGGTCTCAATGAAGGCCACCGGCCGCCGGAAGGCGAAGGCGCACACCGCGCCTGCGGTGGCCGGGCCAATACCCGGAAGCCCGGCCAGCTCCCCGGGATCCTCCGGCAGCCGTCCCCCGAAACGGTACAGCACCAGACCAGCGCACTCCTTCAGCGCCAGAGCCCTCCGGGAGTAGCCCAGCCCCTGCCAGAGGGCCAGCACCCGGGGCAGGGGAGCCTCCTCCAGGGCGGGGAAGTCGGGGAAGGACTCAAGAAAAGCCCCATACTTGGGAAGCACCCGGTTCACCGGGGTCTGCTGCAGCATAACTTCGGAGACCAGAATGGCGTAGGGGTCCTCAGTCTCCCGCCAGGGGAGACGGCGGCCGTGGCGGGCATAGTGGCGGTAAATCTCCCGGCGGAAGCGGGCCACCCCCGCCGGGGTCACCAGCGGCCCCCCCTTCCCTTTGACCTCCCTGCCGCCCCCGCCTCCGGGGTTTTGGGCTCCCGGAAGGATGCTCATCCCTTTCCTCGGACGGTTCTCCCCCTTGAGCCTGCTTTTTTCAGGCCCGCCCCCGCCCCCGCCCTCCGGAGAAACCCCTCGTCGCCGGGGATCTCCCTCAGGCAGTGACGCTCATGCGCCCCAGGTAGGCCTCCAGCACCAGGGGGTTGCGCTGCACCTCTTCCGGGGGGCCCAGGGCGATGCGGCGGCCGCCGTCCAGGACCACCACCAGATCGCTCACCCCCATGACCAGATCCATGTCATGTTCCACCAGGAGCAGGGTGCGGCCCTGGCGCCGGAGGTTCCGGATCAGGCCGGCCACTTCCGCGGTCTCCTGGGAGTTCAGGCCGGCCACCGGCTCGTCCAGCAACGCCAAGGCTGGCTGGGAGACAAACACCCGGGCCATCTCCAGACGTTTTTTGTCGCCATACGGGAGAACCCCCGCGGGCCAGTCCGCCTTCCCCCCCAGACCGAAGGCATCCAGGGCCTCCAGGGCCGCCAGCTTCAGGCGCCGCTCCCGGTGACGCAGCGACGGCGTCCGCAGCAGCGCCTGCCACAGGGAGCTCCCTGCCTGGGGGGTGAGGCCCAGAAGCACATTGTCCAGAACCGAGAGCCGGGGAAAGAGACGCAGGTTCTGGAAGGTGCGGGCCACCCCCAGGGCCGCGATCTCATGGGGCGCACGCCCGGCGAGATCCCGGCCCTGAAAGAGGATGCGGCCCCGGTCCGGACGCACCAGCCCGGTAAGGCAGTTGATAAGGGTGGTCTTGCCGGCGCCGTTGGGCCCGATGAGGGCAGTGACACTGCCCGCAGGCACGGAAAAACTGACCTCCGCCAGGGCCGGCACCCCCCCGAAATTCTTGCTCAGCCCCTGGATTTCCAGCAGGGGGGGCCGGACCAGGGGATTCATGGCGCCTCCGGCCGGGCCAGCAGCCGCCGCCGGGCCAGGGTGAGCCGCAGGTGATCCCAAAGCCCGGTGATGAGCCCCTGGGGCAGAAAGATGAGGATCACCACCAGAATGAGACCGTGGATGATGTCAAACCAGGCTTCCAGGAATTCCAGATAATGGGGCAGGAGGGTGATGAAGCTCACCCCGAAGAGGGTGCCCCAGATGGAGCCCATCCCCCCCACCACCACCATGATCACCAGGTCCAGGGATTTGAAGATGCAGAAGCCGTCAGGGTTGACATAACTGAAATAATGGGCATACAGACTCCCGGCCACCGAGGCATAGATGGCGGAGAGCACAAAAATGCGGACCTTCTCCCGCCGGACGTTTACCCCCAGGGCGGCCGCCGCCTCCTCGTCCTGGGCCAGGGCCGCCAGCCCCCGGCCCACGCCGCTGCGCACCAGGTTCAGGCACAGGGTCAGGGCCAAAAGCACCGCCGTCCAGATCAGATAATAGAACCGGGACTCCGTCTGAAACGCCACACCCGCCACCGTCAGAGGCGGAATCCCGGAAATGCCGCTGGGGCCGCCGGTGACCGCATCCCACTGCACCAACACCAGGTGCACGATGTAGTTGAAGCCCAGAGTGGCCATGGCCAGATAGTGGCCATGCAGACGCAAGGTGGGAAGGCCCAAAAGGAAAGCCGTCAGGCCCACCAAAAGGGCGGTGAGGAACATGGCCGGCCAGGGGGTCAGCCAGCCCCCCACGGTCAACAGGGCCGAACCGTATGCCCCCAGCCCGAAAAAGCCGGCGTGCCCCAGGGAGATCTGGCCGGCATACCCGATGAAGAGATTCAGCCCCAAGACCGCCAGGGCATAAATGCCGATGAGATTCACCAGCCCCAAATGATAAGGGGTGGGCATCAAAAGGGGGAGCAGGGCCAGCCCCCCGGCCGCCAGCCACACCGTAAGCCCATTGCGGTGCCGGAGAATGAACCACCAGAGCCGCTGCCGCAGGGGAACTCTCACCCGCCGGCCTCCTGGGCGGCCGCCACTCCGGCCCGGAAGGCCCGGAGATGGGCCTCCCGGTGGCCCTCCGGAGTGTGTCCCCCGATGATCTCCGCCAGCAGCCCGGCCTCACAGAAGAGAAGCCCCCGGCCGGCGGCATATCCCAACACCACCAGGTTGGCCGCCACCGGCCTGAGCCCCTCCCGCAGGGCCACCCCCAGGCCGTCCACCGCCAGGTAGGGCCCGGGGGCCGGGGTGTTCACCACCGCCACCCCCTCCGGCCTCACATACCCGCCATGCACCGCCAGATTGCCCGGATGCAGAAACAGCCCCACCTCCGCGGTGCCCCAGGGAATGAGGGGGCCATGAAAATCCCCCACCTTCACCATGGAAATCACCGTGCCTCCCCGCTGGGCCATGCCGTGGGTCTCCGAGGTGAGAACCGGCAGCCCCAAAGCCAGGGCCGCCTCCCCCAGCCACCGGGTGACGGTCACCGCTCCTTGCCCTCCCAGGCCGCTGACAATGATCTGCTGTTTCATGGGAACCCGTATTTTGAATCGATGCCGAAGGGCCGTGCCCTCCCCTCAGGTCAGCTCCTCCGCCTCGATGGCCCCGGCCGGGCAGACGTGCACGCAGACCCCGCAGCCCACACAGCGCACCGCCTCAAGGGCGACCCGGCCTTCGGCCTCCTCCCACCTGAGCCCCGGACATTCAAAGGCCTCCAGACAGTGGCCGCAGCCGATGCAGGTCTCCGACACCCGCATCCGGAAAACCGGCTGCCCCTCCCCGGCCCGGCGGTCCAGGAGACAGGGATGGCGGGCGATAATCACCGCCACGCCCCCTTCCGGACTGCGGCAGAACGCGTCCGCCTCCGTGAGCAGGGCCTTAAGCCCCGGAATGTCATAGGGGTCGATCACCCGAAGGAATTTCACCCCGCAGGCCCGGATGAGGTCCTCCAGGGGGATCGGGGTGGCCGGCCCCCCCTGGGCCGTGACCCCCACCGCCAACGTGGGCTGCCCCCCCGTCATGGCGGTGGTCTGATTGTCCAGCAGCACCACGATGAACCGGGCCCGGTGGAAGACCGCGTTGAGCAGGGCCGGCAGGCCGGCGTGGTAAAAGGTGGAGTCCCCGATGGTGGCCACGATGGGGGGGACCTCCCCACCCGCCGCAAAGGCGTGGTAAAACCCCGCCGCCTGGCTGAGCCCTCCACCCATACAGTGGCAGGTGTCCACCGCCCCCAGATTGAGCCCCAGGGTATAACAGCCGATATCGCTGGGGAAGATACCCTCCGGAAAGGTCTCCCGGATAGCGTAAAAGGCGGCCCGGTGGCCGCAGCCGGCGCACAGGGTGGGACGGGTGCCCCCCGCCGGCGGACCGGCAGCTTCCACGCTCCCCAGCCCCAGGAAATGGGCCAGCACCCCCTTCAGGACCTCCGGGGTGAGCTCCCCGGCCCCGGGAACCTCCCCGGTTCTCCGGCCCCGAACGCCTGGAAGCCCCAGCTGCAGTTCCATGACCGGCCCGGGCTCCTCCAGCACCAGGATCTCCCGATACTTCCGGCCCAGTTCCTCCCGCAAGGGGCGATACAGGGGAAAGGGCATCCGGACCCGGAAAAAATCCACCCGGCCCGCCTCGCCCAGCTCCGCCAGCACATCCAGGGCGTGGGCGGCGGCCACCCCGGAGGCGACAATGCAGCTCTCCGGCCGGGAACCGTCCCCAAGGAGACACTCCGGGGCAAAGTCCTCTTCCCGGGACACCGCCTCCAGCTTCTCGTTCAGGCGCCGGTGCAGCTCCCGGACAAAGAGGGGGGTGGCGGCCCAGCGGCCCGGATCCTTGACAAACCGGGCCGGCCGCACAAGCTCCGCCACCTCCCCCAGAGACACGTTCTGCCGGGCATGGCACACCCGGGTGGTGGGCCGGAGCATCACCGGCAGCTCATAGCGCTCCGAAAGCTCCAGCCCCTGATGCACCATCTCCCTAGCCTCCCGGGGGCTCATGGGGTCCAGCACCGGCACCCCGGCCATCATCCCGTAAAACCGGCTGTCCTGCTCCGTCTGGGAGCTGTGCGGTCCGGGATCATCCGCCACGATGACCAGAAAACCCCCGGTCACCCCCAAATAGGCGGCCCGAATAAAGGGGTCAGCGGCCACATTCAGGCCCACCTGCTTCATGGCCACCGCCGACCGCCGGCCGCACATGGCATTGGCCAAGGCGGTCTCAAAGGCCACCTTTTCGTTGATGCTCCACTCGGCGTGGAGCTTGGCCCCGGTCTCCTGGGCAAAGGCCGCCACCGCGGCCAGGATCTCCGAGGCCGGGGTCCCGGGATAGGAGGCCGCCAGGGTGATGCCGCCCTCCACCAGGGCCCGGCCCATGGCCTCGTTCCCCAGAAGCAGGCGTTCCCTCATCGGCAGATCCTCCTTGCCGATTCCCCCGGGTCCGTGAAAAATCCGAGTCTCTTCATGACAGATCCGGCCGGCAGGTGAGGCCGGGAGGAAATCCCCCTCCCCCTGCCTTTGTTCTCCGCCCGGCTCAGGGCAGGAAATAGTTCTCCAGGGTGGCGGCCCAGGCCAGATACCACAGGGAAACCTCCGGGTTGGTGTCCCGGTGTTCATATGATTCCTCCAGGAAATAGTCCATGATCTCCGCCGCGGCCTCCTCGGTCAGCCCCGGAAACGGCCCCATGGTCACCTGCATGATGACCAGAAGGCTGTCCAGACCGCTGACCAGCCCTTCCACTACCGGGCTGTCCTCACTCAGCCCGGCATCGCTCATGTATCGCCGCAGAAACAGCTGCTGGGACTGGACCAGTTCCTCCAGCGTAACGCCCGCCTGCCCCATGGGACCCTCCTTTGCGCCGGTTACCCCAGAAGTCCCCGGGGCCGCACGAACAGTACCCCCACCAGGACCACGAAGGCCAGCACATCCTTGTAGGCGCTGCTCAGATACCCGGCGGCCAGGCTCTCCAGCAGGCCCAGCAAAATCCCGCCGACAATGGCCCCGGGAAAGGAGCCGAAGCCTCCCAGGATGGCGGCGGCGAAACCCTTGAGCCCCAACAGCACCCCCACGTCATAAGCCAGGGTGGTGATGGGGGTGATGAGGGCCCCGGCCAGTCCGCCCAAAGCCCCCGCCAAGGCGAAACTGGCGGCCTTCACCCGCCAGACCCGGAGCCCCACCACCGCCGCGGCCCTCTCGTTGGCCGCCACCGCCCGCATGGCCAGCCCCAGGTCGGTGCGCCGGAAAAACCACACCAGCCCCACGATGGCCGCCGCCGTCAGACCAATGATCCACACGGTCTGCACCAGGATGGTGGCCCCCCCCAGGGTCCAGAAATTCTCTCCGGACAAAGGCGGCACCGCCATGCGGTTCTTCCCCCAGATGAGCTTCATGGCCCCCCGGAGGATGATGGAAAGCCCGATGGTGAGGAAGATCAGCACCAGGTGGCTCTCCGAGCGGGAGGGCCTCACCCCCAGCACCTCCACCATTACCGCCACCAGGGTGACCCCGGCCACCGCCGCGGCCAAGGCCAGGGGCGCGGGCAGCCCGCCGGAGTGCAGGGCCGAATACAGGAGCATGCCCCCCAGGGAGACGAAATCCACCTGAGTGAAATTGACAATCCCCATGGTGTTGTGCACCACCCCGAAGCCCAGGGCCACCAGGGCGTAGATCGCGCCCGCGGTCACCCCGGCAAACAAAAACTGCACCAGATCCGTCCAGGCGCTCATGGGGGCATCCTTCGGGGCGTCCGGCTCCTCCCTGCCGCGGTGGGGCTCCGGAGGCAGGACCGGAGCGATCTCCGGGGGCCTTTTCCCCTGTCTGGTCCAAGGGGCAGCCGGGGGCGGGAGGGCCATCACCGCTCCAGCCGAACCGCCTGTCTCCAAAAAATTAAAAGATATTAAATCCCGCCGGCCCCTGGCAAGGGGAAAGCCGGAATCGGGCAGAGCGCGTCCCGGTCCGGCAGGCCTTGGCCGGGTTACCGGGAGATGAACTCTTCCCTCCGTGAAGCCGCAGGTGGGGAACCTGAGGGCGGCAGGGAGGAAACCGACCGGTACGGGAAGGGGTAATCCGGGACCGGGCCCCTGAGGGACGGCCCCGGGGGCCCGGCTGGACCGATGCCCCGCAGGGGCAGAAAAGAGTCGGTGACCCGGGACGAACCCCCGGGCTTTCAGGAGGACGGCGGCTGATCCGGTCTGTCCAGCCCTTCCGGACCGGCGATTCAGCCCCTTTTCCGGACCCGAACGGGGTGCGAGCTGCCAGGCTTCTGGCCGGGGCGGCCGGATGTTCTCGCCCCGGACCGGGGCACAGGTCACCCTCCGAAGGCAGGTGGGCCCCCTGAAGGAGACCCGTCCCGGCCGCCGCTTACATCAGCCAGGGCGTGATGATGCGCCGGGCCAGATTGATGGGGATGGCAAACCCGATTCCCTGCCCGGTGGAGACGATCATGGAGTTGATCCCCACCACCCGGCCGTTGATGTCCAGAAGGGGCCCGCCGCTGTTCCCCGGGTTGATGGAGGCATCCGTCTGGATGAAATCCGTGGCCGTGCCCTGCCCCACCCCCCGGCGGCCGGTGGCGCTGATCACCCCCACGGTCACCGTCTGCTCCAGGCCGAAGGGGCTGCCGATGGCGATGGCCCACTGCCCCACCCGGATCTGGGAGGAATCCCCCAAAACCGCCGGCCGGTAGCCCATGGGCTTGGTGCGGATGAGGGCAATGTCGAACCTGGGATTGCTCCCCACCACCTGGCCGGTGGTCTCCCGCCCGTCATCGAAGCGCACCAGGATCTGCTGGGCCCCCGCCACCACATGGGAGTTGGTGAGGATGTGCCCCCGGGTGTCGATGACAAAACCCGAGCCCTGCCCCACCTGGCGCCGCCGGATCTCCTGCGGCCCGTAATCCCGGAAGATCCCCTCAAAGGGGGTGCCCCGGAAAAAATCCTCCGGGGGTCCCGGCACCCGATAGGTCACCACCTTGATGGCCTTGAGGCTTACCACCGACGGTCGGACCTGCTCCACCACCCGGATGAAGTCCGCCTGCAGGCCCATGGCCCCCTGGGCCCCTGAATGATTGATCTGTCCCCAGGTCAACACCGCCGCCACCGCTGCCAGCGGCAGCCCGAGCCACCATAAGCCGTACTGAGCACCCTTAGGCATCGCCTGCTCCTTGCATGATCGGGCCGGTGCCCGACCCCGGATAAGTCCCTGTGCGGCCTCAGCCCAGCAGCAGCTGCTCCGGCTCCGGCCGCGGCCCGATGACCATCAGCACCTCCTCCGGAATGAGGCTGTCCGCCAGGCAAAGAAACGGCCGCCCCCGGGGAGGCTGGCGGCTCTCCGGCGGCCCCGTCTCCCTGATCCCTCCGGTGCCGCCGATCACCAGGCATACCGCCGGACCCTGGGGATGGTGCCGGGTCCAGAAGACCCGAAGCTCACAGGGGCGGCCGGTGCGCTCCCGCCCCGTCAGGATGTGCTCGGTCCCGTCCGGAAAGACAATGGTCAAAGTCGCTCCCCGCCAGATGGGGGATAGTACCAGAAACTCCTGCCGGGCCATGCCCTGGGGCACATTCCGGCAGGGCAGCACCCGATAGGACAACAGCGTCTGCAGCCGTTCCGTCATCTCTCTCACCTGGAGGGGGGAAAGGCGGTCCCTGCGGCCTTCTCCGCTCCGCCCTAACCCCGGCAATGAATCAGAACCTTCAGACCTCCCGGCCGTCAGGCCCGGGCGATCGCCTCCGGCCCCGCCGACAGCGGCAGGATTGCCTCCCTCAGAGGCCGGGGGTCGAGCCAGCCCCGGGCGAGGAGTCGCAGGGCCGCAGCCAAAGGCCCGCAGCGGCTGCCCACCAGCAGTACCTCCGGCACCACCAGCCCGGCCGGGGGCAGGGCCACCTCCCCCTGGAAGGTGCTCTTCAGAACCACTGTGCCCTGAGGTCTGATGCGCCCCAGGGCCAGCGTCAGACCGCCGGGGGAGCCGCTGGCCTCCACCACCAGATCATACTCCCCGGCGGGCAGCTCCCCCTCCAGAAAGCCCTGCACCCCGTACCTCCCCCCCAGGCCCAGGTGCTCCCGGTAATGTCCGGCCAGATGCACCTCCGCCCCGGTGAGGGCCAGCACCCAGGAGGTGAGCAGCCCCAGCACCCCGTCGCCGATGACCAAAGCGCGGGTAATCCCCCCGGCGCCTCCGGCCTCCGCCGCCGCCAGGGCCGCGGCCAG
>Ga0197142_1000916_pt1 | contig 27581 bp, 30 predicted proteins | sample GBS60_MetaG_FD_148614 | JGI IMG/M metagenome (GOLD analysis project Ga0197142, IMG submission 148614) | Sediment microbial communities from Great Boiling Springs, Gerlach, Nevada, United States - GBS 60_MetaG | ecosystem: Environmental > Aquatic > Thermal springs > Hot (42-90C) > Sediment... | reverse complement strand
AGGTAAAAGTAGTCACAAGGAAAAAGCTAACAAAACAGCGCTCAACCAATTGAAAAATAAAGGTTTTTTCCCTCGCCTCGGAGCATAATTTGGGGTGAAGATCTGATGCATAGTGGTTAAATACTCCACGTTTCTTTGTCAGAGAAGAAGATTCAGAAAAATGGGAGGCAATGAGAAAATATTTAGTAAGGGCGATGAATTTTTTTGGTGCAACTGAGGTCCTGGAGACCAACTACGTATTCTGGTATGGCCTGCCTCCATAAGACATGCCAGAAGATCAAAAAGAACCGGGATACTTCCTCCCTGGTCCTATCTATGATGAGTACCTAAAGGAACCTGATTATGAAAAAATGCCAGAACTCAAAGATATAAAGGAGTTGGAAGGTTTTGTATGGTAAAAAAGCTCGCCAAGGTAGGTTTTGGGTTTTTTTGCATTGGCCTATATGCAAACCAAATCTGTAAATGTGGTTCAAACTGCTTGCTTTATTGAATGTTTTTCTGATTAATCGCAATCACTCATCGGCAAGAGTCTCCTCTTCAGCAGGTTTTGTTGGTTCTTTTGATGGTAGTAAATGAGAAGGTAAGAAAAAATAGCCTGCAATTAAGGTGGGTATTACTGCACTGGCTATCACTGCTGCTACAAGCAAAGAGTATTGGGTTTGGTTTATTATGTTGTGGGTGAGTCCATATAGGCTTGAAATCGTGCCGAATGTGAGCCCTGTTGACATCAAAAGTGTATAATACCATGTTTCATCTTGCCTTTTTCTAAAGCTCTTAATAAATGGAAAGAGACCAAATATCTTAGATGCAACCTTACTACCAAATAAAACCAAAAATACAATTGGAGAAGCAATTAATGAACTGATTGATACAAATGCCCCTGCTCTAATAAAATAGAAAGGTGTAAGGAATCCAACGGTAAGTGTTCTAAGTCTCCTCAACCAAAATGAATCCCTATTGGAAAATTCTGCAAGCACCATACCTGCCAGATAAGCAGGGAGAACTGCTTCACTTCCAGACCAATAGGCAAATCCTCCCAAGGAAAAGACCACCATGATTACCCACTTTGTCCTTATTGCAGCTGTCCTTCCTGAATAAACCTTGGCAATCCAGCGACTAAAGGATGGTAAAAGGAAAAGGATTATCACTGTCAAGGCAATGAACACAATTGTTCTAATTCCAAAGGGAGCAAACAAAAGCCCCAAGGCTATTACAGTACCCAAGTCGTTTATAAAACATGCTCCCAAAATCCCTTTACCGTATTCTGTTTGGTTTAGACCTGTCTCCAGCATCACAGCGTAGACAACTGCCATTGAGGTGGTTGAAAGTGCTACTCCTCCAAGGAGGCTTGCCCTTAGGTCCCAGCCCAACAAATACTTGGCCGTGATTGCACATCCAATAAAAGGTGCCATGAACCCAATAAGGCCTATTACACTAACTTCTTTAAGTTTCTTTTTTACCACTTCTGGCTCCAACTCTGCTCCAGCAAGAAAGGTGAGCATTACAGCACCAGCAGAGGCAAGGAAGCGAAGCCATTCTTCATTTAGGTTCCACAGATGCCCCATTCCATATTGATTCAGTATGGTGGCCACAACAACCCCAACACAGATCTCCACCAATGCAATGGAGATCTTTAGGTGATATGCAATAATTGCTGCAACTACTGCAAGGCCCAACCAAAGGCCTGCGGTGAAGAATATATGTTCCACAGGACTATTTCCTCCTCATCCCAAGATCTTCCTCAAAACCCATTTTTACTCCTAAAACCTTCAACTTAAGCTTAATTAGTACAAATCTTCCCTTGATCCAAAAGGGCTTTAGCCTCATTCTTTTTGAGCTCCTAATGAGGTTCACCTCAATAAGATCACAAAAAGTCATCTAAGGTTTTGATATTATCTTAAGCAATATCAGTAATATGGTAGGAGTCATCAGCCCTAAGGCGGTTAAAAGGAGGACTCCATCTCCTTTTGGTTAAAAACCTGAAGGTAATGGCAGTGTAAAAATTTTTTCTCATCTGTCAAGGAACTCAATATGTATTTTGAGCATTCAACAGTAAGGGGCACAAAAGCTGAATTGCCAAGGTTTTAAGTTCGAAATAAACATTTTGGTTGTAATTTAGGCAAATAATGCAATAAATGATTTTTTTAAGGTTAAGGCACATTGTGAGGTGAAAACATGTCCCAAAAGGTGACTATCCTTGATGAGCGGGAAATGGGAGAGCAGATTAGGTCCATCTGCCACCAGATCTTGGGAAAAAACCCGTCTTTAGAAGGTCTTGCCCTCGTAGGCATAAGGACAGGCGGTGCCATATTGGCAAAAAGGCTAAGCGAGACATTAAAATACCTCTACGGGTTAGAGATACCGGTGGGTATACTGGACATTACACTATATAGGGATGACTGGAGTAGGATAGGGCCTGCACCCAAGGTTGGAAAGACGGAGATCCCCTTTGATGTGGATGAGAAGGTGATTGTGCTGGTGGATGATGTTATCTTCACAGGAAGGACCATCCGTGCGGCAATGGATGCCCTCATGGATATGGGCAGACCCAAAAAGATCCAGGTGGCAGTTCTTGTGGATAGGGGTGAAAGGACAAGGGAGCTACCCATTGTGGCAAACCACGTGGGTGTGGTCTTGGATGTGCCTCCAGGTCAAAGGGTAAATGTATACCTAAAAGAGATGGGCTACAATGATCATGTGGCCATAGAAGAGGGATAGTGGTGTCTAAAAAGAAAGGCAACGGTGAATTGCTTTCAGGGGATCCCATCTTGGATCAGTTAGTCCATGAAAAGGACCCACAAGAGGAGCATGTGAAGGCAGCTCTCTCAGATGAAAGACAGGTGTTGATGGCCTTTGAAAGGATGAAATCCTTAGGTATCTGGAATCAGGGCTTGGTAGACATCATATCTCACCTTTATCCACAAAAGAAGGTGCAAAAGGAACTCAAAAGGCTTGCATATCTGTTTTCCCAAAAAGGTGTAAAAACCCACGTGCCCCAAGAAATGCCTGCTATTAATGTAACCACTTCCATACCCTCAAGTCCCATCAAAGAGGCATGGAGTTCCCTTCCCATTGGAAATACAAGGGATAGATTGGGCGTCTTAAAACTTAGCAAGTCAGCCTATATATACATACATTTTTCTCTTTTTGAGGGGATACGTTATATCTTTGAGGGGAGGGATGAAACCTTTAAGGAGTTAAAAAGAAAAATAGAAGGACCATTTGTGAGCGTACCAGTGGAGTATTTGACTTTTGTTATAAGCTTAGCAAAAGAAAAAACAAAGGATTCCCAGATTCTTGCAATGGTTAAAGACCTTGAAGGGTTGATAAAAACAAAAGAGATTGCTGATATGGAGAAACTTTTTGATTTTTCTCCATCATTGAATGATCTTTCGATAAGTTATAATCACACAATATTACTAGAAATTTCAAAGGAATTGATTGGTTTGATCTATGATCAAGAACTGTTTAACAAGTATTTGGAAGCTTATAAAGTTGCAGCAAATCCCAGAATAATCTTAGACAAATTTCTAATCCAAACAAGAAAAATGGAAATTATTGAGGAATTTATAAAAGAGATTTTACTCAGAAGAGATGATTTTATATTTGCATTGAAGGAGGATCTTTTGCTTTTATCAATGGCAAATGTGGACATCCCTCCTTCTAAAAAGCTGCTATTAAAGGTTTTTTTGGAAGAAGATATGGATATTTTAATTAAAAGCCTTGAACTTATCTTTGAACAACATAACTTATATAGCCAAAGGAGCACCTCAAAGATAATAATGCCGTGAGGAGGAAGAAATGTACCAAAGCATATCTGTGAGCACCAAATCCAGGAATGCAATGGTTGATATTACTTCAGAGGTCCAAAGGTGTATAAAGGAATTTGCAATCAAAGATGGAATATGTCTGGTCTATGTACCCCACACCACTGCAGGTGTTACCATAAATGAAGGTGCTGATCCCGATGTGTGTAGGGACATACTGGAAAAGTTATCCCAATTGGTACCCCATGGCAGGGGTTATCACCATACAGAAGGTAATGCGGATTCCCATGTCAAGGCCACCTTGGTGGGAAGTTCAATAATGGTGATCGTGGATGATGGAAGGCTTGTGCTTGGAACTTGGCAGAGGATCTTCTTTTGTGAATTTGATGGCCCAAGAAACCGTAAGGTATTTGTAAAGTGTATTTCCTCAAACCCATAGTGTTACCTTGGGAGAAAGCCCAAGGTCTTTGAGCCAGGTTTTTACTGCTCTAAGGAGGTGGGCGTAAAATTTTTTGCTACCACCCAACCCTTTTCTTCCAAAGGAAAAGTTTATCTCCAACCATAGAGGACCAATGATTTTTTCCATGTCAAAGATCATGTCTATGGCCGACAGATCAATCCTTATTTTCTCCTTTAACTCCTTCAAAGAATTAATTCCCTTTTCTTTTAACTCAGGGAACAGATTTTCTACGATCTTTGCACCCTTTGCAATGCTGATAATAGGCCCTGTGCCCACCTTCCAATAGGGTATCAACTCTTTATAAAACGTCACTATCCTGAGCACATAACCCTTTGTGGGCACAAGACTTTGGGTTATGATCGGTTCATGTTTTGAGACCTTGTTTTCAATCTCAGGAGATTTGATAAAAAAATCTTTTTCATCCATTAGCACAAATACTCCATCTCCTTCGTGGGCCCAACAGGATTTGAGCACCAAAGGAAAGCCCCACTCCCAGGAGTTTTTTTTCAAATATTCAGCAAGGCATTGAAGGTTTTGAAAGATCAGAGTTTTGGGATGGGGTATGTTGTTAGCTTGAAAGAATCTTATCTGAGATGCCTTGTCTTGACATTTGTACCTTATCTCTTGATCTGGGAAGCAAGGTTTTTGAAATTCCCTTACTGCCTGGTATAAGAACTCGGGACATATTTGAGGCAAAATAATTGCATCGGCCTTTTTGATCAATCTAAGTTGTCTTGGGGATAAAATAGTTTTGCCAGCCACAGAGCTATTGATTTGGGCCTTTATCAGTGGATGAAAGGACACTATCTCCATCGGACTTTAAAGTAACAAGGATTTTATCCGCAATACCTTTACCTACTGCAACACGTGTCTCTCCCCGCGCAATTATAATCCCATCCCCAAAGGAGTCTGAAATAACTTCCACTTCATCCCCAGGTCTAAGCCCCATGGCGAATAACCGAAGCCTTGCCATTCTCCCTCCAGCGATTTCCTTTATAAGATATTTTTCACCTGGTTTGGCAAGGGGAAGGGGCATGGCCTTCTCCATCTTGGACTTACAATTGCTACAAAGGCCATACATTTCCATACTGTGGTGAATGATGTTAAAACCATATCTTTTTGCTATTAGTTGTTGTAAAGTTTCCAGTTCTTGGTCTTCAAATTCAACTATCTTTCCGCATCGCACACAAATTAGATGGTCATGGTGAAGGCCAATATGCCTATGTTCGTATTTGGTAGGCTGGTCTTGAAAATCTTTTTTGGTGGCAAATCCAAGTGCTATTATCTTTGCCATGTATTGTTTTAAAGTTTCATTGTCAAGATCAATGCCTTTATTCTTTAATTTTGCAGAAAGTTCTTCAAGTGTAACGTGATCATCAATAGTTTGAAAAACCTCAAATACTTTCAAGATTATTTCATACATATGGGGTTCATACTGAAGCAAAAGGCGTTTTAGGTTTTCTTTCTCTAATTCATGGTGAGACATTTATTTTTTCTCCTTTATAAAACCCAGAAATCCATTCACAGAGTTCAAAATAAATTCTTTCTCTCTTTGTTGTTCTAAGGGATTCATATTTGCAAAGGCCTTTAAATTCTTATCTTTTAACAAAAGCTCTTCTACAATTTCTTGAGGAGTTATTTGGTGGTTTTTTTGGGTTATGGTGACCAAAAGTTCATGCCAGAATGCTAACTGTTCTATAAATCTATTTAACAAGACTTGCCCACCGGATAACTTACCACAGTGGGCATAACAAATGATATCTTTATTTGTTTGAATAAGAGTTTCCACACTCTTTATTGCCTGATCAAAAAAGAACCTGGGTGGGGTGGCGGGTCTTAGGTATGACATTTTGCCAACAAAGAAATGATTGCCTGCTGCCTCTCCGCTGAATAGCTCATCACCTATAACAAAGCTAATATGGTGTGAGGCATGACCTGGCGTTGGAATTATCTCTATTCCTTCAAGGTCCCACTCATTATGGGGTATTAGTCTTTCCACTGGCACTGCTTCTGGTTTTCCATACTCAATAGCCCTATTTTTTAGGACCTTAAGGCTTGCATCCCAAAATGAATCGGGGTTAGGTAGGTACCTTAGGCCCAATTCATGGCATACTGCCTTTGCTTCGGGATAGGCCTTTAGGATAGGGCCAAGGGCACCAGCATGATCTATGTGGATGTGAGTAAGTAATACGTAGTGGAGCTTTTCAACTCCTCTTTTTTTTAGTTCCATAAGGAGTGCTGTATAACTGTTATAGGGGCCAACGTCCACAATGCATGTGGGTGGTCCTTTTATAAGATAAGTGCAAAAGAAGTCTTTAAAACAGGGTATATCAAAGGGTATGTTTATTTGTTCTGAGGCCATTTTAGATCTCTTCCTTCAAGGTTTTTGGCCATAATATACCACTGTGGTACCAAAGGCAAATCTTCTGTGTGTTACATTTATCAAACCTATTTTCCTCAAAATGGCCTCCATCTGAAAGGGTGATTTAAAAGATACGGTGGATTGAATAAGGTATTTGTAGGCAGCCATATTCCTTGTAATCATAAAGCCTAACAAAGGTACTATCCATCTTAGATATAAGTGAATTGGTGGATACAAAAGGCTATCTTTGTTTGGTGGTGCTGTTTCCAAGGCCAAGAATAACCCTTTAGGTTTGAGGACCCTAAATTTTTCCTTGAGGCAAGCAGCCAAGTCTGGGACATTTCTCAACAAAAAGGCTGAGATAACCCTTTCAAAGGTATTGTCTTTAAATGGAAGGGTTATGGCATCGCCTAAGACCAAAAGGGATTTTGGATTTTTTCTTTTTGCCACAACTAACATCCTTTCACTTATATCCACACCTATTACCTCTGCTCCGTATCTTTCTGCACCTCTTAAAAGTTTACCTGTGCCTGTACCAATATCCAAAACCTTCTGCCCAGGCGCAAGAAGAGCAGCTTGAAGCAAATGCCTCCTCCAGACCGCATCTAAACCAAAGGTCATTACTGTATTTGTAAGGTCGTAATGTTGAGAGATTGCGTTAAACATTCTTTGAACAAGCTTTGAACTTTTGAAGTACAAATTTGTATCTGCCTTAAGATTAGGATAGCCTACCGGGTATGTAACTGAGATTTGTTTTAAAATATACCCTTAAATTTTTCTTCAATATCCTTAGGCTCTTCAATATTTATAACTTGCACCTTTGTGTCTTGAGGTAGAATCCTCCGCACAAGGTTACTAAGCACATTTTTGGGACCTATTTCCACAAAGGTATCCACATCCATGTCCAACATACTCTCTACCGATTGCACCCATTTAACTGGACTTATGAGCTGCTTTACCATTGCTTGTTTGATATCCTGGGGAGAAGTTATTTGGGATGCATTTAGATTAAATATAACAGGGATTTTGGGAGGATTGAAAGTTAATTGATCCAAGAATATTTCAAAGTCTTTCAATGCCCCTTCCATCAATTTAGAGTGCCAAGCACCGCTTACTTTAAGGGGAATTGCCTTGCCACCCTTTTCTTTTATTTTGGATATGGCAAATTCTACTCCTTCGGCAGAACCACTGATCACAAGTTGGTCCCTACTGTTGTAGTTTGCAATACACACCTCATCTCCTACTTCACTTAAAATGGATTCCAAATCTTCAATCCCAACACCCATTATAGCAGCCATGTTACCTTTTTTCTTTTGGGCTTCTCTATCCATTAACTCTGCCCTTTTCTTTACTGCCCTTAGGGTATCCTCAAAGGAAAGCACCCCAGCACATGCAAGGGCTGAATATTCTCCTAAGCTGTGGCCTGCACATGTCTTGGGAAGCATTCCCCTTTCAATTATTACCTTCAGCAAGGCCAGATTTACTGCTGTTATAGCCGGTTGTAAATTAATGGTCCTTGTAAGCTCTTCTATAGGGCCTTCAAAACACAGCTTTTGAATGGGTAGGCCTGTTATATCTTCTGCCATCTGGAATACTTTTTTAGAAGCAGTATAGGTTTCCATGGCAGCCTTGCCCATTCCCACATATTGGGAACCTTGCCCAGGGAACAGAAATGCCATTTCTCGCATATAATAGCTCCTTGTTAGATTTTCTGTGGATCTCCAAACTTTTGCCTTAGCATGTTCTCCAAGGCAACTTCATAGGCCCTTGAGCCAGGGATTAGGTTCTTTTGGTTGGCAAGCTGTCTCAGTATCTCCCGCTCTTCCCTTTCAAATTTATCTGCAATTTGGACTATAATCTTATCCACAATCCTGTATATTTCCTCATCCGTTCCATATACATCTATTATACTGGGATTCTTTATCAGTTCCTCAATGATATACTGGGTCATGAATAAGGAATATGGATTGGGTTGGGGTACAATATTTCTGATGGGTGCTACAAAGTACCTGAATTCAAACTCAGTAGATCTTACTAACTTTTTGAAACCTTTTCCAATTAAATCGGTGAGGGCAGCAGGGTCCTCTGTTTCAACTATCTTGTTGTGTAGTAATTCTTGAGTTAATCTGTTTTGAAGTTCTGTTAGCTTATATTTAAAAAACCTATCTCCCTTTATGCCTTTATATTTTTCTTGCTTTTCAAGCATATTAATTATGCTGTCATGAACCCTGCTGCCGTGCCATTTCTTCATTTTGGATCCCTATTCTTTCTTTTCAGAGCTTTTTTCAGAAGACTCATTTGTCCCTTCAGATTTTTTGCCATTGCCTTTATTTTTGGAAGCATAATCTGTTACATACCAGCCAGAGCCCTTCAGATGAAAGGCATTTAGACTGATCAATTTTTTAACTTCTCCTCCGCATTTTGGACAACTTGTAAGAGGTGGATCTGAAAACTTCTGCCACCTTTCAGTGATCTCTTTGCAACTTGAGCAAAGGTATTCGTAAATAGGCATCACACACCTCCTTTATATGAAGTAATAGGATATTTGTTTTCCTCGTAACATGACAAAATATAATCCATGCCTCTAAAGGAAAATTTGCTTAAAATCTCAGCGGTCAAATTATGAACTATATTTTCCTCATGTTCTCTTTTATTTTGATTCACATCAAACCTCTGAAAAAATTTTGCAAACCTAACAATGTGAACAAGTTCATGGGTAAAAATGTAAAGCATAAGGGGAAAGAGTTCCAGTCTGTCATCTCTACCCGTGGCCTTCAATATCAGATGGTCCTGTAAACAGATCAGATACAATTCCTTTAGGTGCCTCAATAAGGTGCATGTCTCATCCATAAGCTTTGCTTTTTTCAACACTGCAAATGCGTTGGTTTGCTGATCTAAATAAAAATCAGCCTTTAAGGTCACCACCTCGTAAGGGTGGGAAAGCCACTGTTTGGTACTAAGTTTGTATCGTTCACTCACCACGTCTTCAGCAATCCTGAGGGCTTCAGATATCACAGGCATATGTTCCTCGCCAAAATGCTTAGGGGTTTTAATAGCCTCAATAATTTCTCCATGTGATTCATACATGCCTTGGCCCTCACTTTGGGAAATTATAAGAGACATTTTAAAAATGGCAATCCCTTTAAGGTCAAAAAACCCTGATGGAATTAAATACTCTTTTCTGGGGACATATCCAAAAACTCCTTAGCTCCCAAGGGATGCTTTTGAGATCCCACAAGGAATAGATGTTTCCCCGCGTAATGTCTGTGGTAGATCACATGAAACTTGGTTGCCTTTGTGGGATCTTTTAGGACCCATACGGCCACTTTTTTGGGATCGGTCAAAAGTTGGGGTAGGAGGCTTTCATCTACTTGGGTGAAACTGGTAACCAGCCGTCCCAAGAAGTGGTATTCACCGTGGTACTTCCCCACATGTATGATCTGATATCCATTACCTTCAAGCCTTGAAAGCATCAAAGATACCTCTTTTAGGTCGTATTCCTTGCTAATGTGTCTCACCGGGCCACAAAGTAGCATTGAAAATAGCAAAAGGCTTTGAATAAAGATAAGCATTGCCTGATATCCTTGTTTCTTAGGGAAGTAAAAAATAAGAAGTAAGCTAAAAACTATAAGAGGGAGGCCATAGAAGAACTTATATGTTTCAAAAATGGTAGGTAGATTGAATTTATCAACTAAGAACGACAAAGTTGTTAAAGTGATTCCGAAAAATAAATAGGTAACGTTTACTATCATCTGATCAACTACTGTCAATTCTTTAATTGAGAGAGATTTGGCAATTATTATAGCCATAGGAATAAGTATTGGCATAATGTAAAACATTTGTTTCCCACTTATAAAGCTAAAACAAATTGTGGTGAGAATTGCCCATGATGTGAGAACCCAAATACCCTTTTCTCGGAACAAATTAGCAAAGTTTCTAATCCAAAGCACAAATGCGCCTGTCCAAGGAAGTAGGATCAAAGGTAAGGTTAGCAGGTAATACCACCAAGGCTTACTATGTGCAAAGCTTTTTGCTATTCTTCCGGCAGTCTGTCCCCAAAGAATTTCTTTTCTGTAAAAGTCTCCGCCCTTTATAGAAGCAGAGATTGCCCAGCATAGGCTTATAAGAATTCCCATCAAGGTTCCTAAAAAGAGTCTAAAATAGTATGTTTTTACCTTGATATCTTTAAGACCTAAAATCAAAGGATACAATATTGCAAACGGTAATACATGGAGAATCATCACAGGGCCTTTTGTGAGAATTCCAAGGCCTATGGCAAGTCCAAATGTTAATATGGCAGATTTTTTTTCGTGTATGGAAAAAAGACTTAGATATGCAAGTGATACAAAGCACATCAAAAGCATGTCAAACATCAAAGTAATGCTAAAGAATAAAAACATGAACATACTGGAAAAAATCAGCACTACATGGCCTGAAACAGATGTAAAGAAAGTGTGGGCAAGTCTTCTTATTAAAAATAGGTTAACAATTCCAAACAGGCCTGGTAATATCCTGGGCCACCATTCAACCACTCCAAAAACAGTCCACCCTAAATGAATGAACCAAAACAACAGGGGAGGCTTGTGGCTATAAGGCTGGCCGTTCAATTGGGGGACCAGGAATTCTTTTTTGTTCCACATCTCCCATGCAACAGAGGCATATCTTGTCTCATCAATGGGCCAAAGTGGTCTTAAGTATAGGTTTAAAATGGTTAGTAAAAGAATTCCCAATATGCATAAGAGCATTGGGGGAAAAGAAGATAGGCTCTTAGATCCTTTTTCCTTTTTGTTAGTCTTCTGAGATCTTTTTGAGCTCATAGGTTTGAACCGGTTTTATACGCCTCACAAGCCAAGATACACCAACAAGGTCTACTATCCCTGCCACTAATCTATCCCAGGTTCCGTAATGGCTTAAGCCCTTTTGCCTTGGTCTGTGTGTCACATCCACTGACCTAACAGTACCTCCCATTGCCATAAACAAGGCAGGAAGGAATCTATGCATATGGTCAAAGGATGGGAGCGTAAGGAAGTCCTCTTTTTTAAATATCTTAAGTCCACACCCTGTATCTAAAGTATTGTCCTTAAGCACCCATTGCCTTACTTGATTGGCTATCTTGGAAGAAACCCTTTTTAGCCAAGAATCTTTTCTATGCTTACGCCTACCTGTCACCAGTAAAAAAGGATGGTTTGGTTTCATTTGGTTTAATAGCTTTGGAATGTCTTTGGGATCGTTTTGTCCGTCTCCATCCATGGTGATGATGATTTCACCTCTTGCGGCCTTAATGCCTGTCAATAAGGCCATACTCTGACCCATGTTTTTCTTGTGGCAGATTATGCGAAGCCATGGTTTTTCCAAAAAAATGGGATAGAGGTTTTTAATGGTATTATCTGAACTCCCATCGTCCACCACAATTAACTCAAAGGTACCCAAAGGCTGGAGCACGGACTCAGTCTCCAGTAAAAGGTGGGTGATATTATCTCCTTCATTGTGGACAGGTATTACCACTGATATGGTGGGTTCAAACTTCTGCACAGATAGACCTTATTCCCAATTGTCTAGGAGGTACTTTAGGTCATTCCATGTGGATATCCTTGGTGCAGGAACCTCCTCTGGCCTTACCTGAATGTGCACATAACCTGGTGCAAAGGGTAGGTTGTTATCCAATACATAGCTGGTCCAAACAGGCCTAATCCCTGCTTTTAATGCCCCGTGGATGTCAGATTCCAAGTCATCGCCAACAAATACAACTTCACCGGGTTTAACCTCAAGTGCCTCACACATGGCACGAAAGACAAAGGGGTGGGGTTTTCTAAAACCAAATTGGCCTGAGATAAGGCAAAAATCGAAGTAAGGAAGTAGGTTTAACATCTCCAATATCCTTTGGCATGCGGGATAATGGGTGAAGTTACTCACCAATGCCAGTTTAAAACGGGGTTTTAGCCCCTCCAAAAGTGCATGGGTTCCAGGGATCACCTGAACCAGATCGTAAAAGGCGCTGAAATAGGCCTCCACTGCAGAAGTGATCAGAGGGCTGTTTGGTTCAAATACATAGCCCAACTGTTTTAAGGCAGCAGAGATCCAAAGACTATTGTGGGTTTCCCTGCCTGTTATTTGGGATTCCTTTATGTAATAGACGGCCTTTGCCTTGTGTAATTCCAAAAATTTCATGGTATCCAAAGTAAGCCCATTGGAACATAATGTATCCAAAAGCCTTTTTGTGGCAACCTCCAGGGTATTGGGATGGGCCACCAATATGGTATTAAATAAGTCAAAACCTATTGCCTTGAGCATGCTTTCTCCTTTGAATGTGATTTTTTTATCCCTTTAAAGGTCAGATATAAACCTGAAATAATGCCCGATCAAGCCTAATCCTTTTTGCCAATTGTGGAATTAAAATCCTACTTGTGGCGTTGCATTAACTTAGTCCATTAAAAAGGATACCCATTTCATAAGGCTAACTATGATTACCTGCCAATTTCTTGACTTTCAAGGTGAGCTGGCATAAGCTTCTTTTCATGGAAGCAATGATAAAAGACATACCAAAAGAAGAGCTTGATCGTATAGCAACCTATATTTTGGAGACCCACCTTGCTCCTGCCATAGAGGAATTTGTTCGCAAAAACGAAGTAAGAATTAAGGAACTTTCCATCATTGAGAGGGTCATTAGGGTTGAAGAGGAGCTAAAGCACTTAAGGGAACTTGAAATAGCCCGATTTGAAGCAGTGGAAAAGCGTTTTGAAGCCCTCCAAAGAGAAATGAATGTACTCTCCCAGGCTATGGAAAAGCGTTTTGAAGCCCTCCAAAGAGAAATGAATGTACTCTCCCAGGCTATGGAAAAACGTTTTGAAGCCCTCCAAAGAGAAATGAATGTACTCTCCCAGGCTATGGAAAAACGTTTTGAAGCCCTCCAAAGGGAGATGAACGCACGCTTTGAAGCACAGGATAAACGTTTTGAAGTTATGGACAAACGTTTTGAGGTTATAGATAAACGCTTTGAGGCCCTCCAGCATGAAATTACTACTCGTTTCGAGGCAGTGGATAAAAAGTTTTCTGTTATACAATGGACGATCGGAATCGGTTTTAGTGTACTAACAATACTCCTCACATTATTAAAGTTTTAATAACCAAAATTTATTCATAAGTAAGTTGTTCAATGTTAACTTTATTACACTGAAAATGAGATATCTTGGCTATGGTTTTTTGTAGTCTTACTTTTCAACGCAAAAGCTGTAGAACACAATTAAAATCTAAAACCAAAGGAGATTCCAAGCTCACCTTTGTTGTTAATGAGCAAATTCAAGTTTAGCTCGTCTTTAAAACCCCTCCAGTAATCTTCCCTCACTTTTCTATTGTGTTTGTGGGCTGAGTTGGTGGCATTGTAAATGTTGCCCACATACCAACCAAGCTCCAAGGCCCCTAAAATTATTCCCAAGAATTCCTGGTCATGGTCAAATGCCTGTATAGTGGCACCCAAAAATAGGCCATTTATAACAAAAGCAGTTAGGCCATCCTTTGGTCTGCCAACATAAAATTGACCAGCACCAGGGATGATTGCAGAAAGAAACCCTGAAATGGTTGGAGATTTGTAAGGCAGTTCTTGATAACCTTTTGTTGCGGATAAAAGTTCCTTGGCAGACTGATTAAGCTCTGAAGAAAGCTTTATCTCCCTCAAATGCTCTGAGGCTGCCTCCAGTTCCCCTGATTTGAGATTTAACCATGCAAGCTTATAATGCGCAGAGTCTTTTAAAGTGGCATCTTTGAAGTTATAGCCCAAAAGGTTTGATAAATAGTTTTTAGTGGAAGTTAATTTTTGCTGTTTTTCAAGTACAAAGGCAAGCATAATAGCTGCTTGTTCATTATATGCGTGATCCTTTGAGTCAATGATATAAAGAAACTGCTTTTCTGCTTCTTCCAATTTGTTAGCAAAAATATATGCCACAGCAAGAAGATATTCAACTTCTTGTTTGAGGGGTACTCCCTCACATGTTTTTATTACCCTTTTAAATTGATAAATTGCAGTTGTATAATCTCCTTGAATAAAAAAATCTTTACCGAGCTTAACTTCATTATAACAATTAAGTTGGTATCCAAAGATAACAGATGGTAGAATTACCAATATTAAAAAAATAAATACATTTGTAATGGCAGTAAACAAGCTGTTGAAATTTTGTTTTTGTGGTTTTACAATTTTTAAAGATTTTGTGCTGCCCATTGTTCTATTTTTTATTAAACCACCAAAAGTCGTTATTTTCAACAGGGTCGTATAACTTTGGCTTTCCATCTACAATTATTATTTCAGACACCTTTTGCTCTTCAGAACCTTCGTGAAAAAGTCTATCCACAATTAGTATCCAACCCTTTATAAGACCATGCTTTCTTATGGCAGCTTTTGCGTATTCGGAACAGCGGGGGAAACTGGGACATTCGCTTGTATCCAATGGGCTCAAGTATTCTTGGTAAAATGAGATGATCTTTTCAGAAATATAATTCTCACCATGCGCATTATGCCAGCATAAAAAGAAAGCAATAAACACACACAAAATTCTTAAAATGTTTTTTTCCAACGTATTTACCCCTATCAACAATGTATGTATGAACACTACATCAGTAGACCGCTCAAAATCAAGCACAAATTAAATTAAAAAATCGGGAGTCTCACGTCAAGCTCCTATCCAATAAGGTGTTTGGGATAGGGGTTTTTTGTGTATTATGAGATCCCAAAGAATATCCACACTTTCTTTGAGTTTAGTTATACTTTCATTGTTAGCGATAACTATATCAGAATAATTTATCTTTTCATCTATTGGCATTTGGGTGTTTATAATAGCAATTGCCTCTTTTTCAGAAAACTTGTTTCTCTTCATCAATCTCTTTAGTTGATTGTTTGGGCTACAATATACCAAGACTACAAAATGAAATAGTTCTTTTTGCTTTGCTTCAATGAGCAATGGGATATCTGCAATGATCATAGAAGTGTCTTGTTTTGATAAAATTTCGACAACTCTATTTAAGTAAAGTTCAAATATTCTTGGGTGAGTTATTTTTTCAAGTTTTTTGCGCATGATATCATCTTTGAAGACTATTTCTCCAAGTGCCTTTCTGTTGATAAAACCATTTTCATTAAGGATAGACGTGCCAAATTCTTCCAAGATTTCTTTATAAGCTGGTTTATCTGGCAGTGTAACTTCCCTTGCAAGTACATCAAAATCAATAACAGCTGCACCTTTTTCCATGAGGAATTTTGAAACCGTACTCTTTCCAGTTGCTATTCCTCCAGTTAATCCAATTAATGGTATTGGAGAGCTATGTTTGATGTTGAGGAGTTCCCTTTTGATTTTAGAAAGATCTGCCACTCTTTAGGATGACAATAGTTTTTTTAGTTCCAGGGCAGTATTCACAGGAGCTTGACACACCGAGCCTTTACATACATATGCAGTGGGAGTATCTCCTTCAAAAGGACGGTCCTTCAACATGGGGAGGGGATTATCCGGCATACCCACTGCAACAATGAGGTATGGCCAATAAAGAGGAAGTGTTTGTAAGAGTTCTTTTGTCTTAGGTGAGTGGGGATCGCCCACAACTGCTATCTCCCAGGGAGATTCCAACTCCAAATCCATTGCAGAAAGCCACTGGCCAAAGGCCATTGGATATTGTTGCAAAAGGTCCTGGATTTCTTTTAGGGACTCCCTTGCAATGTCTCTTAAGGAAGGTTGGTTCAATAGACAGCTAAACTTTATCAGAAGAAGAGTTGCTGTTGAATTACCAGAAGGCACTGCGTTGTCGTAAAGGTTTCTGGGTCTAATCACCAAAGCTTCATAGTCCTCTGGGGTATCGTAAAAGCCCACCTTTGCACTAAAATGTTTTAACACCTCTTGTAATAATCCTTTGGCTGCTTCAAACCATTGGGGTTCAAAGGTGGCAAAGTATAATTCAAGGAGCCCATCAATTAGGTTTGTGTAATCATCCAATAGGCCTTCTCCCTTTGGGTAACCACCGTACCAAAAATGCCACAGTCGTCCATTAGGTTTTCGTAAATGTTTTAGCAAGAACTCAGCGTTTTCCTTGGCCTTTTCCTTGTAATAAGCATTCTCAAGGATTCTACCTGCCTCAGCAATGGTTGCCAGCATGAGGCCATTCCAGCTTACTAAGACCTTTTCATCCTTTAGGGGGCAAACACGTTCTTGCCTCTTTTTAAAAAGTGCCTCCTTCATAGGTAAAAGCAAAGATCTTTCCTCCCAGTCACCCCTAAAGGTGAGCACATTTTTTCCTTGGAAGTTTCCCTGTGGGGTTATGCCATAAGAGGAAATAAACTGGGATGCATTTGCCCCTAAAACAGTCCTTATTTCCCCAATATCCCAGATGTAATATTTCCCTTCCTCTCCCTCAGAATCGGCATCCTGGGAGGAATAGAAGCCTCCCTGGGGGTGGGTCATCTCCCTTAGGACGTAGTCAATGGTCTCTGTGGCAATTTCCTTTAGATAAGCCTTGCCGGTGATAGCCCATGTATGGAGATATACACGGGCAAGTTGGGCATTGTCGTACAACATCTTCTCAAAGTGGGGTACTACCCATGCCTCATCCACAGCGTATCTGTGAAATCCGCCACCTAATTGATCGTAAATACCGCCCCTTGCCATTGCCTCAAGGCCTTTTAAGACAACGGCAAGGGCCTGCTGATCCCCTTTTGAAACATATCTCCTTAGCAGGAATTCTAAAACCATTGGTTGTGGAAAACGGGGCACCCCCCACCCTCCATGTGTATCATCGAACTGAGAGATGATCTTGTCCCTGGCAAGCCTTAGGGTCTCTATGGAAAGCTCCTCTTGAAATTTATTTGGAGCAATCTGCCTTTGCAAAGCTTCCTTTATACGGTCACCAGCCCTTTGGATGTCATGCCTTTGGCTCTGCCAAGCATCTATCACCCTCAAGAGCACATCTTTGAAAGAAGGCAGTCCATGGCGTGGCACAGGTGGAAAGTATGTGCCACCGAAAAAGGGTTTGCCATCGGGAGTGAGGAAGACAGAAAGGGGCCAGCCACCTGAGCCTGTAAGCATCTGTACTGCTTGAATATATATTGCATCCAGCTCAGGCCTCTCTTCTCTGTCCACCTTTATGGGCACAAAGTGTTCATTCAATATTTGGGCTATCTTTGGATCTTCAAAGGACTCATGTGCCATCACGTGGCACCAATGACAAGCTGCATAACCGATGCTTAAAAAAATAGGTTTGTCTTCATCCTTAGCCTTTTGCAATGCCTCGGGCCCCCAAGGGAACCAATCCACTGGATTATGGGCATGCTGTCTCAGATATGGACTGGCTTCATTTATAAGGCGATTGGGCATGTTTGGGCTCAAAAGAGGGCAGCTATCTGGGTAGCCAGCTTTTCAGAAAGGATCTTGGCTGCCTCTTTTTTATCTATATTTGTTTGCTTTGCCTTGGCCACCAACCTGGTCCTGTAAGTCTGATAGTCCGACTGTATGGCCCTTTCTGTGTGCATTTGGGTGGAGGTGCCTTGGGCCACATTGGCAGTCATTTTTCCCTTTACTCCACCTTCCACCTTTTCTTCTATCTGCACATCCACAGTTCCTATAAAGGTCTCCACCTTTATCTGGGAGGCAATCAGCCCACCCACTACGCTCCCCACCACAGCACCAGCAGCAGCACCGGCAGCAGGGCCTTTCCATCCCCTTCCACCCAAAACTGCTCCTGCCAGTGCACCACCATAACCGCCTGCCAGCATACCGTCTGCTGTCATGCCTTCCTTTTCATAGTCCATATAAAGTACATTTGCCTGGAGGATATAGCCCGCTTGGGAGGGATCTGTTACCACTTCCATGCCCTTGGCCCTTAAAGAGTTTATCAAAAGATCTCCAAAGGCAATCTCTTGCATATCAGAGGTGTTTGAAGCCCTCACAAATATGGTTCTGTTCTTGGCAAGGTTTTTTACGTCCAGAAAAATTGTGTCTGACATCTTAACACTTGTTTGCATTTCCCTGTGCTCTATTGCGCTCATAGTGTGAGCACACCCATAAAGGCACATAAGAACTGCCAACAAACCTGCTAACAACGAACCTCTCAAGATCTTCTGCATGTTTTTCCCCCTTAAGTCTATTTAAAAACGCTCCAGTTAAAACTTGAACTATACCAAGGGAATCTCCAAAATCAATTAAATTTTCGGGAAAATGAGTGTTTCCAGCATGCCGATTAAGTTTTGTTGTCCAATAAGGGTAAGTCTATGCTATAAATAACTATTTCATGTGGAAGCTTAGATGAGCAGGAAGGAAGAAAAAGAATTTATATTGAGGATAGAGTCACTGGCAGTGGGCGGCGAAGGCCTTGGGAGAAAGGATGGCCTTGTGGTGTTTGTCTCCGGTACAGCACCTGGAGATTTGGTGAAGGTAAAACCTTATAAGAGAAAAAAGGGGTATCTCAAGGCAAAGGTAACCGAGATTTTGGAGCCATCTCAGGAAAGGATTCAACCAACTTGCAAGTATTATGGCGTATGCGGAGGTTGCCAGTGGTTGCACCTAAACTATGATTCCCAGCTCAAATATAAAGTCTCACACATAAGAGAAACCCTAAAAGGGATCGGTGGAATTGCCCAGATTCCTTTGGATGAAATCATCGCCTCACCTAAGACTTTGAGATATAGAAATAAAATGGAATTTACCTTCGCACCCCACAATGAAGATTGGTGCATTTTAGGGCTTCATAAAAAGGAAAGTTATTGGCAAATAATTGATATTGAAGATTGCTTGCTTATGCCAGATTTGGGCAGCAAAATCCTATCAGTTACAAAGGATATAACAAGAAAGTACAGACTTATCCCGTATCATATAAAGGCGCATGTAGGGTTGATAAGATTTTTGATGTTAAGATATTCTTTCTCTATGAACAATTGGTTAGTCAATGTAATTACCTCAAAGGAAGCAAAAGAAGCTAATTATTTTGGTAAAGTCTTATCTGAATTACCCTCTGTAGAAACTGTAGTTAATAACATTAACCCAAACTTGGCTGCCACGGCTATTGGTGAACATGAAATTTTGCTTTATGGAAAAGGAATGATAAATGAGAAAATTGGAAATTATACATTTGAAATAATGCCAAATAGTTTTTTTCAGGTTAACAGTTTATGTACTGGGAGGTTATATGCTGAGATAGAAAAAAATTGTAGTCTTGATGGTTCTGAAGAAATTATTGATGCCTATTGCGGAATCGGCACAATAGGAATTTATTTAAGCTCTAAGGTTAAACATGTTATTGGGATTGACGTATCGGAGGCTAACGTTTATGCCGCAAAGAGGAATATTGATATCAATAAAATCTCGAACATGGAAATTATATTGGGTAAAAGTGAAGATGTTCTAAAAAATGTTCTAAGATCCCACAGTTTATTAATAGTTGATCCTCCCCGATCGGGCCTACACAAAAACGTGATAAAGACAGTGTTGGAAATTAAGCCAAGAAAACTTGTCTACGTGTCGTGTAATCCTGCTACTTTGGCAAGGGATATTGGCATACTGGCTCAAAGCTACCAATTGACACGTATTCAGCCAATTGACATGTTTCCACAGACAGCACACATAGAAGCTGTGGCAACCTTAGACAGAAGACACTCACAGACAAAAGTATTCAAGATTTTTTCTTGACACAAAGAAATTTGAAAATAAAATCTTAGCCCAGTTTCTATTAGGGGGAGGTGAGTTAGAAGACCCGAGGGGGTGTTATAGTCATGATTATAAAGGTTTTTAAAAACCTGGAGGGAAGAAGAGGGGAGCACATGTAGGCAAGTTTTGTCATTATGTTCTAATTTGGGCACCTCCAGGGGAAAAAGGTGCCCTTTCTTTTTAATTTTAAAGTATAGGAGGTTTCATGAAGGTAATTGTAGAAAACAACCAGATGGAGAAGGCCATAAAGGATTTGAAAAAGAAGCTTACAAAGGAGGGCTTCTTTTCAGAGATAAAGGAGAGGAGATTTTACGATAAGCCCAGTGTACAGAAGAAAAAGAAGCAGGCAAAGGCAGCCAAAAGGAGAAGAAAGAGGATGCGCAAGATGGTATGATATGGTCCCACAAAAGGCCACTTTTCCCTTGACAAGATATATCCCAATTGGGTAAATGAGCACTGCTTTGGTGATTTGATCCTCTCACAAAAAAAGGGGCCGAACTATGCAGACCATTCCTGAATATTTGAGGTCCAGTTGGAAGGGTTGGGTACTATTTGGTGTGGGCTTTGTGGGTGCATTGATTGTGGGTTGGGTAATTTTCCCAACGGTTTTATATTCTAAGCATCCACAACCTATTAATTTCAATCATGCACTTCACATGGATCCAGAAAGGGTCTCTGGAATCGAAGGAGAAAACGAAACGGAAAGGTGCCTGTATTGCCATGGGTTTAGGGCAGATGGCACCTTTGTGGGCATTCCCAAACTCGATTCGTGTACCGAATGTCACGAGGATCCTTCTACTCCTTTGGGGCAGACCCCTGAAGAGAAGGAATTTTTGGAAAAATACGTGGCTACGGGAAAGGAAATACCCTGGTATTCCTACTATAGGCAGCCCGACTGCGTGTATTTCAGCCACATTGCCCACGTGAAGATGGGAAACATAGAATGCAAGACATGCCATGGCAACCATGGGAGCCTTAAGGTCTTGCCCGCATACCAACAAAACAGGATTACAGGTTATAGCAGAAATATATGGGGATATAGGATCTCAGGTCTTAAAAAGAACACCTGGGATAGGATGAAGATGGATGATTGTGCAGAGTGCCACAAGAAGATGGGTTATGAACACAACAATACCTGCTTTGTCTGCCACAAGTAAGGGGTCAAGAGATGGAGATCAATAGAAGGGATTTTATAAAGTTTGTGGTAGGTGGCGTAGCCGGGATTCACGTTACTCCTCTTCCTTGGAAACTTACAGACGACATAGCCATTTGGACCCAAAACTGGCCTTGGGTGCCTGTGCCAGAGAGGGGCGAATTTAAAGAAGCCAAGGCCATTTGTACGCTATGTGCGGGCGGTTGTGGTATCAGGCTAAGATTGGTGGAAAAGAGGGGTGTAAAGATTGAGGCAAGGGATGAATTCCCAGTCAACCATGGTGGGATCTGCCCAATTGGTATGGGTGGCCTACAGCTTATGTACGATAAGGACTTGAGATTCACCTCACCCATGAAAAGGGGTGGGCCTCGTGGAGAAGGCATATTTGTGGACATATCCTGGGATGAGGCCTTTTCCATACTAATTGAAAGATTAAAGGAATTAAGGGAAAAGAAAGATCCGAGGCTTTTGGCAGTTATAGACGGTCTACCTTACGAAGGCACAGAATCCTTAATGGTGAGGAGATTCCTGCAAGCCTATGGGAGCAACAGTTACTTTAGGCTTCCTGACCAAGACCTGGTTGACCGTACAGTGAACTGGATCATGCACGGTATAAAAGGTCCAATGGGATTTGATCTGGAGAACTCCGATTACATACTGAGTTTTGGTGCAGGGCTTTTAGAAGGGTGGGGGATTCCTGGAAGGGTTTTAAGCCTGTGGGGAGATTGGAGATCAAAGGGAGAAGGCCCAAAGGTAAAGGTGGTACAAATAGAATCAAGGGCCTCCAACACAGCATCAAAGGCAGATAGGTGGATTGCTATAAACCCCGGAACTGAGGCAGCGCTGGCACTTGGAATTGTAAGGGAGTTGTTACAGAGGGGAAGATATAATGTGGATTTCGTAAACGAACATACCTTTGGTTTTGGCGACTGGGTGGACCAAGAAGGCAGAAGCCACAAAGGCTTTAAGTCATTGGTAATGGAGGCCTATACTCCTGAAAAGGTTGCTAGTATTACGGGGGTTGATCCAAAGGAAATAAAGTTAATAGCAAGCGAATTGGAATCCGCCAAGACTCCCATTGCCTTATGGGGAAGGGGGAAGGCTGAGCTTCCCAATGGCGTATACGAGACCATGGCTATCCACTCCATCAATTTGGTATTGGGTAGGGTTCAAAGGCCAGGTGGGGTCATAATATCTAAAGAGGTACCTTTAGGCGATCTGGGACCAGTGTTTACAGATGAAAAGGCAAAAGATAGTTTAAGGCAAGATGCATTGGTGCCTGCGGGAATCACAGGTATTGCCCATGTGGGAGATCTTTTAAAGGCCATTTTGGATTCAAAGGAACCTGTGGTGGATACATTGTTTTTATTCCAGGCCAATCCATGGGTTACCATGCCATCCAGTATCCTATTGGAAAAGGCCTTAAAAAAGGTTCCTTTTATAGTGAGTTTTTCTCCTTTTAGGGATGATACTTCTTGTTTTGCGGATTTGATTTTACCCGACCATGGATATCTTGAAAAATTCCAAGAGATAGTTAATCCAAAAGGCTTGGGTTATGCTGCCTATTGTATCTCTGCTCCTGTCCTTCCCGCTGCATATCAAACCAAGCCCTTGGGTGATACGCTAATCCAATTGGCAGGTAAATTGGGAGACGGTATAAAAGAATCCTTTCCATTTAAGTCATACGAAGAGGCCTTAAGACAGCGTGCAAGCGTTCTTTTTTCAGGTAAAAGGGGTAGTATAAAGATTCAAAAAGAGCCACCTTGGAAGTGGGTAGAGACAAAGGATTCGGGCATTCAAGGCGATGACAAAAAAGATTGGGAGGCATTGCTCAAGTCCAATTTGTGGTATCTACCCAATACAAAGGAATCCGCATACATTGTATTTCCCACCGACTCTAAAAAGGTTGAGTTTGTAAGTTTAACCCTTAAAAGATTCAAAGACGCAATCGGTGCCAAGTCAGATGAAGATCTTATGCCCCATTATAAAGCCCTTGAAACAGAAAAGGCGGGATTTTTATTTTTGCCCTATGAGATGGTGAACTGGAGTAGCGGGTGGGCACCTTCGCCGCCTTATCTCACCAAGACCGTATTTGATCACATTCTTTTGAAGCAGGATCTATTCCTGGAGTTGAACCCAAGGACTGCAAAGGATCTGGGAGTGAAGGAAGGAGATTTGGTGGAGGTAAGGTCAAAACTGGGTGCGCTTAAATTTAAGGTACACCTTTCTGAGGTTGCAATGCCTGGGGTGATATATGCACCTTTAGGCTTTGGACGCATAGGATATGATGAGTTTTTGAAGTACAAGGGAGTAAATGTGGCAACTATCTTGACATGCCAGAAAGACCCCATCGCAGGTACTCCGCTTTGGTGGGGGACTAAGGTCACAATCAACAGAATCTAAAAGAGGTCGGCCGTGGGAAAGCTTTCAGAACATAAAGGACCCAAGTATGGAATGGTGATAGATTTGGATAAGTGTACAGGATGTGGGACATGCATGGTGGCCTGTGCCCATGAAAATAACCTCTCTGTTAGGCCTGATGAATCTGACATACAAAGGAAATTAACTTGGATGAGGCTTTACATGGTCACCAATGGTGAGGCTTACCCAAAGACCGAGGTAAGTTATTTCCCTCGTCCTTGCATGCAGTGTGACCACCATACCCCATGCGTGTCTGTATGCCCTGCTACTGCAACGGATTATGATATCAATACAGGTATAGTGAGTCAGATCTACACCAGGTGTATAGGCTGCAGATACTGTATGGCTGCATGTCCATACCATGCAAGGGTATTTAATTGGTGGGATGGTTATTTTCCAAAGGGAAAGGGTCTTGAAAGGTACCTTAGTCCTGAGGTGTCCGTGAGGATGAGGGGTGTGGTGGAAAAGTGTACCTTCTGCCACCACAGACTCATGAGGGCCAAGACAAAGGCATATAATGAGGGTAGAAGGGAGCTGGAAGAAGATGAATATATTACCGCCTGTACAGAGGCATGCCCTGCCAACGCCATAACTTTTGGGGACCTTAATAACCCTGAACACAAGGTCTCAAAGCTTATCAAAAGCCCTTATGCTTTTAGACTCTTGGAGAGATTGGGGACCCAACCAAAGGTCTATTACCTAAGTAAAAAAGAGTGGGTTAGGAAGCTGGGAGACAACTATCTCCCCGGTGAATTTAAGCCAGTGAATCCACCTAAGGCCTAAATTAGGAGGTCATAGATGAATCCATTTGATGCCGCATTATTCCCAGAGGGTACAAAAAGGTGCTCCCTCAAGCTATTTATTGCCTGGAACATACCTTGGATATTGTTGCTATTATGGGGCCTTGTGGGTGCTGTGTTGTGCCTTTACAAAGGCCTAAACCAAACTAATATGACAGATTATTTTGCCTTTGCCCTGTGGATCGTCTTTGATCTTGCAGTAATTGCCCTTGGTGCAGGAGCCTTTTTTACTGGATTTTTGACCTACATAATAGGGAAAAAGGAGCTAAAGGATATAATAAACGCAGCTGTGCTTATTGGATTTATTTGCTATTCTGGTGCAATTGCAATGTTAGGTATTGACATAGGGCAACCCTTAAGGGGTTGGTTTATCTTCTGGCATGTGAATGTTCATTCTATGTTGGCAGAGGTGTCTTTTTGTATTACTGCATACCTTGGTGTGCTTGCAATAGAATACCTGCCCATTATACTTGAAAACCGCCAGATCCAAAGGATAAAGGAGCTCAGACTTTTTGGGAATAATCTCCACGAGATAATGGCCATGTTTGCTGCAACTGGAACATTTCTCTCCTTTTTCCATCAAGGTTCACTGGGTGGTTTGTTTGGTGTGATGTATGCACGTCCATTTGCCTATAGGGAAGGATTTTATGTATGGCCTTGGACATTTTTCCTTTTTGTGTTATCTGCCATAGCTGCGGGGCCGTGCTTTACCATATTGTGCACAAGACTTGCAGAGTTTATAACAAGAAAAAAGCTGGTGCCAGACAAAGCAGTTCAGACCTTGGCAAAGATTGCTGCATATCTCACTGGGATTTATGTGCTGCTCAAAATTGTTGATACTTTAGTGTGGGCGTACAAACTCACTCCCAAGGCTGGGCTTACGCTTATGGACTATTACAAGGAAGGACCTTATGGGATTTGGTTATTGATAGCTGAGGTGATCATATTTGGCATTATCCCTGCTATCATCTTATTAATTCCAAAGGCACGACAACACCCAGGTTGGCTTGTGGTAGCCTGCCTTATGAATTGTACGGGGATTGTTTTGAACAGGTTTGTCTTTACAGTGGTAACCCTTGCCATTCCGGTCATGCCCTTTGGCAGGTTTGTTAGTTACTGGCCTACATGGCAGGAATGGGGTATTGCCCTTGCCTTGGTTGGGTATGGATTTTTGCTGTTTTCCCTATCATACAGATACCTTCCTCTCTTTCCTAAGGAAAGGGAGCTAAATCCGTAGGAGGTTTTTACATGTTTCCCTTTTGCTTTGAGTGGAAATGGGACCCGGATCATTTTATATTCCTTGGTTTTTTGTATCTTGTGCTCATAATCATAGGAACTGGGCTGGGTATTGCTTTCTTAAAGACTTCAGCACAGGTATTGGGTTTTATGAGGGAGAGACACTTTGATCATTAAATCTTATGACTGATACCTCTGCGTATCTTCTTGCATTGCAAGGAACAGGTCTTACTTACGGGCTGACTGCAGTGGGGTCAGCCTTTGTATTTTTAAGAAGATCACCTAACCCCAAGTTTCTATCAGTAAGCCTCGGCTTTGCAGCAGGGGTAATGATTGCTGCAAGCTTTTGGTCTCTCCTTTTACCTGCCATTGAAATCTGTGAGGTAGTGGGAATAAAGGCCTATGTGTGGCCAGCCTTTGGATTTATATGTGGCGCATTGCTCATGAGGTTCATTGACCAGTTGTTACCCCACCTCCACGCAGGGGCAGGGCTAAACGAGGTTGAAGGGATAAGGGTAAAACTTCCGGTGAATACACTTTTGATCCTTGCCATTACCATTCATAATCTTCCAGAAGGTATGGCTGTGGGTGTGGGTTTTTCTGGAGCAGGATCTGCCCTTGGTGTAAGTGATCTTTCTTCTGCCTGGGCCCTTGCCATAGGTATCGGTATCCAAAACCTTCCAGAAGGGCTTGCAGTATCTGTTCCATTAAGGGAAGGCGGTTTTAGTAGGATAAAAAGCTTTCTATACGGCCAGTTCTCCGGCTTGGTTGAGCCCTTAGGTGGTTTGCTTGGTGTGGCTATGGCAGAGGTTTCAGGTATGTTTTTACCTTTTGTGCTTAGCTTTGCTGCAGGAGCTATGATCTATGTGGTGGTGGAGGAGGTAATCCCGGAAAGTCAAAGGTCAGGACAGCATGATTGGGCCACAATGGGTACCATATTTGGTTTTGTTTGTATGATGGTATTGGATGTAGCCCTTGGTTAAGCCTAATATACACAAAACCCTAAAAACTTGCGTTTGGCACTACTTGTGAAGAAGTTTTCAGGAAGTTTGGTTAAGAACAATTGATTCAAACCTCCTTCTTAAAAAATTTTTTATGTTCAGGGCTTTGGCGAACTTTTTGAATGGCTTTATACTGAACCCCACCCATCCTCCCCTTTAGTAAAGGGGGAGGGGTTAATTCATTCTCAATGTGAAAAGGATGTTACTTGAGTCACAGAAAATTTGGCATCCTCTATAGTATATGCAAGATAGGACTAAGTTCCCCCTTTTCTCTGAAGAGGAGGTTAGGGGAGTTAACCATCCCTCCTATATCAAAGGAAAAGTCCATGGCCCATGTCGCACAAAGGAAGCTTCTGCCTAGTTAACCAATCGCTCCAACATTCTACTTCATTCAAAAAGCAAAGGTCCTTCTCCTTTTTCTTAGAGAAGGGTGGAAAGATGGAATTGAGAAGGTGACTGTTTGAGTACGAATCATTATACTTTTTAAATGCACTTCTCTACCCAAAAATTTTGACTTCGCCCTATCTCTGTTTTTATGTTAAAAGGATCTTGACAAAAGGCCCTTTTTGTGTCAATGGGATTTAAGCGCATTGGTGGCTAAAAAGGCCACAAGAGGGAAGCCGGTGGAATTCCGGCGCGGTCCCGCCGCTGTGAGTGGGGACGAAACCTGCAAAAAGCCACTGCTTGTCAAAAAAGGCAGGTGGGAAGGCGCAG
>Ga0197142_1000914_pt1 | contig 27601 bp, 17 predicted proteins | sample GBS60_MetaG_FD_148614 | JGI IMG/M metagenome (GOLD analysis project Ga0197142, IMG submission 148614) | Sediment microbial communities from Great Boiling Springs, Gerlach, Nevada, United States - GBS 60_MetaG | ecosystem: Environmental > Aquatic > Thermal springs > Hot (42-90C) > Sediment... | reverse complement strand
ATTCAAATTGTAACTCATTGGAGGTTTACTTTCGTTGGTCTAGTGTGAATGATGCTCAGAGTTATAGATTGCAAATATCGAATACCGAATGGTTTTTAACTATTATTAAAGATACAGTTGTTACTTCTACACAAGCAACCGTCAGGGTTCCTAATTATGATACTAAATATTACTGGCGGGTTTCGGCTACAACCAACTACGGATGCACAACATACTATTCCATTGTGGATTCTTTTAAGACCAACCGAATGCCTCCTGTTCTTTTACAACCAAATGATAGTATTACCTCCATCTGGGGCGATATATCCTTTTCCTGGAATGTCCCTATTAATGCAAACTCATACAATCTTCAAATTTCGACTGATTCCAATTTCAGCATTGTTCAATATGATGAGGTGACATCGAATAAAAGCCTAATCAAAACAATTACAGATTTCAATACACGTTTTTACTGGCGTGTTAAAGCTGTTTATTCCGATTGCGAAACCGACTATTCGCGTGTATTTACTTTTTTGACTGCTTACGATTCCCCGAAGAATCTTTATCCTTTGCGCGATACACAGTGTATTTCTAATAAAGTGGATTTTCTCTGGGACAATGTAAGTGGTGCAAAAAGTTATCGATTGCAAGTTTCACCCGGAATGGAGTTCAAAGCCGATAGTCTTATTTTGGATACTTTGATAAAGACAAGAACATTTTCATATTATTTCGATGCGAGTTTGCAGTATTATTCCTGGCGTGTACGTGCCGAAGACGAGGGGAACGTTGGTTTATGGTCCGATACTATGCGATTCCAAACTACTTATGCGCCACCAAAGCATATTTATCCTCCAAATGGAGTCGAGACCTCTAAAACTGTTGTCTTTAAATGGACTAAAGATATTCCTGGTTCTACCTTTAATTTACAGGTTTCCGACACCACAAACTTCAATTTGTTTTCCCATAGAATTTTTGATTTGGAAAATTTGACTGCAGATTCAATTGTTCTAACTTTACCTCATTTTAATAAAGTTTACTACTGGCGTGTGCAAGCTTTGGATGCATATTGCCGTTCAGATTGGTCGAAACCAACCAGTTTTAAAGTCAAATTGCAAAAACCTGAGCTTACATTTCCTTTAAATAATTCCATAAAGGTTCCTTTAAAAGTAACTTTCGAATGGACCAAACCCGAAGGTGCCGAATCGTATCAAATAGTGGTTTCAACCGATCCTTTGTTCAGGTCTATCGTTCAAGGTCGGGTTGGTTTAACAACTAATACAGTAACAATTTCTGGATTTGAACCAAGCACGAAATATTATTGGAGAGTGCGAGCAATTAACCCTGAGGATACAAGTCGTTGGTCCGATGTCTTTTCTTTCACAACCGGTCCTAATCCATTGGAAATACCAAACCTTATTGCCCCCTTAAATAATTCTGAGTACCAGCCAACGACTTTACGGTTGGTTTGGAGTTCGGTTCCCAAAGCTTTATATTATCAATTGCAAGTTGCACGTGATCTACAATTCACCAGTACTGATTTTGATATAAAAAACATCGAGGATACAACTTATCTTTTGACTAATCTTGAAAGTTCAACAGAATATTTCTGGCGCGTGTTGGCATATAACGACTCCTCTACAAGTCTTTGGTCAAGTGTTTGGAGGTTCCGAACTGTCCCCCCAGCCCCTGTTGGTCCTGTTTTGTTGATTTTACCCCAAAACGAAACTGTTGGGTTGGGTGTTTCCATAAGTTTCATTTGGAATGTTGTTCCCTATGCTTATTATTATCACCTTCAAGTAGCGAAAGATCCGAACTTCCTTGAAACGAGTCTTGTTGTTGACGATTCAACCTTGATTCAACCTACTAAAATAGTATCGGACCTTGAGTACAACACTCAATACTTCTGGCATGTTCGTGCATACAATCCAGGTGGGAGCACTTCTTGGTCCGATACTTGGTGGTTCAAAACGATGGTTTCTTCTGTCGAAGATGAAGATTTGAAGGCTTTCCTTGTATTTAATCCAATCTCGAGAGAACTAATTATTAATATGCTGGAATTAGATTCAGAGTTCACCCCATTGAAGCTTGAAATTCTTGATTTGCTTGGAAATGTTGTTATTTCTAAGAGTATCGATTCAAAAACTTACTCGGTTTCGTTCGATTTAGCTAATCTCTCGAAAGGTGTTTATTTTGTACAAATAATTGGAAAGAGTGGTTTAATCAAGACCAAGATAATAATTTGATAATTTAGTAATTTGAGTTTAGGGGTAATTTGAACCGCGAAGTTTCCTAATTTTGTAACTTTATTGAAAATTGAATTGTTTTAATATTTTTCGGAGGAAAAATGAAAAGAGTAGCGACTTTGTTTTTTTGTTTGTTTTTAATTCCTGTTTTTACATTTCCTCAAATGAGGGAATATCGTAGCATAGAAAATTTGATATCGAGTCCTGTTCCGAACTTAAAACTAACCTTTCCACCGGCAATAATCGACGGTAGTAAGCTTGATGACCAACCGAACCTTAACTATACCACGATAACACAAGTGATTGCGGCTCAATGGTCACTTTTCGGAATGATTACTCCATTTGTATATGACCCAATTTCGAAGGCTTTGATTCTTGCCGTTGCAAATTATGGTCAATCGGGAAATGACCTTGCAGGAACTATTACTTTGTATGTCTCTACAAATTTTGGTCAAACCTGGCAAACACGTGGAATCTTTTCAAAAGTTGGTGAGGTGCCAGTTCTTTCTTCGCTGGGTGTAATGAATCCTAATAATAGTACAAATCCTGCACAGCTGTCATATTTTGTTTTTAGTCCGTTTGCTCGTAAAGACATTTCGAATCAATATCCTTGGGCTGGGGGGCTTTATACTATATCGACACCTAACGGAACTGAAAGCATTGATTTTCTTTACCCTGGCAATCTTGCAGGTTATTCTTGGTGGACATCTCGTGTTGTAGCCCATACAACCAGCGATGGAAGCTTTGCTTATAATGTTGGTATGCTTCGAAATTCAACGACAACGCAATATGGTCAGTATGGTTTTGCCTCTTTTAGTTTAGGTGATTATGATTTCCTATATCAAGGATGCCCTTTGAGTTGGTCTTTGTCTAAATTTAGAACCTCGGATAATCTTAATTCCACATATAATTCAAATATGCTAATTGATGTAGATAATCAAGGGAATGTATATGCCGCTGTTTGCAATTTCTTTCAACCCAATGTTACCAGTGGTTTTGATAGGGTGCCAGGAGTTTCAAAGTCGACCGATTATGGTTTGACTTGGAGCGAATTTATGCCTGCGCCTTCAAGCGTTTTTACGGATTATGTAGGAACTTGGGGAGGTACCGCTGACCCGCAAATTGGTGCCATAGTTTATGCCTATGATCCAAATGCCTTTGTAGTTTTGGGTCCAGATCAGTATAGCTTCTTTACCAGGGCATTTATTGTTGAGAATAATAGAATAATTGGATTACACATAATAGAAGCTAATTATAGTGGTGGTCTTTGGACTGTAAATAAGGTAGCAGATTTCAATGGAGCCCCATATATTATTGCCGATGTTGCCAACGAACCAAATACCTTGAAAGACTCTTTATACAAGAGTTTTATGGGCAATGAATTGCAAGCTGCAAAAACTGCCGATGGGAATTACATTGTTCTAAAATGGGTCGATTTTATCGATAAGTTAATAATTATTAATCCACCACTCAGAATTTCAAATGGTGAACAAACGTTAGATACTTTACTAACAACAGATGTATTTTTTGCTTATCGCGAGAAGAACCAATACATATGGAGTGCGCCCGTGAATGCGACCAATGACACAGTGTACGATAAAGTTACCTGGATACCAAATATTATTCCTTCTCTCGACAAAGTTCCCTTAGTTAAAGAAAGAACTCGAAGAATACAATACCAAGATCCGAATTTCCCAAGAAATTCATATCCCGAATTTATCCAACAAATCATTATAGACTATCCACAAGATGTTCTGTTTACATTAGTTAATCTTACTGGTATTTCCGAAGTTGTTGAACCTGTTAACGGGAACTTCTATTTGAAAGAACCGCAACCCAATCCTGCCGATGGTGATTACACCGAGCTTGGCTTTGTTTTGGATAAATCAATGGATATTCGTTTCGAACTGTTCGATTTAATGGGTAATCGAGTTAAGATGCTATACGAGGGTTTTGCTTCTGCAGGCGTCCACGCTGTTGTGTTAAATACATCGGAATTACAGTCGGGTGTATATTATTATAAACTTGCCACCACCGATGGAAAATCAGTTGTAAAGCAATTAAGTGTTATTCGTTAAGACTTTTCAAAATTTGTTTTCTCGGGCTGTCCATATTCGGACAGCCTTTTTTATTTTCTTTCGTTATTGAGCAATATTTGGCTAATGTTTTAATTATTTGGAACTGGGTCCCATCTAAGTTGGACTCCTTCTGTTTTCTGCTTGCGTGTTTCGTTTTTCTTCTTTCATTGGAAATTTTGGTTCATAGATAAAATTAATATGCTATTGTAAAAAATTTACAATTTAGAGAAGATTTAGTGTGAAGTTTTTTTAACATTTTAGAAATTGTTAATTTGGAGTTCTAAAAGTCATCAGTTTTTATGAATTTTAGGTTAAGTAAATATATTAGGTTTGTATGCATATCGATTCTTTTGGTTTTGGCAATTAAATTTCCATCCTTGTCGAGGAATGAGGTTCTGATTTTTAATGAATACACGGCTTCGGACACCGTTGATATGGGAATGTGTGTTGTTGGCGACTCTCTCGAAACAATCTTCAATATAATAAATTTAAGCGGAAAGGTATTGAAAATTGGGGGTAACGATTATACTTTTCTAATAGGTCGTGCGACTGATGATCCCAATGACCTAAGCTTCTTCGAATTCTATGGTCCTCGCGACTTGCCTCGAACAATCGATACAAATCATAATTATGTATTCAAAGTAAAATATGTTCCCTTCACGCCTTCGGTTCAATTCCCTGTTGGGAAAAAAGTTGTTCTCCTTAGGATTGGAGTTTTCGATCCAGCGAAAAGCGATCCTCCTGCTTCGATGAATGATTTAGAAAAGAAACGGGAGTTTATTTTAATTGCTCGCAAAAGCGATAAAGAACTCGATGTTTTCGAAAATGTAATCGATTTCGATTCAGTCTGGGTTGAACCACGCGATACAATCAGGAAAATTTTGATTGTTCAAAATAATACTTTAAAACCTTTGGCAGTCGATAGTATAATCTTCCTGCGTTCCTTGAATGCAGAAATACGACTCGAAAGGAAACCATTACCAATTGTATTCGAGCCTTATCGCTCGGGCGATGAACGACGCCAATGGCTAATCACTTACTATCCTACAAATCTTGGCAAAGATACTGCTTTGCTCTCTTTTGCTTATCGTTCTCCATATAATCCTGATAGTGTTAAATACAGCCAAACTATTATACGGGGCGTTGGTGTTTCGCAAAAGTTGAAGCTTCATAGTGTCGAAAATGCTGAAGTAATTGATAATTTTATCGATCTTGGTTCAATTCCTCTCGATACAACCAAAGAAGTTAAAATATATGTTCAAAATAATGGCAATTTACCCTTTAACTTTTTAAAGCAAGAGATTTTGAATTATTACACTGAAACACCATCGAGCGGTTTCCGCTTTGTCGATACCTTGAATGGAGGTAAATCTTTGCTGCCCACACAGATAGATTCGTTTAAAGTAATTTTCCAGCCAACACAAAGAGATACTTTTCTTGCACGGATTACATTCCATAGCGATATTGTAAATCGTAAAATTATTGGATACCCTGAATCGGCAAAAAGAATTGTTTTCAATATTCGTGGTGTTGGCTTGGCGCCTAAGTTGGCTGCCGACCTCGATTCCATTGACTTTGGGAATATAATAATTAACAATGCCGAAGGTTGTCCTACAATTCGCGATACTACAATTCATATTGTAAATAATGGCAATTATGTTCTACGCGTCGAAAACGCCCGAATTGAACCTCCCTATCCCCAAACACCTTTCAAAATTCTGGAAGAGAATTTCGAAGTGCCATCCTATTCGCGTAGAAGTTTAAAGGTTATTTTCGATTCAACTGCAAAGACAACAGGACTTTACGAAGCAAACTTAGTATTAACCTCTTCATTTTCTCGTATGCACGACACATTAAAAATAAAGTTGAAAGCCTATGGTGTTTTACCCGACCCAATTAATCTTTCTCTTCCACAGGATATATCTTTTAAGCCTGGAAATGTTCTTTCAATTCCTGTGCTTGTCGAAAAAGAGAAGATATCGCGCGTAAAGGAATATTCCGATACCCTGCTGTATAATCCTCTTATTTTACGGTTTCGAAATTACAATCTTCAAGGCACTGCTTCCGAAAAAATTGATATTGTAAGACTACAAGAGAATGGGAGTGGTTTGCTTTCCATTTATTTAAAAACAAAATGGAACGAATATTTTTTACCACATGATACATTGATTCTGCTCAACTTCGACACTTTTTTGGGCAATGAATTCGCTTCTCCTCTTGAATTTCTTTCGCCACGTTTTGGCGACGGCATCTGCTCCCGAGCTTTGACCCCGGTTATCCAATCTACCAATATCAAATTAGATTCATTATGCGGGCTTGGTTACAAGATTTATGATGGTAGCAAAGGCGTATTTTTTCTTGACCAGCCAACCCCAAACCCGGCCACAACAACTGTTAATATAAATTTTGGTGTAGCTTTCGAAGTTAAGACTTCGCTTGCGGTGTACGATTCTTACGGAAATACGGTCGAAAAGTTAGTCGACAACTTACTCGAGCCAAATATTTACGAGTATAAGCTGGATATTTCAAATTTGCCCAAAGGAGTTTACTTCGTTCAGTTTGTCTCGGGAATTTATCGGGAAGTTAAATATTTTGTAAAAACTTACTGATGAGGCGTTTTTTAACGATTTTAATTTTCTTGTGTGCTTGCAAAACCTATTCACAAGGTTTCTCCTGGGAACTTTCCCCTCGGTTCCCGTTTAATATTCCGGTTTTATACATTGGAGTTGATGGGTATTATGCAACAAGTCAGTTTTCGGGGGATTTGACACTGTTCGAAAATTACTATGTCTGTTCAAAATTTAACAGCGGAAATGGGAATTCTTTTGCTTTTGGAGTAACAATAGAACATTGGTATAGATATAATGTTGCACTTAATGGTTTTGTCAACTTCCAAGAGAATAAGGGAAAAATGGTCGCCCAAGGCGATTCCTTTCCCGTTCTGGTTAAAGGTATTCCTAAAATTGCCAAAGTCGATAATGAACTTTCTATGGATTTTAAATTTATCAATTTGGGAGTTGGAATAAAATGGCTACCATTTAGGAACAATCTTTACCTTCGTGGTTTGATAGAATTTGGTTTCAAGATATCGAGTGTGTATGAAATCTTTGAACAAATCAAGTCCCCACCAGAATATCATTTTATCGATAACACACAAAGAAGGAAAGTTCTCGGTGGCCGGCTATCGGATATTTCTCTGTTTAAAGTTGCACCAAAAGTTTGCATTGGATACGATGCTCCTCTTTTCCCTGGTGTTTACGCAAGTCCTTCAATTACTTTCGATCTACCGACTTATAACTTTTCGAAAGACGAAACATTACGAATTTTTGCAGTTCAATTTGGTTTATCATTATTTTTTGGTATCTGGTAAATGTTTCAGTTGACTTCGATTTTGGTTTCCCCAAAAGAAAAAAAACCGCTTTATTACAATAAAGTTTCCGAAACATTAGTTTGCGACGAAGGGGAATTTGAAATTCTCGAAGGAATCCCGATTTTAATTTCAAAGGACAACCTGCCCAATTATGTTGTTCACTATCAAAAAGATGCAGAGTATTTTGATTATTTCGCTCCCAAATTCCCCGAGACTGAAAAAGAAGAAAAAAGGGTAAATCAATACATTATATCCCGAATACCCCCAAATGCCCGTCTAATTGCAGACATTGGGTGTGGCAATGGCTGGCTTGCCCGCTCTTTGCTCCGAATGAATAGAATAGTTTTTTCACTGGACATTTCATTCAGAAATGTTCGGAAAGTTATCGAAACCCATCATAGTGAAAACCATTTTGGAATAGTTGCAGATGCATACTTTCTGCCTTTTAAGGATTTCAGTTTCGATTGTCTCGTCGCCTCCGAAATCATCGAACATTTATCCGACCCCTTGAAATTCATTAAAGAACTTGTTAGAGTTGTCAAACCAAAGGGAAAAATTATTTTAACTACGCCTTATAAAGAAAAAATCCGTTATACTTTATGCATTCATTGCAACAGGCCGACACCATTGAATGCCCATCTTCATTCATTCGACGAGGATAAGCTGTCTGAAATTATTAAACAGGTTGGTGGTATACTTTTTTGGCGATTCCATAAATTTGGCAACTCTTTGATTCAGTATTTTCGGTTATATCGAATTCTTTCCATTCTACCTTTCTCCTTGTGGAAGTTAATCGATAAATTTCTAAATCTTTTTTTCCAACCAAAACACATTTTGATTGAAATCATTAAGGAATAAAAATAATGGATGGCTTTGTAAGAACCGAGAACATCGATTTAGTAGGGGTGGTAACTTTTTACCATCCAAAGAGCAACTCATTGCCCAGCAAATTGTTGAACGAACTGAAAGAAGCAATAGAGCACCTTTCGACTGAGGATTCAGCCAAAGTAATATTGCTTCGGAGCGAAGGAACTGGGGCTTTTTGCGCTGGTGCTTCTTTCGATGAACTATTGAATCTCGAAGATTTTGAATCAGCGAAAAATTTCTTTGCCGGCTTTGGTCGAGTGATTAATGCAATCCGTAAATCACCAAAGTTTGTAATTGGGCGAGTTCATGGCAAAGCTGTTGGAGGTGGCTTGGGCTTGATTTCTGCTTGTGATTATGTTGTTGCTGTTCGTACTGCTTCGGTACGATTAAGTGAATTCTCTATCGCAATTGGTCCTTTTGTTATCAGTGCTGCTGTCGAGCGGAAGATAGGCAAAAGTGCCTTTGCCCAAATGACAATCGACACGGATTGGTACGATGCCGAGTGGTGTCTTTCGAAAGGACTTTACAACAAATTATTCGATACCATTGAGGATATGGATAAATTCCTGACAGTGTTTTTGCAAACGCTTGTTGGTCGAAGCGCACGAACACAACAAGAATTGAAAAAGATATTCTGGAGGGATACTTCCAACTGGGATACACTGCTCGACGAGATGGCAGAAACAGTTGCTCGCCTGGCACTATCAAAAGAAACAAAGGAAATAATAAAAAACTTAGCGAAAAGGTAAGTATTCTTTTTGAGCTTCATCAAAGGTTTTGTCAGGTTCTGACATATCACTAAGTTCTTCCTTTGCTCATAAACAAGGAGAAAAGCGAAGGTCAAGAACAAGGGCTGCAACAATATGCTGGAAACAAGAATCTGGTGGCAAGGAGCTTCAGCCCCTTGTTCACGGGTGTATAGTTACAGTGAGGATGGAATAGAGCAAGGGTCTGAAGCCCCTTGCACAAAGGTGTAGGATTGCAATAGCATTGTCATTGTGCGAGTTGCAGTAGCCCCTTGGTGTAATTATTGCAGGCAGAAATCATAAAATTATTTTTTTTCGCTTGATAAAGTTAGAGTTTGAAGTTTATTTAATTGCTTTAATGGAACAGAGGGAGATATTGCCGTAAATTAATTTATTCTTTTACCGCCTTGGTCGAAAAGGTGAATTTTTTGTGGGTTAAAGTCTAAATGAATTTGTTTTTTGGTTTTTGACGTGATATTTGTTTCTTTAGTAATGAAAGAATAAAGATTAGATTCGTCGCCAAAATAAACAATTACGTCGTAACCAGTATATTCGTAAGTATTAATCATAGTTATTATTTTACCTGGCTCTGTGTTTGTCGGTTGCAAATCTTCGGGGCGAATTCCAAGAATCAATTCTTTATTATGCCGAATGGAGTCAGTACTTGTTATCTTGTCCAAGATTTGAGTTTCTTTCAGATTTAATCTAAAAAGGCCATTCTTTTCGTAAAAAATTTCGTCTACGACTGTTCCGTAAAATAAATTCATTTGAGGCGAACCAATGAAAGTTGCCACAAAAGTGTTAGCGGGCTTATAATATACTTCCTTTGGAGTGCCAATTTGCTGGATTTCGCCTTCTTTCAATACGGCAACTTTTGTGCCCATTGTCAGCGCTTCGATTTGGTCGTGGGTAACGTAAATCGAAGGAATTTGGAGCTGTTGAACCAGATTGACGATTTCTGTTCTCATCAAAACTCGCAGTTTGGCATCCAGGTTCGACAATGGTTCATCGAATAGAAAAATGTTTGGCTGACGAATAATGGCTCTACCGAGAGCCACTCGTTGCCTTTCGCCACCGGACAGTTCTTTGGGTTTGTGATACAACTTATTTTCGAGCTGTAGCATTTTTGCTATCTCAACAACTCGCCGTTTTATGAAGCTTTTTTTAACTTTTTTTATTGTCAGAGGGAATGCCAAATTATCGAAAACGTTTAAGTGGGGGTAAAGAGAGTAGTTTTGGAAGACCATACCAACATTTCTATCGCCTGGTGGAATGTCATTCCAAAGTTGACCATCGAAAATGATTTTGCCGGTTGTTGGTTGTTCCAGCCCGGATATTATTCGCAGAAGAGTGGTTTTGCCACATCCCGAAGGTCCTACTAAAACCAGGAAATCATTTTCACCGACTTCGAATGAAATGTTTTTCAAAACTAACTGCTCGTTGAATTTTTTCGAGATATTTTCGAGGATTAATTTTTTCATATTAAAAATTAGCGTGAAATTTAAAATTATTTATGTTTCAAAATGCTTTTCAACCAAATTTCTATTGATTCAAAAAAGCCTTGGGTAAATTTTTTGGGCAAAATTGCATATTCATATGGGTAACCTGTTTTTGCTTTTTGGAAAAGATGATTAGCTTTTGGAACAATTTTGATTTTAACTTTCGGGTTCTTTCGCAAATGTTTTATCCTCTCTGAATTGAGTTTGGCTGGGACCTGCGTGTCGAGTTCTCCAAAGAGGAAAAGGATAGGGCATTGCACTTTTTCGATGTAGACCAAGGGGTCGGTATCGATGAAAGTTCTGAACCAGTCGCTGCGTATCGATTCTAACTGCAGTTGTATGTTTCTTTCTATCATTGTTTTTGTGATTTGAGAGGATATCTCTTCGGGAAAATACTCGAGTTGTTTTTTAGCTTGTTGGTATAAAATCTGACGGGCTCTTTCAAAGTCCCCATTATTACGGATAATATTATAAATTTCTCTTTGCTGGCTTAAAGTTTCCTGAATAAGGCTGTCGGGCGCATTTTGTTCGACCATTTGAAGTCGAATTTGTTCAATAATAAGACTATCGCCGCGAAGAGTAGGACCCGCCATACTTATCAGAAATGCGATATCTTTATGTTTGGATGCGATAACGAAAGCCACAATGGCACCTTCGCTATGGCCTAAAAGTCCAATTGCAGTAGTATCAACATCTTCGCGCTCTTTAAGAAACATTATTGCCGCTTCAATATCCGAAGCAAAATCGAAGATAGTTTCGGAGATTCCGGGGATTTCCGTTGAGCCGCCAACGCCTCTGTCGTCCAGGCGCAAAGTTGCATAGCCGTTTTTAACAAGTTTATCGGAAATAACTTTGAATATTTTGAAACCGAAGATGTTTTCGTCTCGGTCTTGTTTCCCACTCCCAGTAATGAATATCACGACAGGATATCTTTTCTGTTCAGTTAACCGGGAAAAAGTTCCAGCAAGTTGTATTTCGCCATTGCGGATAGTTACTTCTTCCTCGTATATTGGAATAACTTGAGAGGTGTCTTCGGATTCCTCAATGAATGGTTCGAGTTCAAAAGTTCCAACCATACCCATCTGGCGGTAGGAACCCGCGATTATAGCTTTTTCGGTTCCAGGGTTAGAAATTCGACCCGAAAACTTTGCAACATTCATAATATTAGCAATCAGGTCGAACGAAATAGAATCCTTTGAGCAATTTACATTCGAAAGTTTTAAACCATAAAGGTTTTGTTGGGGGATATCAATTTTTCCGGTGAGTTTTTTGCTTGAATCGACATCGAAACAAATTTTAATAGCAAGGACTTGATGAAGAATGTCGATTTTGCCAATCCAGCAACCTAAAAAATTTTTTTCGCTTGCCAGTAAGTTTGCCGAAATCAACAAAAGAAAAAATATTTTCGTTTTCATAATTTATCTCAATTTATTAATTACCATTTTTCATAATGAATTTTTTCAGGTTTAAACTTATCTTTGGGAAGGTCTTCGCCCGTTGGTATACCAACAGCAATTGCGTTTAAAGGGATTACACTTTTGGGAATTCCAAGGAGTTTTCGAACGAACTCGATTCTGTCGATGTTCGGATAAACTGCAGTCCATACAGCACCAAGACCAAGGGCTTCGACAGCGATTAAAATGTTTTCGCTTGCGCAAGTGCAATCGATAATGGCATATTCTTTGAGTTTTCTGTGTGCAAGCTCGGGAATAGCACAAACAACGATGCAAGCACCGGCTTTTTGCATCATAGCGGCGTGAGGCAAATTATCTGCCATTGCTTGCAAGGTTTCTTTGTTTTTGATAACAATGAACTCCCAGGGTTGCATATTAACCGCCGAAGGTGCGGACATACCAGCTCGGAGTAGTATTGCAATCTTTTCGTCAGGAACTTCTCCTTCGGTGAAGTTTCTGACGCTTTTTCTGTTGAAAATTGCTTCCAGTGCTTCCATTTTTATTTATCATTTGTTAATTATAATTTTCTCAACTTCAATAAGTTCGTAATTCGAACCATCGAAAATGCCACATAATGGTGTGTCGAGCCAGCTACCTAAGTTAACATATACTCCGCCTTTGTATTGTTTTAACTCAGCTTTGTGTGAATGTCCCATCACAACAAAATCAAATCCATCGTCGATTTTCCTTTTAGCGAATTCGAAAAGAGAGTCGAAATTCTTTTTTCGGCGACGAGTTGTATAATAACGGCTATTCCTCGAAGAACCCGAAGCTATCCAGATACCAACATCGGGATGTATTAAACGAAACAATGATTGAACCAACCTATTCCTTAGAAATTTTTTTAGAATCAAATAACCGTAATCGTTTGCAATTTTCCCATCACCGTGAGAAATGTAGAACTTCTTACCAAAAAAAGTAGCTTGCAAATCACCCTCGATTACATCGATTCCAAGTTCTTCTCGAAAAAACCGAAAGTGTCCAAAATCGTGATTACCCATCAAATATATAATTTCACCACCTTTACTTTTGAATTCTCCCAATTTTGCAATGATTTTAAAAAAGTTTTTTGGAATCACAAAGTGATAGTCGAACCAGAAATCGAACAAGTCGCCAACAATAATGAGAGTAGATTCATTAATTGGGAGTGTATCGAGAAAAGAAAGAAAAAGTTCCTGGCGCTCTTTCTCTTTCATAGGCTCGAAATAACCAAGATGCAAATCAGATATAAAATAAATCAACCTTCTCATACGAAGTTTTTCAAAAAACTAAATTAAATGATTTTAGCAACATTTCAGTATATTTGTGTTGTTTAAATTTAACTTGTTTGGAAATGAAAAGAATACAGTTTCGAATAATTATAATTTCTTGGTTTTTAGTTGGTTGCTTTTCTATTCGAACACCCTATATTCCTACCCAGTATTATACTTTAAATCAACAGCCCTATGCGTTCAAAAATATTGCTGAATTGGAGACTTTTGTACTTTATAAGGAATTTACAGTACCCGAAGAACTTGTAGACAACAAAGTTATAGTCTGGTTCGAAGATGGGTCCGTTAAAAAGTATAACTATCATAGGTTTACATCAGATTATCCCGATTTGATTAATGATTTTATCTTCACAAGACTCAACTTATCGAAAGCATTCAAATATGGAATATCAAATTCGAGTTCTTCCATCATCCCCCAGTTTATTTTAGAGGGCAAAATACTGGAGTTTCGGGCATATGGCGATAGCAAAGATAAAAACAAAAGCTGGGTCAATGTTGCTATTCAAGCTAATTTGCTTAAGTATATTCCCGTAACAAATCAAAATAAGGTTGTTCTTTCGAAAGTTTATTCGCAAAGAGTTGATTTTACTAGCCGTGAGATATCTTCGATTCCACAGGCTTTTTCGACTGCTTTGTCGGCGATAGTCGACAGATTAATAATCGATTTACAAACTGTAATAGCCGAAGCAGAGTAGTAATGGAAATTGTAAGATTTCATTATGAAAGAATAACGTCAACAAACGATTTTGCAAAAGAATTGCTTTTGCACCACAACTTTGTTGTCGTAACTGCCGATTACCAAACTCAAGGACGGGGACGGAACAAAAACATTTGGGAGGGAAGCTTTGGTTTAAATGTTTATTTTTCGTTTGGAATAAAATATCAGAACCTGCGACAAGTCGAGGAAGTGGCATATTTACAAGGATTGGGAGCATTAGCAACAATTTATTCTTTAAGGGAAATTGCTTCTGACATAAGTTTTGTATTGAAATATCCTAATGATGTATACGCTAAGTGTTCCGATTGTGTTTTTCGCAAGATTTCGGGTATATTAGTTGAGCACCAATTTTTAGGGGAATTTTGTTCATCCAGCGTAATTGGAATAGGGATAAATGTTAAACAAACAAAATTCCCTGATGATTTGCAAAATAGAGCTACCTCGCTTAAACTTCTAGGCAAGGAGGCATCCCCCGAACAGGTGACCGAAATTTTGATAGCTCAAATTCAAAAGTATTTTCAACTTTATCCACACGAAATAAAGTCGCTTTGGGAGTCGGAGTTGAAATTAGCTGGGAAGAAGGTTAAAGTAATCTCGACAAATCAAACTTTTATTGCAGAAGGTTTAGATTCATTGGGCAGATTGGTGGGGAAAACCAGCAAAAACGAAGTAGTTGTTGTAACAGATGGGGATTCAGTGACTTATGAGCTTGGGTAAAGGATTTCTGGAACAAACTCTTGCAATTGATTTCGGCAATAGCCGAATGAAGATTCTTTGTGGAAAAGATTTTAAAGCAATAAAGTATGGTAAGAACTTTGTTGAAAATTTTAAGAAGTATTTCTATCAAAAGGTTGAAAGGCCTATACGCATTATTTACTCAAGCGTAAACGAAGCTAATTCTAAAAAGATTATCGATTTCCTTATAGCCCAACCCGATGTTTACATTTATGATATTAAAGATTTGATTAGTAAGCAAAAGAAAGTAAATATAAACAATTATTTTTGGGTTGGGACAGACCGCATCCTTGGTTTGATTGCTGCTGCCGAGGAATATGGTGCACCAGTTGTAACTGTCGACATTGGAACCGCTGTCACAATTAATTGCATTGATGAGAAACGGAATTTTTTGGGCGGGGTAATTTTCCCTGGATGCGAACTTCAATTGAAATCTCTACGGGAAAATACTTTTTTACTTAAAAATGCTCAATTGAAAAAGAAAACGTCGGACAAAATCATTCAAATTTATACCGAGATGGCGATTACGAGCGGGATAATTAACTCCCTGTGGGGTGGTGTAACATATATTGTCGATACAATTTTGCGGGAGGTCTATGCCGGTAATAGTATCCCAATTGTTTTCACTGGTGGTGGTTTTGAATTTGTTCGGTCGAATTTCGAGCAATGGCATTATGAGAAAAAATTTTATCGTAAGCATCTTGTTTTGGAGGGAATTCTCGTTCTGGCTCGTTCTATTAAACAATATTTGATTGCTTTCGAGAGCAGATAAATAAAATGATGAGAATTTCGTCGTTCCATATGAGTAAGATTTAGGAATTTAATGGAAGGACAATTCTCTAATAGAGTACACGATGTTCTGCGGTATAGTCGAGAAGAAGCTATCCGTCTTGGTAACGATTATATTGGCACCGAGCACATACTTTTAGGTATTATTCGAGAAGGGGAAGGTATAGCAGTCAAAATATTAAAGAATCTTGGTATAGATTTAGAGAAACTTCGAAAGAAGATTGAATCGAAACTGGAACGAAGCTACCTTGGAATTGGGGCTGGCCAGATTGCTTTGAGCAAGCAAGCCGAAAAAGTTTTGCGCCTTACCCCTTTGGAAGCCAAAATTTATAAATCCGATATTGTTGGAACTGAACATTTGCTTCTTGCAATGCTCCGGGACGAAACAAACCAGGCAAAAGATATTTTGAGTGAATTTAATATAGATTACGACAAGGTTAAAAGCGAGTTAGACAATATCATTAGCGGGCGGACTTGGGAGCATTCGGGGAGTAAGCCTTTTACAGCTTCTACACAAACACCGAGGTCTACAATGAAAGAGAAAGTAAAAACGCCAGTTCTGGACAACTTTGGTCGGGATTTGACCAAACTGGCAATGGAAGATAAACTCGACCCTGTGATTGGTCGAGAAAAAGAAATCGAACGCGTTTCGCAAATACTTGCCCGCCGAAAGAAGAACAACCCCGTATTGATTGGCGAGCCCGGGGTTGGCAAAACTGCAATAGTCGAAGGTTTAGCTTTAAGAATTGTTCAACGAAAGGTGCCGCGTACTCTGCTCGATAAGCGAATTGTAAGCTTGGATTTGGCATCTCTTGTTGCAGGAACAAAGTATCGCGGGCAGTTCGAAGAGCGAATGAAAGCTGTTTTGAATGAACTCGAGCGAGCTAAAGATGTGATTCTGTTTATAGATGAGTTACACACTATTGTAGGAGCTGGTGGTGCTTCTGGTTCTCTCGATGCTTCGAACATTTTCAAGCCTGCTCTTTCTCGCGGGGAAATTCAATGCATTGGAGCAACTACTTTGGACGAATACCGTCAATACATTGAAAAAGATGGGGCCCTTGAGCGTCGGTTCCAGAAAGTTTTGATTGACCCGCCAACTCCCGAAGAAACAAAGGAAATACTCGAAAAGATTAAAGACCGCTACGAAGAGCACCATAATGTGAAATACACACCCGAGGCAATTGATGCGTGTGTACGTCTTTCCGATAGATACATTACCGATAGGTACTTCCCTGATAAAGCTATTGATGTATTAGATGAAGCTGGTGCTCGTGTTCATTTAGCGAACATAAGTGTTCCCAAAAATATTCTTGAACTCGAAGAGAAAATCGAAGATGTTCGGCGCCAGAAGAACCTTGTAGTCAAGAGTCAGAATTTCGAAGAGGCAGCTCGGCTACGCGATTTAGAGAAGAAACTTCAAGCTGATTTGGAAAAAGCCAAAATCGAGTGGGAAGTCAAATCGAGCGAGACCTATTTTCCAGTTACTGAGGATGATGTTGCCGATGTCGTGGCTATGATGACCGGGATACCTGTGAATAAGATTGCAGAAAGCGAAACCGAAAAATTAATGAGACTTCCCGAAGAATTGAAGAAGATGGTGGTTGGACAGGACGAGGCTATCGATCATCTTACCAAAGCAATTCGTCGTGCTCGTGCAGGGCTAAAAGACCCGCGTAGACCAATTGGATCGTTTATGTTTCTTGGTCCAACAGGTGTTGGTAAAACTGAGCTTGCAAAGGCACTTGCTCGTGCGCTTTTCAACAGCGAAGACGCCTTGATCCGTATCGATATGAGTGAATATATGGAAAAATTCTCGGTTTCGCGCCTGGTTGGTGCTCCACCGGGTTATGTTGGGTACGAAGAAGGTGGGCAACTGACCGAAAAAGTCAGGCGACGCCCATATAGTATTATTTTGCTTGATGAAATTGAAAAAGCACATCCCGAAGTCTTTAACATTCTCTTGCAAGTTTTTGACGATGGTATACTCACCGATGGTCTTGGTCGCAGAGTTGACTTCAAAAACACTATAATAATTATGACTTCTAATGTTGGGACAAAGGACCTTAAAATAGGTAGCAAGCTTGGTTTCATTGAACCAACGAATGAAGATGAGTATCAAGCAATTAAGTCTTCAATCGAAGATGCGATTAAAAGGCTTTTCAATCCAGAATTTATTAACAGGATAGATGATTTTATCATTTTCCGAAAACTTACGAAAGAACATATTTATCAGATAATAGATATACAATTGGAAGATTTGCGTCGTAGACTAAAAGACCGCAATCTTACGCTCGAACTTACTCAATCGGCAAAGGACTTTTTGGTAGAAAAAGGGTTCGACGAAAAGTTCGGTGCTCGTCCTTTGAAACGTGCCTTGATGCAATATGTCGAAGATGAACTTGCCGAAGTCCTTTTGTCTGGAAATGTTCGAGTTAATACTAAAATTGTTGCCGATGTTGATGAAGCGAGGAAAAAACTAAGTTTCACCTTCGTAGAATTGCCACCTGTTGTTCCGGAAAGTAAAATCGATAACTTTAACTTCGAAAATCTTTTCGTCGAGGACAAAGCAGTCGAAAACAAAATTCAAAACGATATCAAAGATTTAAATTAACTAGAAAAAACCCATAATTGTCATCGAAATTGAAAAAAGCGACAATTATGGGTTGTTTATTTGCCCTCTCAATTTTTAAGCTCCAATTGAATGGTTTTTTCCTTAGTTATTAATGGCAAATATATCTATTGGGAATTGGGGATTTTTGTTAAATTTTTCATTTCGCTTTAATAGATGATTTTCAATCACATTAAAATTGTTTAATTTGCATATTTTTAAATTACTTATTTCGATTGGGCAATGAGAATATCATTAAATCTTTTAAAACAATTTATTGATTTACATGGGGATTCAACCGAAATTGCAAATGTATTAACATCGCTTGGTTTCGAGGTTGAGGAAATTTTTGACTTAAACGAGAAATTTAAAAATTTTGTTATCGGGAAAGTAGTATCTTGCGAAAAAATAACAGAAAAATTATCACTTTGCCAGGTTAGTGATGGTTCTAATTCCCTTGATGTTATCTGTGGAGCTCCGAATGTGGCTAAAGGGCAAAAAGTTGTTCTTGCTCTTCCTGGTGCAGTAATACCCAGGTCTAATATAGTAATCGAGCCAACGGTAATTCGAGGAATTAATTCAATGGGGATGCTTTGCAGTGAGGATGAATTGGAAATTGGGGAATGTGCCGACGAAATTTTGGTTCTGCCTTCGGATGCCCCCGTTGGTGTTCCCTTTGCAAATTACTTTGAGCTGAACGATGTTGTGTATGAAATTGCAATAACCCCGAATCGTGGTGATTGTTTAAGCCATTTGGGTATTGCTCGTGAGCTTTCTGCTTATTATCGTTATCCTTTGAAAGTCCCTGTTTTAGAGCTTAATGAAGATAATGGTCATCATATCCGTGAATATATTAATGTAGAGGTTTTGGATAATGAAAAGTGTCCTCGCTATTCTGCGCGGATGATTTGCGAAGTTGAAGTGGGCGAATCTCCCCAATGGCTTAAATCTAAACTTATTGCACTTGGTCTACGACCAATTAATTCAATAGTTGATGTTACAAATTATGTAATGATGGAGCTTGGGCAACCGCTGCACGCTTTCGATTACGATAGATTGATGGGGAAACAAATTATCGTTCGAACTGCAAACGATGGAGAAAAGTTTGTTACTTTGGATGGTAAAGAACGGGAATTGGATTCTACGATGTTGATGATTTGCGATGGCCAAAGGCCTGTGGCAATTGGGGGGATTATGGGCGGCGAAAACAGTGAAATTACTAAAGATACCAGGAATGTTTTGTTAGAATCAGCGTTCTTTAGCCCTGCTTCAATTAGAAGAACATCGAAGAAATTGGGATTGGCTAGTGAATCTTCATATCGTTTTGAGCGTGGGGTTGATTATGGAAATATTGTTTTCGCGTTGAATAGAGCCGCACAACTTATAGCCAAGCTTTCGAATGGTAAAATTGTCAAAGATTATATTGATGTATATCCAAAAGAGATACAAAATAAATATGTTCCTTTGAGGTTTGACAGAGTGAGTTGGGTTTTGGGCTTCGAAATCGATAAAGAAAGTATTGTTAAGATACTAGCGGGGCTGGGGTTTAGTGTCCATACACAGGAAGATGAAAAAGTTGTATTCAAAGTGCCAACCTATCGATTTGATGTCGAGCAGGAAATTGACCTGATTGAGGAAGTTGCACGTTTTGTTGGTTACGACAATATTCCCGAAGACCGGAGCTACTCGGTAACATTTTCGGGGAGAAAACAAAAGACACAGCTCGATGTTCCGGAGATTCGTCAAGACATAAAAAATTATTTTGTATTCAATGGATTTCAGGAAATTCTGACACAAAATTTGTATAATCCAAACAAGATGCGTTTATTTTACGAAGGTGAATTCATCGAGATTGCAAATCCTTTGGGCGAGGAGTATTCGATTGTTCGTGCGAGTTTGTTGGCATCTGTGCTGGAAGTTGCTAAATATAATATAAACATAGGTCGAAAAGATTTCAGAATCTTTGAAATCGGGAAGGAATTTCGCAAGAGCAACACAAGTAATGGATTTATAGAAGGAATCGAAGAGAAAGAAGTTTTGGCTTTGGCTGTTTGTGGTTTGTCGGCACCATTGCAGTGGGGTAAAACGGCAAGGCAAGTAGATTTTTACGACATAAAAGGCTTTTTTGAACATTTTCTTTCAACATTTTCGGTAGAAAACTTTAGGATTGAACCTGGAAAGAGTGTCAATAGCATATTTGGAGGTGAATCTGGCATCGTTAAAATAGATGATAAAGTCGAGGGTGAATTTGGCGTGGTTTCGAATAAATTGAAAAAAGTTTTCGACCTTGACCAGGATTTATATTTTGGCTATTTAAATCTTAGATGGTTGTATTCATTCGCAAGGAAATTATCGAAATATAAAAAGATTTCGCCATTTCCTGTTGTCCGTCGTGATCTTGCTTTCGTTGTCGACGAGGGAATTTTTGCAGATGAGATACTTGAACTTATCTGGAAAAATGGTGGCGACTGTCTTCGAAATGTTGTCATTTTTGATGTTTACAAAGGTAAAAATATAGGCTTGGGCAAAAAGAATCTTGCTTTTGCGCTTTATTTTAACTCTAATGAAAGAACACTCACCGAAGAGGAAGTAAATAATTGGATACAACAAATCGTCGTAGCAGTCGAAACCGAAAAAGGGGCAGAACTTCGAGTGTTTTGATTTTGAATTTGATTTAAATTTGTAATAAAAATGGAAGAATTTAACTTTGAAGAATACCAAATCAAGCCCAGCCCAACTCTTCAAATTGTTGTCGACAACTTATGGAACGCAATTCGGGGCTTTGTCGATAAATATCAAAAACAATTAGAACAAAATCGCACACTTTCAAGCGAAAATCTTGAACTTCAAAATGAACTTGAAAAGCTAAAAGAACGAACCAAAGAGTTAGAGTTTCACCTGCAACAGCAAAAAGAAGAGGTTGACAAAGAAATTATTGAAGAGCTGAGATTTAAAATCCAGGAACTGGTAGACGAAAACATCAGGTTGCAAATTCTATGCGATGAATACAAAAAGGAAAAAGAATATTTCGAGGGTAGCATTTTCGGTTCAGCACTCGATAAAAGAAACTACGATGAATTGGAGAAGCAGGTTGAATTATTACGACAAGAGCTTAGAGAGAAAGAAACCCGCATTGAAGAGCTTAAAAATGAAATTGCAGGCAAAGAAAATCAAATTAATGAGCTTAGCGAAACATTAGAATCATTGCGAAATGAAAAAGAAAGAATTCCGATACTTGAAGAGAAAATTACTGAAATGCAAAAAATGAACACTGAACTTCACGAAAAAGTTGTCGAGCTAAACGAGCAAATAAACGATTTGACAGTTCAAAACAATACACTGCGTAAAGCAAAAGATGAATTGGAAATACTCAAAGTGAATATTTCGGATTTGGAAAGGAATCTCGAAGCTACGGTTGTTGCAAAGATAGAAAGAGAACGAGAAATCGAAAGGCTACTGAACGAAATAGGTAATCTTAGAAACAAGGTTGCCTTTGCCGAAGAGAAAGAAAAATTGTTTTTGAACTCTATATTGAGCATTTTCGGCGATGAATCCTTCTCCGAGATATTCTCTATTGAAGTTGAGCCAGTGACATTCGAAAACATACAAAAAATAATGAAGCAAATTGTAGAGAAATCGATGGGATTTCATCGTGAGATTGTAGCTTTGGCAGAGGAAAATCAGCGACTTAAAACAGTGATTGATGACTTAGAAAAGGAACATACCCGAAAAATTATGGAATTGGAAGAAGAATTAACATATCACAAGAACAGGATAGCTGGACTAGAAACCGAGTTAACGCAAAAAGAAAAGGAGCGTTTTCAACTGGACAGAAAGCTGAATGAATTTTTGAGTTATAAAGAAGATGAAATTAATGAATTAAAGGACTTAAAAAGCGAGAATGAAAAGTTAAAATCAAGTTACGAAAAGCTTCAAAACGAATTGATGGAAAAGCAGAAACGATTGGAAGAAACAGTTAGTCAAATTGAAATATACCGAAGATCCATCGATGATTTAAATTCCCAGATTGAATTGTTAAATGCGGAAAATTCAGAAAATAAAAAAGAAACCAATAGATTGAACCAGGAGCTTCAGGCGTTGAAAGAAGAGTTGAAGCGAAAGGAGGAAAGTATCAAGGAACTTATCCAATATAAGAACGAATTTTATAGAATTCAGGGCGAGATTAACTCAATTAAACAAATCAATAAAGAAATCAAAGAGCTGAATAAGCAGATAAACGATGAAAAGATTGAACTACAAAGAAAAGTTTTTACCTTGAACAAAGAGAAAAATGAGCTTGAGGATAAGTTGGCTTATGCAACACGAGAAAGGGAAAAAATAGAATTTCTATACAATGAAAAAATACTTGAGTTCAAGAATTTGAACGAAGAGTTTACAAAACTTAAAATTATGTTTCAAGAAAAAGAAAAGGTAAAATCCATTCTTATTGAGAAAATCGAAAGCTTGCTGGGTGAAATAGATAATATGATTGGTAATTGAGGTGGTTGATGAGAACAACTTTTGCTAAAATAAATATTGATAATCTTTATAGAAATTACCAGAATCTGAGAGAAATAGTTGGAAAGGCAAAGATCATTGGAGTTGTAAAGGCAAACGCTTATGGTCACGGTTTGGTAGAAATTTCTCGATACCTTCAGGATTTTGGTATTGATTATCTGGCTGTTGCATTTGTGACCGAAGGAATAGAATTGCGTCGGGCTGGTATCGATATTCCAATTCTGGTACTTGTTCCCGAAAACGATTTATCCGTTGAGGCTTCCGTTGACTACAATCTTGACTATGCTGTAGAAAACTATGAGATTGCAAAAAAAATTTCCGATTATGCCAAGGCAAAAGCAAAAAGAGCAAGGATACATTTTTATATTGACACCGGGATGGGACGAGACGGAATGCCCCATTCCGCTGCCGTGGATATCATTAAACAATCAATGAAGTTACCCAATCTTGAGTTTGTTGGATTAATGTCCCATTTTGCAAGTTCCGATAGTGATGTAACTTACACTAAACACCAGCTCAAAATATTTAAGAGTTTGATTAAAGAATTAAGACAAGAAAGAATCGAGTTTGAAGTTGTTCATATTGCGAATACAGGCGCAATTGCAAATTATCCCGAATCAATTTTCGATGGAGTTCGTCCTGGAATTGCTCTTTATGGTTATGTAAAAAATGGAAATGGCATAGATTTGCGTTTCAGACCTGTTATGGAAGTATATTCTAAAGTAATTTCTCTGCGAAAAATTCAGGCTGGGGAAAGCGTTGGCTATGGGAGGACCTTTGTTGCAACCGAGCCGACAACGATTGCAACTGTTCCCATTGGCTATGGTGATGGTTTGAAAAGGATACTTTCTGATTCTCTTTTTTGCTTAATTCGTGGTCGAAAATATAAAGTAGTTGGCGGAATTTGTATGGACGAAATTATGGTTGATGTAGGCTGTGATGGAATAAAAATCGGAGACGAGGTAGTTTTGCTTGGTGAACAAGGAGCCGAAGCCATTTCGGGCTGGGAACTGGCAAATAAATCAAACACAATAGTCTACGAAATCCTGACATCGATTTCTAACAGAGTACCGAGAATTTACATCAGCAATGGTCGGTGAAATGGAAGTATTTGAACCCATAGAAAAGAAAGAAAAAAAATATGGCACTTTGTATATAGTGTCGACACCAATTGGTAACGACGACGATATAACAATTCGAGCACTTAAAGTTTTGAAGTCTGTCGACATTGTTGTTTGCGAGGAACCAAAAGTCGGAGCCAGAACTTTACATAAGTATAACCTTTCTCAAAAGATGGAATTGTTGAACGAGCAGAATGAACAAATCAAAACCCCACAACTTGTAGAGTTATTAGAAAGAGGGAAAAATTTGGCTTTGATTTGCGATGGCGGAACCCCAGTGTTTGCCGACCCAGGTTTGCTCCTTGTTCAATCTTGTTTGAAAAGAGAAATTCCTGTGAAGGTAATTCCTGGAGTTTCGAGCTTGATGACAGCAATAGTTCGCAGTGGTTTCCCAATCGATCAATTTCTATATGCTGGATTTTTAAGTCGAAAGAAAGAGGAAAGGATTTTGCAACTTCGTCGTTTAAGTACCGAAAAGAGGACTGTTGTGATTCTCGAAACACCATACCGTCTTGTTCCACTTTTAGAGACAGCAGCTCAAATAATGCCTGACCGTAGAGCTTACATTGGATGTAACTTGACAATGCCTTTCGAAACTCATCATTACGGAACTTTTAGGGATCTTTATGAAAAATTTAAAAACACAAAGTTTAAAGGCGAATTTGTAATTTGTTTCGACGGCTCTCCAACCTTATCCGTTGATGATGAAATTATGGAAGTTGCTAAAAAAACCAAAGCCACAACTTTTTCGAAGTCCTCAAAGCCTTCGTTCAATAAACAAAAACCTAAACAAAATCGCAAAAAAGAAGCGAAGTCTAAGGGGAATAAAGCCAAGAAAAGAAGATAAAATTTCAGGGGGAATTTTCATATTACGAGTGTAAGGAAATGCTTATATTACTTTTTTTCTTATTTTGCAATTGGTTTATGTAAAAGTGCAACTATTTTGAGTGATGATGATTATTAACCTGAAAAGATTTTTGAGCTCATTTCCATTATTATTTGTTCTTTCGTTCAGCAATTTATTTGGACAAACCCAGGTTTCAAGTCCAGCTGTATGGCTATTCCCCAACGGAACACCACAAGGAACACGAAATCAGCCTATACCATCTAACCCGCAAAGTTTGAATGACTTCAGAGTAAAATGGAAAAATAATTCAATTGCAGGCGATGTTCAAATTCTTGTCGGTAATATTATCAACGACTCCAAAATTGATAGCGACTTTCCTTTTGCACCCAACGAGATTGTTGCTGTAATTGGGGGTAAAATAGTGGTAGTCGATGGCAAGGGTTTCACCCACAAAGCCAATTCATTTGGATTTCCTTTTATAAAGAATGTTTCCGTGCTTTTCGATTCGCTCTCCCATAGTTTTTATCCTAATCCAACTTCAAGTTTGTTAATTGGTTTGGAAACGATTGAGTTTGAAAACCCTAAGGATACACTACTTTATACTTATATTGCTGGCTTCGATAGCAAAGCCGATACTATTGCCCTCGTTAAAAGATTGATTCTGGATATGCGAGAATATAAACCTAATATTTATGGCTCTATCAAGCCTTTCTTTGGTCGCCGTTATGGGAACAACTTTTTGGTTTTTGCCACAATAAATACATTTAAGCCAGAAGCAAGCGAAACCAACCCTGTCAAAGCACCATTCCTGCGTGGGTTAACTCTGTTCCCTTCGAATAATGTCGTTTATACTTTTCCTATGCCCGATATAACGGATAATTCAAACTTTCGTATTACGCTCGGTCCTGAAGTTTCATTCACTTCGCCATCTTTGTTTTATGCATCGGGTAATTTTATGTGTGCAATCCCAAATTACCCTACTCCTAATTTGAATTGTAATATTCCGAGCATTGTTTCTTTGGAAAAGACAAATTCAGCCAAATCGTACTTATTATCATATAATTTCATCAACGACCAGATACGACAGACTTTTCCCCCATTGGAACTAAATTCAATTCTCGATAACAATGGTCAAAGACCCAGAATTAAGCCAATTTTTGTTACTTTAAACAATTCTTATAACCTTGACTCAATATATATCCTTGTTGCCGAGGAGTATTCGGGAATTGATTCTTCGATAGGAATTTCCCGACTTCATCTTTTCGACAGCAAAGGAAATGCAATTACTTTACCCAACGATTCGGTTTCGCCTTCTTTTGTTGGGGTCTTAAATCATCACTGGTCTATTGCAGTTGGTAATCTCGACGGGAAAGTCACAAACAGCTTTCTGCCTTATTATCCCAACAATCCAGGGAACGAAATTATCGCTACTTACAGTTCAAAATTCAGGATGGTTCCAGGAAACAAACTTCTTGTGCTTCGTTATCGAGAAGGTAATCCAATCCCTAAAACTAGCCCACCTTATTCTTACCTTTTTCCGTTCGATACAATTTGTACTTTCGGCATAAGTGGTTGGGTTGCTGCTGTAAACGACTTGGATAAGGACACAAGCGGAAAAGACGAAATTCTACTCGTCAATGGTTCTCAATTACTTATTTTAAGATTACGCGATTATAATTCGTTCGAGTTTAAAATTGGTAAGCCATTCGACACTCTCTTCGTTAAAGAATTTCCGGCAGAAACCATTTTCGATGCTTTAATTGCTGATGTTGATGGGGATGCTAAAAACGATATTGTAGTTTTAACTAACAACAATCTGTATCTAATTGGTAGCCCGCTACCGAAATTAATAGAAGTTCAAACACCTAAATATGAAGATAATTCTGTGCAAGAATTTTGCTATGGCGACACGATTCTAATTGTGCTTAACTCCAAAATAAAGACATCAACTACTATTAATCTTAGGTTTATTCCCCAAATAAACGGCAATTTTGATTACAAATCCTCTTTCATTGTTGCAAATAACATAGTGATAAATACAAATGTTGTTCAGTTGCCAGTAGTTGCTGATAATCGACTGATGAACAAAACGGGGGTAATCTACATCGAAAATTCAATTGATTCTTTAGAAATTTTCGACTCAACAGCTATAATTAGAATTTACCCGCCCAAAGTTTTGGTCGATAGCTCTTATCTATTACAGAAGTATTATTTGGACAATATTCAAATTGGGTGTTTTCCAAAGTGTGTCGATACCCTTATTCTAGAATATCAAACACCGGGTGGTAAATGGGAATTAGTTGAGGCGAGAGTTAATCCAAACCCCAGCGAGGTGTTTCTTGTTTCTTTGCCTTGCTTGCAAGTTTTTGATTATAATGGACTTGATATCCTTGGCAATGTTGATTTTCGTTTCATTGGCGTGAAAAATGGATTTAAGGATACTTCCGAACCTTTTAAAATTCAAGTAGTGCCGAGAAGTTTTTTGATTTATTATGATTCGTCCAACACGCTATGTTGCTCGAAGACTTTTCGTTGGGAGCGATTAATTGGATGTGATACTTTAGAGATTTATTTGAAATTTAGTGACCAAATTGTAAAAGTAGCCACAATACCTGCCGGTCAAAGTCATTATGTTTTAGAACAAAAGCGAAATTACCCTGAACTTCTACCACTCAGGTTCGTTTGTAGAAAAAATTGTTTAGCGGTCGATACACTTATTTACATTTCTAAACCTAGCATCATCAACACTGTTGCA
>Ga0197142_1000913_pt1 | contig 27602 bp, 17 predicted proteins | sample GBS60_MetaG_FD_148614 | JGI IMG/M metagenome (GOLD analysis project Ga0197142, IMG submission 148614) | Sediment microbial communities from Great Boiling Springs, Gerlach, Nevada, United States - GBS 60_MetaG | ecosystem: Environmental > Aquatic > Thermal springs > Hot (42-90C) > Sediment... | reverse complement strand
TGGGCTTGCTCGAAACGGCCGATGCGGTTGGCCACCGCCCCCGTGAAGGCGCCTTTGACGTGGCCGAACAGCTCCGCCTCGAGCAGATTCTCCGGCAGGGCGCTCGAATTGACGGCGACGAAGGGAAACGGCGAGCGGGGACCGGCGCTGTGGATGGCGCGCGCCACCACCTCCTTTCCCGTGCCGGTCTCGCCGGTGATCAGCACCGTGCAGCGCCGGGGGCCGACCAGACGGATCACCTGATGGATCTGCTGCATGGGCCGACTCTCGCCCACCAGAAACGCGCGCCAGGGCTCGTGCGCGCTCCCTTCGGCCAGGGAGGCCGCTTCGCGGTCGCGGAAATAGGCTGCCGCCTCCTTCAGCCGTTCCGCAAGCCGGCCGGGCGTCTCTTCGGGACCGGCGTAGTACCAGGCTCCCAGGCGCGTCAAGCGGACCGCCGCCGCCAGCGAGCCGGCGGCATCGCGAAAGATCACCGGCAGGTGAGCGTTGATGCGCTGGATCTCTTCGAGGAGCTCTTCCGGCGCCCACTCGGCCAAGGGCAAGCAGGCCAGCACCGCGTCAAACCGGCAGGCCTCCAGCAGACTGAGCGCCTCCTGGCCGCTTGCGGCCCACTCCACCTCCGCCGCACCGGCCAGCTCTTCGGTGAGCGCCTCCAGGGCCCCTTCGGGCCCCGCGTCGCGAATGAGCAGGAGTCTCGTCGGCATCCTCTTCGGGCGTTCGCTCGATGCGGCCGGCGCGCGCCCCATGCCGGAGGGGCCGCCGGACTCCCCCTTCCATCGGCCGAACAAGGCGCTTCTTGAGAGGAATTTCGCCTTAGAGGACCGCTAAGGGAACACCCTCGGTCGGTGCCCGCTCAGGCGCCCGGAAACCGCATCGAGTCGACGTAGACTTCTTCAAAATCGGGGTCGTCGGCCAAGGGCAGGTGGCGAATCCGGCGGCGCAAGTCGGAAAAGTGGCGCTCCTCGGCCCGAGTGCGCAGCAGGACGAGCTTGGCCCCGAGCAGGGCGGTGTTGCCCGCCGGGACGATCCGATCGAGCGGCGCCTCGAGCAGGCCGATGCGGCGTGCGCTTCCTCGGTCGACATAGTTGCCGAAGGCCCCGGCCAGCCAGAGCCGCTCGGGTTCGGCCGGCGCATAGCGTTTCAACAGCAGCCGGACTCCGGCCGCCACCGCCCCCTTGGCCAGTTGAAGCTCCCGGACGTCGCGTTGAAGTAGCACCACCGGTTCGAGTAACGGCCAGGCGCGGCTGCCGTCGGCAAAGCGACCGCTCGGCGCAATGCGCCCCAGCTCGAGCCCGGCCGCCACCACGTCGACCAGCCCGCTGCCGCAAATGCCTCGCGGCCGCCCGCCGCCCAGGACATGGAACTCCAGCGCGCCGTCGCGGACGGTGACCTGAGCGATCGCGCCGGTGGCCGCCCGCATCCCCATCGAGATCCGGCCCGCTTCAAAGGCCGGGCCGGCGGCGGTGGAGGCGCACAGGATCCCGTGTCGGTCCCCGATGACGATCTCCCCGTTGGTGCCGAGATCGAGCAGGCCGCAAAGCGCCTCGGCTTCCTCGAGCCCCGTGGCCAGGATTCCCGCCAGGATATCACTGCCCACGAAGCCGCCGAGACAGGGCAAAAACTGCACCAGCGGATCGCCGGGCAGCTCCCAGCCGAGCTCGCACGCCCGGAAGCTTTTCAGGCCGTCGTCGGACGGGCGGAACGGGTAGTGCGCCAGCGGCTCGGGATCGATGGCGCAAAAGAGGTGGTGCATCGCCGTGTTGCCCACCAGGACGACCTCGCCGAGCTCGACCCGGGCCGCCGCCGAGGCCGCCAGCTCGGCGATCATGCCGCCGATGGCGTCCCGAATGAGCGAGGCCAGCCGGCCGAGCCCGCCGGGAGTTAAAGCGACTTGGATGCGGCTCATGACGTCGGCGCCGAAAGCCGCCTGCGGGTTCAGGGCCGAGCGCACGCCGAGCACATGCCCGGTCTCGAGGTCGAGCAGTTGGGCCACCAGCGTGGTCGTGCCCACGTCCACCGCCACGCCGAAGCCGGAGCGCGGCGCGAAGGCGATCTGCCTGTCGTCGGCCAGGATCGCCAGCTCCCACTGGCCGATCTCGAGCGTGACGTCCTCGACGGCGCACGCGCGGCAGGCCAGGCGCCAGCCGGCGGCGATCTCCTCGGGCGACAGGATCCTCTCCTCCTCCGGCGTAACGGGAAGGCGGCCCTCGAGCAGCCGGACGCGGCATTTGCGGCAACGGCCGTGACCGCCGCAAGGGAACTCGACACCGTAGGCAAACAGCAGGTGGCGCAGCGGGGCGCCGCGCTCGACCTCGAGCAGCCGGCCGAGCGGCTCTAACCGGACGGCGATCAGATCGGAGGCGGCCATAGGCGGCGAGGCGGGTTCAAGGCGCCGGCTCGACGCCGACGATGGCCTCGTCGTAGCGGGCGACGATGCGATGGCCGGGCGGCACGACGAGAAACTCCTCCGGATCCCAGTCGCCGGAGACGAGCTTCTCGAACAGGCGCATGTCGCCGGGGATCTTCTCGAACTCCATGTTGCGCTCGGCGGCCTCCTGGCGAGTTTGGAGCTCGAAACGGGTGTCGGGCTCGATGCCCATCTCGATGTAAGTCAGCTTGCGGTAGTTCTTGGTGTAGCCGCCGAGCTGCTCCCACAGGTACTGCGCGTTGTCCTCGCCGTATTTGGCGACGAGCTCCTCATAGCTCATCCCGACGCCGGTCTTCCGGCGCGTCAGGCCGAGCTGCTCCAGATTCCGGCCGCGCTCGATCCAGCCGGTAGTTTTGAAATAGACGCCGGGATTGTTCTGAAAGTACTCCTCGTAGCGGCGGCGGCTTCCGAGAAACAGCGTGATGCAGTCGTGACCGCGGGGCAGAACCAGCGGGAGGGCGCGCGCCGTCAGTCCGGCCACGCCGTTGCCGCAGAGCGCATAGCCGAGCAGGACGGCTTGGTAGAGCGAGGCGTCCACCTTGTCGACGGCCGCCTGGAGCCGCTCGCACATGCCGGCGCCGGCCAGGTCGTGGAGGCCTTTGGGCAGGAACTCGACATCGATCTGATGCGGCGAGCGGGCCACGACCGCACACATCTCCCGATAGAGGATTTCGCAACTGAGGAGCTTCAAGCGCATGCACGCTCCAGGCCGGCGCGCGACCAGTTTCCCATCACCTATTAAATCCTAATGGACTTACTGGAAGAGACGCCTCTCCAGGCCCGGCTTAAAGCGCCAGGTAGCCCTCGCGGCATCGGACGCGGGCGCCGGGATGGTTGCGGACGATGACCCGCAGCGGCCGCCACTCCCCCTTGCCGGGATGGGCTGTGAATCCGAGCAGGTAGGAGGCCGAAAGGTCCTTAGAAATCTCGGCGAACACCTCCCTTATATCGGGGATCTTTTTCACGCGGAACGACAGCCCGCCGCTGAGCCGGGCGATCTCCTCCAGGGTGGCCACCAAGGCCCGGCTGTGGAGCGCCTCTCCCTGCGCGACGGTGTGCGTCTGAATCGATTCTATGCGAGCTCGTCTTACGGCCGACTGAAGCGAAAGCGCGCTCGAGTTATCCTTTCCGTCGGTGAACACCACGAGCGCTTTCTTCCCCGAGCGGGAGGCCATCTTTTGCAAGGCGAGGGAGACCGCATCGAAGAGGGCGGTTCTTCCGGCCGGGCGCAGGCGACGGAGCGCTTCGGCGATGCCGGAGCGGTCCGTGCTGAAGTCGGCCACAAGCATCAGGCGCTCATTGAAAGCGAAAATCGCAGCCTGATCATTCGGGCGCAACTGCTCGATCAGCTCGGCCACGGCCCGCTTCAAGCCGGGAAGCGCCTCCAGCATGCTCCCGCTGACATCCAGGAGGAGACCGAGCGTGATGGGGCTTTCTTCGGACTCGAAGATTTCGATCTCCCGGGGCCGATTGTGATCGATAACCTCGAAGTCGCTCCTCGTCAACCCCCGAATGGGACGCTGCTTCCGATCAAAGACCGCCACGTGGATCTCCACCACTCTCACCTCAGCTCGAAACGTGGGCAGTTCCGGATCGGGCGCCGGCCGCTGAGGCCCGAAGGCGAGCAGGGCGGCAAATTCCCGTCGGGATACCATCATTGCTCCCTGTTCGCCTCCTGCGCATAAGCGGCCGCGACGTCGCTCGCCGTGACTTGTCTCCACAGCCGAAGGACGGGGGAGAAATCCCAAGGGTCGGCCATTTCGAGTTGTGCCAACAGACGTCTGGCGTACGATTCCGCAACCAGACCGACGGCCTCGGCCGGAAGGCCGGCCTGATCGACGGCACAGGCCAGTGAAAGTGGCAGCTCTGCCAGTCGCTCGGCGAGGTGATCGGGCATCATGCGCACGGTGTACTCCTCGTACGGTGGAAGGGGGCGGAGTCGCGGAACGAAACTGCGGGAAATCACGAGCGGTACGATGCCCAATTCATGGACCGCACCTCGATCGAGATATCGCTCCGGGAATCTCTGCAGTGCGGTCCAGGCCACCGCGAGGTCCGATCCTTGCGGCCGCGCTCGGCCGAGCCAATACAGGTCGGAAACGGATAGGGTTTCCCAGGCGGCCTCCCAGAGGCCGGCGTATTGGCGGCTGCCTGTGAGGGTTTCCCCGGAATGGGCCGAGCGCAATCGGGCCAGCACCTGCGCCAGCCGACTCTGCCTTTCCGCTGAAACCAGACCCGTCGAGGCCTTGAGCAGTCGCTCGGCCTCTTCAGCCGAGTGCGCCGCCTCGGCCACCCATTCTCGACCCGCCAGCACCGCCAGATGGACGGCTCGCAAATCCTCGGCCGAAAGCCGCCAGAACAGAGCGTTGCGGATGGCACCCAACTGCCGGGCTTCGACCGCTTCCGCGTTGTGACCGGCCGCGCGCCTGCCCGCGCCGGCAATCCGTCCGGCAATCGCTGCGAATCCGGCGATAGAACCTATGGGGATGCCGCCGATTGCAGAAGCCTGGGTGACACCGGTTGCGAACTCCGGTGGCGGGAAATAGCCCAAGCGGGAATCCCGCAACTCGACATACTGATGCTTGCGTAACAGCATGGGGTCATCCGACACCGGAAGGTCCTCCGGGCGCAGGTAGAGGCCCAGAACCAGCCCTCGCAGGGCCAATTCGAGCCACGGAGTCAGATCCCGACGAAGCTCGGCGCTCAGCCGCTCGAAATCGCGGGGGTTCGGCCGGCGGCGGGCAGCCCGCGCACGCAGATTCCGGGCGCTGCGGGCGAGCTCGGTCGTCTTCCACGATTTCAAGTAGTCTTCTACCAGCGGAGACAGGCGCGCGTTGCGGGGCGGGGGGAGGACGACGAGAGCCGGCAGGGCCTGCTCGATGGCATTTGCCGCCTCCTGAGCCTCCCGGACCCCACGAGAAGCACTTTCGGCGGCGGAGAACAGAGCGAGCAGAAGATCGATGGAGGGAATTCTCTGCAACTCGAGAACTTTCCGGAAGGCGTTGCGGCGGCGCTCACCTAAGGCGCCGTTCGCCGGACCGAAGATGGCATCTTCCACAACCTGCTGGAGGCGCCCGGGACCGGCGCCGATCGCAGCGGCCAGGGACCGCAGGGCTTTAGCCCCCGCCGCCCCTCTGGCTTCGCGATTTGCCGCGCGGCGCAGATCCTCGCAGAGGCTGAGGAAGATGGATGCGGAGTCCGGCGCCGAAAGGCGTCCGGCCCGAATGAGCAAGCCCTCCAGCAACACGATGTTTTCCCACAGGCCGAGGATGAAGTTTGCCTCGATCTTGTCGTCCGGGATGGCGGCGAGCATCGAGAAGAAGGCGAGAAACTCCCGCTCGCCGAGGGCGGGGAGCGCCGTGAGAAAAGGGAACGCCCATTCATAGCGGGCGAACTGATGGGAGAGGATGAGACTCTCGCGGGGCTCGAGCTCGCGCCCCAGGGCCTGCTCGATCTGGGCCACGGCCAGGAAGTTCTCCAGTTGGGACCGAAGGTCGACGACGCGGTAACGCTCGCGAGCCAGGCGCTCGACGATCGCCTCCTCCTCGGCGGGTTTGGCTCGCTGGGCGCGCTTTGCGAGCCGGGCGATCCCGGACAACTCGCCGGTTCCTCGGGCCACTTGCCAGACCTCGGGCCCGCCTGGAAACTGCACTCGGCCGTCATCGCTCAAAGGCAGGTCCCGAAACAGATCGGCGATCGGGCTTTTTCGGACCCGGCGGTCGGCGCCGCGACTCCATTCGGGCGCATCGCGCATCAACTCGTAGAAGGATCGGGCCCGTTCGGCGGTCCGAAGGAACCAACGCTGGCGTTCCGGCGTTACCGTGTGCAGCAGCGAGAAGAATGCCAGCAGGTCACCGTCGTGCTTGCGAAGGAGCGATTCGATGAATCGGGGCCCTTCACGCGGGCTCACGCCCGCCAGCTCGTGCCACACCGCTTCTGCGCTTTCGCCGCCGGGCACCGGACAGCGTCCCGCACCCTCGAGAGCCAAAGCCGGTCCATAGAGGAACAGGAGATCGGCATATTCGCCGGCAAGGCGGCGCAGGCCGAGCCGTTGCGCCAACATTTCGGCAACGCCCGGACCGGTGGAGGCCAGCCCGGCGTAGAGACGAGCCGCCCGCGGATCCTTGGCCAGCATTCCGGCGAAACCGAGCGGGTTGCGGTGGCGCGCCAGAAATTCACTCCAGGCCTTCTCGCCGAGCACCACCTGGGCAACCTCATCGGTTACGACGAAGCGGAAGGGTTGGCCGCCTTCGATCGCCTGCGCGATTCGTCGCTCATCGAGCTCCAGCGCCGCACCCAGGTGCTGCCGAATGGCGAACGCTTTCTCGTCGGGCACTTCGAGGCGCAGAGCGCCACGGTGACGCCTGAGCCTGTAGCCGAGCAACTCGAGGATCCTCCGGGCGCGGTCCCGATCCGCCTCCGATCCCGTCTGAATCGTGACGGTGGTAACCAGCCCGGCCGTCTGGCCGAACCGGCGGAGTTTCAGCAATCGCTCATAGTGTTCGATTAGGATCTCCGTCCGCTTCTCCCATTCGGACTCGCTGGCGGCGGCCTGCGCTGCGACTCCGCGGGCAAACGCGATGAGGTATGCCTCCGGATCGTTGGGGCCGCCGAACCCGCTCAGATATCGGAGCACCTTGAAGCCCCCGGGAATCAGTACGGCGTTGGTGCGAGGGTCGAGCTCGGCCGTTACCTCCTCCTCGGGTAGGCCCATGAGTCGCACGGCTTGGGCCACTCTGGCGTCGCGCAACGCCGAGAAGACGGCCTGCCGCAAGGCCCGCTCTCGCTCGGAGGCGCCGCTCTCCTCCGCTTTCAAAGCCTCCAGGTATCTGTCCCAAGCCTCACCGGCCTGGTCACCCCCGAAGAGATCCTCCACCTCCGCCCGGAGCCGGAGCAAAGCGACGTCTTGAAGCCGTCGAGTGGCTTCTCGCACGGCAGTCCGAGCCTCCTGTGGGCGCCCGAGCTCCAGAAGGGCGCGGCCGCGCGCAACATGAAGCTGGGAAGAATCGGGGCATTCAGCCAACCCGTCGAGCGTCGCTTTTAGACTCTGCTCCCAATCGCCCATCGTCGCGCTCAGGCGGGCGATCGACAGATAGGCCGTTTCGAATTTCCGATCCACGGCGGCCGCGCGGCGCCAAAGCTGCAAAGCGCGAGAGGGCTCGCCCACCGCCTCCCAGGCACGAGCGTACTGTTCCAGCAGGCTAGTCTCCTCGGGGACTGTGCCCTCCCCGGCCAGGAGCGCCTCGAGCGCTTCCGCTTTGTCGTCGGCTTCGAGGGCGAGCGCGATGAAGCGAGCTCGCCGCTCGGCTCGGTTAGGTTCCAGGCGCAGCGCCTCCCGGAGAGTTTCGCGCTCGCCCGTCGCGTCATTGAGCCGGTGAGCCAGGTCGGCGGCCATCCACCACAGCGCCGCGTCCTTGCGATTGACCTCGAGGGTTTCTCTAAGGAACTTGTAGCCCGAGGCGTAGTCGTTCTGCGCAATCCGGGACCGCGCGAGGTGTTCGAGGAGTTCGGCATCGCGCGGGAACGCCTCCAGAGCGCGGCGCAGCACAGGTTCGGCCGCTTCCGGTGGGGCAGACTCAGAGAGCGAGACAGCGTAGCGACGCAAAATCGATTCGTCTCCGGGAAACTGGCGGTTCAGCGCCGCCAGAAAGCTCGCCGCCGACGCCCAGTCTCCGAGTCGTTCAGCGAGTGCGGCACCGATCGAGAGAGCTTCGACCCAATTCGGGAAAACGGCGATGGTTTCTCGCAAGGCTGCCAGTTGGACGGGGCCTGCCGAGTCCTCCCGTGCAGCCGATACGGCAGCGGCGAGGCGGCCGAGCGCTTCGAAGCCGGGCAACGGGAATCCCGGCTCGGAGGCCAGATAAGGCAGAGGAAGCCCGTTGTAGTTGGCGCGGTGTATCTCGAACCCGAAATGAACGGCTTCGGCCTCCCAGCGGATCTCCACGACCTTACCGGATGGAAGTCCCCGGATTGCAGGCAGCCAGGGCGCAGCCTGGGGCGGCCAGAGCGACAGACAGACGCGGGCTTCACCCAGAAGGCGGAGCAGTCTTGCGGAAACGTAATCCCGGAGAAATCCATCCGGCACGGGTGGCAAGCTTCCGACCCAGACGAGTTCCGACCACTCTTCCCGCCCTGGCGGAATGGCGGCCGCCAGTACTTCATACAAGCGCAAAGGCCCGACCGGCTCTTGCGCTGCTCCCTCCTCCCCGCTCAGGGCTGCGCGGAGGTTCTGCTCGAGCGCGGTGAAGCTGCGAGCTACGGGCAAGCGTTCAAGGAGCTCGCCCCGCGCAACCATCACGGCTAAACTGTCCTTCCGCCTGAGGCTCGAAAATCTTCGTCGCAGCCACCAGATCATTTCCTCGCGCTCTGAAGAATCCAGGCGGTCGGCGAGAACCACGACGGTTGTGCTGTCGCTCAGGATTGCGGGGTGCGCCTCCGGCAGCACGGCACGGCCGCCGAAACTGAGCAGATCCGTCGGCAGTCCTTGTTTCGGCGCAGCGACGAGGATCCTCTCTGCGCGGAGCGGAAGCAGGCAAGCACCGAAAGCGAGGAATAACGCCACCGCTTTCATGTCTTGAGACCTTGGGAGCGTCCTCCGCTACCCACCCATTCCCAACGGCAGTCTGTCGGCCTCCCGGTCTCGCATTGCGCTCAATCGGGAAACTGCGCTGCGCTTCCGCTACGAGTGGAACTATATCGCCCGGCGCCGTGCCTGTCAAGAGGTACGGAGCACGCGGTCACGGAGACGCGGTGAGGAATTCACACCGAAAGGGTTTGGTATGGGGCGATCGAAGGCCGCCTGCAATCGCCGGCGATCCGACGATGCGAACCAGTCTCAGGTGCATGCACGCTCCAGGCCGGCGCGGGCGGCGCGGATGAACGCCGGGTTGGTGCCGCAGCAGCCGCCGATATAGTTTGCGCCCGCGCGCACCAGCTCCGGCACGTGCCGGGCAAACTCCTCGGGCGAGGTCCGGTAGACGACGCGGCCGCCTTCAAGCTCGGGCAGGCCGGCATTCGGCTTGATCCAAATCGGCAGGCTGGTGGCGGCGCGCAACCGCGCGCAGATCGGAACGTAACCGGCGATCCCGTTGCCGCAATTGGCCCCTATGACGTCGGCGCCCGCTTCGGCCAGAACTTCCGCCGCCTGCTCGGGCGTGGCGCCCATCATGGTCCGGTCGCGGTTCCTGCCGGAATCAAACACCATGCAGGCGACGACGACCAGACCGGTCGCCTTGGCCGCGGCGACGGCGATGGCTGCCTCGGTGAGGTCGGACATGGTTTCGACGACCAGGCCGTCGGCGCCGGCCGCGCACAGCGCCTCGGCCTGCTCGGCGAAGGCGGCGTGCAACTCGTCCTCGGTGACCGCGCCCTCGATCAGCAGCTTCCCGCTCGGGCCGATCGAGGCGAACACGCGCGCCCGGCCCATGGCGGCGCGGCGCGAGATCTCGACCCCGGCACGATTCACTTCGGCCAGCTCGGTTGAGGAGATGCGCCCGCCCGCCGCCAACCGGTTAGCGCGGAAGGTATTCGTCAGAATGATCTCGCTGCCCGCCTCCACATAGGCCCTGGCCACCTGTTCGACCCGCTCCGGATGAGAGAGATTCCAGAGGTCGGGGAGCTCGTCGGGACCGAGCCCGAGGGCCTGCAGTTCGGTCCCCCAGGCGCCGTCGGTGAGGATGACCCGGCCCGAGGCCACGCGCGAACCCTTCAGGCGGCGAGCAGTTCGCGGGCTTTCTTCACCGCGCTGCTGGCGTTATCGGCATAGCCGTCGGCGCCGATCTCGCGGGCGTAATCCGGCGTCACCGGCGCCCCGCCGACCATCACCTTCACCTGTTGGCGGACGCCCGCCTCCTTCAGTGCCTGGATGGTGGTGCGCATGGCGGGCATGGTCACCGTCAGCAACGCGGACATGCAGACCAGGTGCGGGTTCTTCTCCCGGACGGCGGCGACGAACTTCTCGGGCGGCACATCGGCGCCGAGATCGTGCACCTCAAAGCCGCCGCCCTCGAGCATCGAAGCCACCAGGTTCTTGCCGATGTCGTGCAGGTCGCCTTTGACCGTACCGATAACGACACGGCCCACCGGCTCGGCGCCCCGCTCGGCCAAAAGCGGCCGCAGCAGGGCGAGCGAGGCCTTCATGGCTCGCGCCGCCAGCAACAGCTCCGGCACGAAATACTCCTCGCACTCGAACTTGTTGCCGGCCTCGGTCATGGCCGGAATCATCGCCTGGTTGATGAGCACCTGCGGATCGATCTTTTCCGCCAACGCCTCTTCGGTGACCGCGACCGCCGTCTTCTGGTCTCCGGTCAGGATTGCCTGATAGAGCTTGTTGAGATCCGCCATCGTCCGTCTCCTCGCGGTTCAGCGCCTCAAAATCAGACCGTTTGCTCGGCTTTTCAGCACCCCGATTGTATCAAACCGGCCGCGGCCGCTTCGATCGCTAGAATGAAGAGGATGCCGTGGCCCGGAGGAGGCGGGCGGCTCCCGAAGGGTACCGGATGAATCGCTCCGTCTGCTGTCTGCTTGTGTTCGTCTCTGCGGCGCTTGCGGCCGCAGCCCAGAAGCCCCGCCTGGCGAACCTGCGCCAGCTCACGCACGGGGGCCAGAACGCCGAAGCGTACTGGTCGACCGACGGCAAGCGGCTCATCTTCCAGTCGACACGCGAGCCCTACCGCTGCGATCAGATCTTTATCATGGACGCCGACGGCTCCAATGTCCGCCTGGTCTCGACCGGCCGGGGCCGCACTACCTGCGGCTACTTCCTCGCCGACGGCAAGCACATCGTCTACGCCTCGACTCACGGCGCTGAGGCGGCCTGCCCGCCCCCGCCCGACCGCAGCCAGGGCTATGTCTGGGCCGTCTACCCCTCCTACGACATTTACCTCGCAACGGACGAGGGTCAAATCGTCAAACGCCTGACCGAAGAGGCCGGCTATGACGCCGAGGCCACAGTCGACTGGCGGACAAACACGATCGTTTACACGTCGGTCGCCTCCGGCGACCTCGAGCTGTGGACGATGAAGGCGGACGGCTCGGCGAAACGGCGCCTCACGACGGCCGAAGGCTATGACGGCGGCGCCTTCTTTTCTCGTGACGGCTCAAAGCTCGTCTGGCGGGCGCACCGTCCGAGCGGAGACAAGCTTGAGCGCTATCGCTCGCTGCTGGCGCGCCACCTGACCACGCCGATGGAGATGGAGCTGTTTGTGAGCCACGCCGACGGCAGCGCCGCCCGGCAGATCACCGACTTCGGCTGCGCCAGCTTCGCCCCCGTGTTCACCCCCGACGGCAAACGCATCCTGTTTGCTTCCAACCGCCACGCCTGCGGGAGCCGCAACTTCGAGCTCTACCTTATCAACCTCGACGGCACGGGCCTGGAACAGGTGACCGACTTCGGCGGCTTCGTCTCGTTTCCGGAATTCTCTCCGGACGGCAAGAAGCTGGTCTTCACTTCCGACTACCAGGCCGGCAGCCGCTACGAGTTCAACATCTTCGTCGCGGACTGGATCGAGTGAGCCCGCCTGAGCCTCAAAGCACCGCCTCACGGATGCGGCGCAAGGCCGGCAGGACATCGCCGGCGGCTACAGGCTCGGCCTCCGGCTTGCCGAAGGCGAAATAGAGTTTTCGAAAGAGGGGATAGAGCTCTTCGTAGACGGCGGTTTCGGCCGGGTTCGGCTCGACGGTGCGGTAGCGCGGGCACAGCGCATCCTGCGCCTCCTCGATCGAGCCAAACACGCCCGCCGCCAGGAAGGCGAAGATGGCCGAGCCGAGGCTCGTAACTTCGCTTTCGGGCACCAGCACCGGCTTGGCGAGCACGTTGGCGTAGACGCGGTTGAGCGTTTCATTGCGCTGCGGCACGCCGCCGCCATTGATGATCCTCCGGATCGGAACGCCGTAGTCGGCCATCCGCTCGAGAATCACCCGGGTGTGGAAGGCGGTGCCTTCGATGGCGGCAAACAGCTCGTCCTCGGCCGTGTGCGTGAGGTTCCAGCCGAAGGTGACGCCGCCCAGATTCGGGTTGACCAGAACGGTGCGGTCGCCGTTGTCCCAGGTGAGCCGCAGCAGGCCGGTTTGACCGGCGCGGAAGGACTCCAGCCCCCGCGAGAGCTCCGCCACGGTGGTGCCGGCACGCCGCGCGATGGCGTCGAAGATGTCGCCGGTCGCTGAAAGGCCCGCCTCGATACCGGCGTAGCCGGGGTGGATCGAGCCGCGCACCACGCCGCAGACGCCGGGGATGAGGCGGGTCGTGCGCGAGATGGCCATGATGCAGGTCGAAGTGCCGACCACGTTGACCACGTCGCCCTCGCGGATGCCCGCGCCGATGGCGTCCCAATGGGCGTCGAAGGCGCCGACCGGAATGGGGATGCCGGCACGCAGCCCGAGCCGTTCGGCCCACTCGGCCGTGAGGTGGCCGGCGATGGCGTCGGAAGTGGCGTAACGGCCTCGAAGTTTGTCGCGCACGCCGGCCAGCAGCGGATCGACGCTCGCCAGGAACTCCTCGGGCGGCAGGCCGCCCAGCTCGGCGTTCCACATCCACTTGTGGCCCATGGCGCAGACGGAGCGGGGCAGCTCGTCGAGCTCCCGGATGCCCGAGAGCACGGCGGCGACCATATCGCAGTGCTCGAGCGCCGTCACCAGCCGCGAGCGCTTCTCCGGGTTGTGACGCAGCCAGTGCAGAAGCTTGGCAAAGCCCCATTCGGAGGAGTAGACGCCGCCGCACCAGTCAATGGCCGCCAGACACCGGCGCCGGGCGGCCTCGGTGATTTCGGCGGCCTCGCGCTTGGCGCGGTGGTCGCACCAGAGATAGTAGTCATCGAGCGGTTCGAGATTCTCGCCCACCGGCACGACGGTCGAGCCGGTGGTGTCGAGCGCGAGCGCAAGGATCTGACGGCCGTCGACGCCGGCCGCCTCGATGGCCGCACGCATCGCCCGCTCCAGGCCCGCCATGTGGTCGGCGTGGCTCTGGGTAGCGAAATCCGGGTCTTCCTTTTTGCGGTGGAGCGGAATCTCGGCTGTGGCCGAGCCGATTCGGCCCCGCTCGCTATCGACGATGGAGACGCGCACGCTGAGCGTCCCGAAATCCACACCGGCTACGATCGCCATGGTCGCCGTTCTCCCGCTGAGGGCCGGGGCCGCCTGCGGCGCGGCCCCGGCAGCTACAGATCCGGGGGTCTAGGCCGTGCGCATCACCTCGGCTTTGGCTTCGGCCGAGCGAGCGGCTACGGCCGCTTGCGCCGCCGCCAGCCGGGCAATGGGCACGCGGTAGGGCGAGCAGGAGACGTAATCCATACCCACCTGGTAGCAGAATTCGACCGAGCTCGGCTCACCGCCATGCTCGCCGCAGATGCCCACCTCCAGATCCGGACGCGTGGCGCGGCCGCGCTTGGTGGCCATCTCCACCAGCTGGCCCACGCCTTCGCGGTCGAGCACGGCGAACGGATCGGCCTTGAAAATCTTCTTCTCCTCGTAATGCTTGGAGAACTTGACGTAGTCGTCGCGCGAGAGCCCGAGCGTGGTCTGCGTCAGGTCGTTGGTGCCAAAGCTGAAGAATTCGGCCTCCTGGGCGACCTTGTCGGCGGTGAGCGCCGCGCGAGGGATCTCGATCATGGTGCCGATCATGTACTTGATCTGGCCCTTCATGCCGGCCTTTTCGAGCACCTCTTCGGCCACCCGCTGAACAATCGCCTTCTGGTCGGCCAGCTCCTCGACGCTGCCGATGAGCGGAATCATCACCTCCGGGATGACCTTGATGCCCTTCTTGGCCACCTGCACGGCGGCCTCGAAGATGGCGCGCGCCTGCATCTCGGTGATCTCCGGATAGGTGATGCCGAGCCGGCAACCCCGATGGCCGAGCATCGGGTTGAACTCATGCAGCTCTTCGACGCGCTTGAGCAGCGCCGGCAGGGCGGTCTTGAGCTCGCGTACCTCGACGCCGTAGCGTTCGGCCATCTCGCGTTTCTCTTTCGGCGTGGCGTGCGGCAGCTTGGCGAGGTCTACCATCAGGTCCTCGCGTTTGGGCACGAACTCGTGCAGCGGCGGATCGAGCGTCCGGATGATGACCGGGAAGCCGTCCATCTCCTTGAACAGGCCGGCGAAATCGCTCCGCTGCATGGGCAGCAGCTTCTGGAGCGCTTTGCGGCGACTCTTTTCGTCTTCGGCCAGAATCATCGCCTGCATGTGTTCGATGCGCCCGGGGCCGAAGAACATGTGCTCGGTGCGGCACAGCCCGATGCCCTCGGCGCCGAATTTTCGGGCGATGCGGGCATCGCGCGGAATGTCGGCGTTGGCGCGGACGCCGAAACGGCCGCGGAACTCGTCGGCCCAGCTCATGAAGGTGGCCAGCACGCCGGAGGAGGGATCCGGTTCGACGGTTTCGGCCTGGCCGGCAAAGACCTCTCCGGTGGTGCCGTCGATCGAAATCCAGTCGCCCTCCTTGAGCGTGACGCCGTCCACCGTCAGGCGTCGGTTGCGCTCATCCACCTTGATGGCCTCGGCGCCGGCCACGCAGGGCGTCCCCATGCCGCGCGCCACCACGGCGGCGTGGCTGGTCATGCCGCCGCGCGAGGTCAGGATCCCCTTGGCCACCTCCATGCCGTGAATGTCGTCCGGCACGGTCTCCTTGCGCACCAGAATCACCGGCGCGTGCTTGGCGGCGGCGACGGCGTCATCGGCCGTGAAGACGATCTTGCCGACGGCCGCTCCGGGCGAAGCGGGCAGGCCGGTGGCGATCTTCTTGAGATTTTTCTTGGACTTCTCCTCGAGCACGGGGTGAAGGAGCTGGTCGAGCTGCTGCGGGTCGACGCGCATGATGGCCTCCTCCTTGGTGATGAGGCCCTCCTGGACCATGTCGACGGCGATGCGCACCGCGGCCGGACCCGTCCGCTTGCCGTTGCGCGTCTGGAGCATGTAGAGCTTGCCGTCCTGGATGGTGAACTCGAAGTCCTGCACGTCGCGGTAGTGCCGCTCGAGCTTGGCGGTGATGTCCTTGAGCTGCTCGTAGACCTCCGGCATCAGCTCCTTGAGCGCCGAGATCGGCTGCGGCGTGCGGATGCCGGCGACGACGTCCTCGCCCTGGGCGTTCACCAAAAACTCGCCGTAGAACTCCTTCTCTCCGGTGGCCGGGTTGCGGGTGAAGCCCACGCCGGTGGCCGAGCGCTCGCCCAGATTGCCGAACACCATCGCCTGGACGTTGACCGCCGTGCCCAGGTTGTCGGCGATCTTGTTCATCTTGCGGTAGTGCGCGGCGCGCGGATTCCACCAGGACTTGAAGACGGCGTTGCGCGCCATCTCAAGCTGCCGGCGCGGATCCTGCGGAAACTCCGACCGGGTCTCGCGCCGGTAAAGCTTCTTGTAGTCGGCGATGATCGCCTTCAGGTCCTCGGCGGTGAGATCGGTGTCGAACTTCGCCTTCACCTTCTTCTTGCGCTCATCCAGGATGTGCTCGAACTTGTCCTTGGGGATGCCCATGACGACGTTGCCGAACATCTGGATGAAGCGCCGGTAGCAGTCATAGGCGAAGCGCGGATTCCCGCTGCGCCGCGCCAGCGCCTCCACGCTCTGGTCGTTGAGCCCGAGGTTGAGAATGGTGTCCATCATGCCCGGCATGGAGAATTTGGCGCCGGAGCGCACGCTCACCAGCAGGGGATTCTCCGGGTCGCCGAGCTTCTGACCCATCTGCTCCTCCAGCCGGGCCAGCGCCTGATCGATCTGCTCGTCGATCTCCGGCGGAACCCTGCCGTCGTTCTCAAAGTAGATGTTGCAGACCTCGGTGGAAATGGTGAAGCCCGGTGGCACGGGCACGCCGGTGCGGCTCATCTCCGCCAGGCCGGCGCCTTTGCCGCCGAGGATGTCCTTCATCGTGCCGTCGCCCTCGGCCGTGCCGCCGCCGAACGCGTAAACGTATTTCTTCATACGAGGATGGTTCTCCTTGTCAGTCTAGGATTGCAACTCATGATTTCGCGGTGACGATCTCCGAAAAATCGGCGATCGAGGAAAACTCTTCGAGCAGCCGGCCGAGCAGCGCCAGCCGGTTGGCGCGCAGGGCCGGCTCAGGCGCGTTCACCAGGACATGATCGAAGAAGCGGTCGACCTGGGGCCGCAGCGAGGCGATCGCCTCGAGCGCCGGCGCGTAATCGCGCTCGCGGCGGCGAGCTTCGACGATCTCGCGGATCTCCAGAAACCGCCGGTAAAGAGCCGCCTCCTCGCCGGCTTCCAGCAGCGCCGGATTCACCTCCCCGCCATTCGACCAGCCGGCCTGCCGAAGGATATTCTTGATTCGTTTGAAGCTGGCGGCGATCGCCTCAAAGTTCTCCGTCGGGCGCACCCGGCGCAGCGCCTCCAATCGCCGCGCCACATCCGGCAGGGTGCCGGCTCCGGCGGCAAGTACGGCGTTCACCTCGTCATAGGCGTAGCCGCGCACGTCCCGGAAATAGTAGCGCACGCGCTCGAGCAGGAACTCTTCTAGCGCCGCGTCGCCTGCGGCGAGCATCGCCAGCGGCAGCGCCAGATCGCCCTCGACGAGAATTCGCACCACCCCCTGCGCGGCGCGCCGCAGTGCGAACGGGTCTTTCGAGCCGGTAGGAACCAGGCCGATACGGAAGGCCTCCCGCAGCGTGTCGACCTTATCGGCCAGAGCCACCAGGCGGCCCTCCGAGGTGCCGGGGATCGCATCGTCCATGCCGGCCGGCTTGTAGTGTTCGTAGATGGCCTGCGCCACCGCCTCCGGCTCGCCCTGGGCGCGGGCGTACAGGCCTCCGACGACGCCCTGAAGCTCGGGAAATTCGCCCACCATGCCGGTGGTCAGGTCGCATTTGGCGAGCAACGCCGCACGTTGCGCCTGCTCATTGCCGCCGAAGGCGGCGACCAGTTCGGCCATGCGCCGGGCTTTGTCGCGGTAGGTGCCAAGCTCCTGGTGAAAGGTGACGTGCGCCAGATCCTCCAGGCGGTCGGCCAGCCGCTTGTGCTGGTCGAACTCCCAGAAGAAGCGCGCGTCATTGAATCGCGCCCGCAGCACCCGCTCGTGGCCGGCGCGGATGAGGCCGTGAGCGTCGGCGTCCAGATTCATGACCGCGATGAAGTGCGGCGCCAGCCGCCCGTGTGCGTCCACCAGGGAAAAATACTTCTGATGGTGGCGCATGACCGTCACCAGGACCTCCTCCGGCAGGGCGAGGTAACTCGGGTCGAAGTCGCCGAGGATCGGCGTCGGGTATTCGGTGAGCCAGCACAGGCGTTCGAGCAGCTCTTCGTCCGGCTTCAGGCGCAGTCCCCGAGGCTCCAGGAGCGCCGCGATGCCCTGGCGGATCCTCTCCTTGCGCCGGGCGGCGGAGACGAGCACGAAGTTGTTCTCCAACTCCTGCTCATAACCGGCGATGGTGACCCGCACGCGTTTGCGCCCCAGGCGCCGGTGCCCGCTCGAGTAGGCGCCGGAGCGCACGCCGGCCAGCTCGAAGGGGACCAGGCGCGCCCCGAACAGCGCCACCAGCCAGCGGATGGGCCGGATGAAGCGCGGACCGCCTTTGCCGGTCCAGTACATCGTCTTCGGGAACGGGATCTTCAGGATGAGCTCGGGGAGGCCCTCGCGCAACAGCTCGAGGGTCGGGCGGCCGCGCAGGCGGCGCCGGTAGACGAAATACTCGCCTTTTGGAGTTTTTACCCGCGTCAGGTTCGCCGGCTCGACGCCCAGCTTGCGGGCGAAGCCGTCCCGGGCCTGCTCGCCGGCGGCGACCGGCGGCCCGGAGACGGTCTCGACGGAGTCCTTCTGGCGCAGGGGCAGGCCTTCGGCGCGCAGCACGAGCCGCCGCGGCGTGCCGTCCACCCAGGCGATCTCGCCCGCCAGTTGCTGCTCTTGCAGGAACCGACGAAACAGCTCCCGCAGGCCCTCCAGCGCCGGCGGGATCATCCAGTCCGGAACCTCCTCGACGCCGATCTCGAGCAAAAACGGCTTCGCCATCAAGCCGCCTCCTCCACGAGCGCCGACTGGTCCAGCCACGCTCGCGCGGTGGCCACGGCCAGCTTCCGCACGCGGGCGATGACGGCGACGCGCTCGGTGACGCTGATCGCGCCCCGCGAGTCGAGCAGGTTGAACAGGTGCGAACATTTCAGCACCAGGTCGTAGGCGCCGAGCACGGGGAAGCGCCGCTTGTCGGGATAGGTCTCGTAGGCCTCGAGCAGGCGCCGGCACTCGCCCTCGTAGAGTTCGAACAGCTTCCACAGCGTCGCAACATCGGCCAGCTCGAAGTTATACACGGAGAACTGAACCTCTTCGGCCAGGCGGACGTCCGCATAGCGCACGCCCGGCGCCCACTCGATGTCGTAGACGCTCTCGACCCCCTGCAGGAAGGCCGCCAGCCGCTCCAGCCCGTAGGTCAGCTCAACCGGAACCACCTCCAGATCGATCCCGCCGCATTGCTGGAAGTAGGTGAACTGGGTGATCTCCAGCCCGTCGAGCATCACTTGCCAGCCGATACCCCAGGCGCCGAGCGTCGGTGACTCCCAGTTATCCTCTTCGAACTTCAAATCGTGATGGCGCAAATCGATGCCGATCGCCTCGATGCTGCCCAGATACTGCTCGATGATGTCCTCCGGCGAGGGCTTCAGAATCACCTGCAACTGCTGGTGCTTGTAGAGCCGGTTGGGATTTTCCCCGTAGCGGCCGTCGGCGGGGCGGCGACTGGGCTGCACATAGGCCACGCGGTACGGTTTCGGTCCCAGCACGCGCAGGAACGTTTCCGGACACATGGTGCCGGCGCCCACCTCCACGTCGTAGGGCTCCTCGATCAGGCAACCGCGGTCCGCCCAGTAGCTTTTTAACTCAAAAAGGATCTCTTGGAACGAGCGCATCTTAGTCGAGCGTTTCCAGATAGCGCGGCGTCTCGAGCTTGTGTTCGAGATGCTGCTCGATGCGCCGCACAAGGAAGCGGCGCAACTGCTGCGCCGTCTGTCTGGACCAGGGGCGAGGGCTCAGGGCCGTGATCGGCTTCACCAGCATCTCCTCGGCGATCGTCTTGTCCTCCGGCCCGACTTCAAGCGCCGGAAGAAACCCCGACAGGCGCACCGCCCACAGGCTGAAGTAGGTCACGGCCGGCCAGATGTCGCCCGGCTGGCGCCGCAGATAGTCCAGTACGGCCAGCAGCAGGCGGAAGAAACGTTCGTTGGGCTCGGCCGGAGGAAGCAACCCGTCGGAAAGTTCGGCCAGGTAATCGAGCGCCACGCCGGAGGCATAATCTGTCGCGACATCGAAATGAGAGTGGATCAGCTCGCAGCTATCCAGCTCCACCAGCTCGCGGTTTTCCCGCTGGAAGTAGAACATCCGTACGTGCGAGAGCCGCTCCAAGCCCGATCCAAAGCGGCTCTTCGGCCGCCGCGCCCGCCGAGCCACGCCGCGCAATCTGCCGTGATCGCGGGTGAAGAAGCTGACAATCAGGTCCGCTTCCCGCAACGGATAAGTCCGCAAAACCAGGGACTCGCTCACGCGGGCCGGCATTCCGTAGCGGGACTCAACACTTAAGCCTAACACAGCTGGGCGAGCGGCCGGGCCGGCCGTCGATGCTAGACTGTCGATGAACGCCTATGGCCGACTCCAGCCCGGAACCCGTCGCCGCGCCCGCAACCGATCCCCAGCACGTGGACACGCTGAGCGACGGCACGAAGGTCAAGATTCGCCTGGTGCGTCAGCGCGCCTGTAACGAAAAAGACGACAAAGGCAAGATTTGCGCCGGGCACCTGAAGCGGTGGTACTTCTTCGGCGAGGAGGTGCGCCGCAAGTGGGGACCGGAGGCGGAGATCTACCGCTGCGAGCATTGCAAGACGCTCTATCTGCCGAACCCGAACGAGGCACCTCGCTCCGGCACGCTCGCCTGGTAGGGCGTCATTCGACGGTGGTGACCTTCGAGGCGCGCTCGAAGCGGCCCGCCTCGCGCCCGGCAAGCGCCGCCAGAGCGAGCGTCAGCATCTGGACCGGGAGAATCTCAAGGAGGGGCCGCGCCGCATCAGCCGCCGGCGGCAGGCGCAGGGCTTCGAGCTCGGCCTCCTCGCCGATCAGCTCGGCGCGTCCGCCCAGGCTGCGGATGTCGCAAACCAGCCGCAGGTTAGACGGCCGGACGGGGGCGCCGCCGGAAAAGACCAGAACGAGTGTCTCCGGACCGGCCATCTCGAGCGGGCCGTGGCGGAATGCCGCGCTGCTCATGCCCTCGGCGGCACAGTGCGCCGCTTCTTTGAGAATCAGGCCGCCGGTGAGCGCCGCCGCCAGCGACTCGCCGCGTCCGGCAAGAAACAGATGGCGGATCCCGTCCAGCCGCTCGGCCAGCGACGCGGCGTGGTCGCGCCAACGGCTGAGGTAGCTCTCCATCCACGGCACGACCGACTCGGCGGCCTCGAGGGCGGCCTCGCCGCTGCCGCCGCTTAAGAGCTCGCCGAGCCACGCCAGCACGACAAGGCTGGCGACGTATGTTCTGGAGGCGACGGAGAACTCCTCGCCGGCTCTCATCCACACGCACAGGTCGGCCGCTTCGGCCAGAGGCGAGCCCGGCGTGTTGGTAACGGCGACGAGCGAGCATGGCTGGGGCCGCGCCTCCAGGAGGCGGACAATCTCCGCGCTCCGGCCGGATTGCGAGACGACGAGAAGGAGCGAACCGGCCAGGGCCTGGGGGGCGTACAGCAGCAGTTCCGAAGTCTGGGCCATCAGCGCCGCGCGGCCTCGAACTCCAAGCATCACCCGCAGCGGATGCAGCGCGTAAAGCGAAGACCCCATCCCGGTAAGAACCACGGGGCCCTTCGCGGCCGAGGCAAGCTCGCCGAGGCGTTGCTGCTCCGACCAGCCTCGCAAACCCCCCGCGGCGGCGCGCACCACCTCGGCTTGTGCAAGCAAATCGCGCAGATAGGGACCCTCGACAAAGCGGAGCGGCTTCATTTCCTCTCCCTGCGCAGCAACTTCCGCGTCAGCTCGGGCAGGAACTCGCGCGCGAGGTTGCTTGCGATCCGACCTGCGAAACCGGCGCCCAGCGGCTCGATGCTCGCTCGCCACCAGCCGGCCTCCTGCCTCCAGGTGCGCGACACCGCCTTGGCGCTCACCATGCCGATCCCCCGCGCAAAGGCCGGCCTCGGTTTGCCGCGACTGTCCGAGGCCAGGAAAGCGGACACGACTGCGTGGCGGAGACGACCGGGCACATCTTGCCGGGCGGAGCGGAAATAACGAGGGTCTTCGTCCCAGAGGGCTCCGAGGCCGGCCTCGATGCCGCGGGCGATGGCGGTTTCAACCTGGCGTGTTCCGGTCCGCTTGCCGAATCCTTCCCAGCTTGCGCCCCAGCTCTCAGGTGCCGTGAGCCACCAGGTTCGGACGGCCCCTTTGGCGATGCCGGCGCCGAAACTCTCCCAGCCCCAGACCCGCTCCGCCCACCATTCGGCGCGTCCAGCCGCGCTCAGCGGCTCGAACGGCGCCCCGGCAACGAGGCCAGGATGCTCGACGGCCCGCGGCCGTTCGGCGAGGGGTGGAGGGGCAGAGGATGGCGCTTGGAGCTCGATGTGGGATCGTTCCTGGGCGAAGGCGACGGAGAAGAGAGCGGCGGCGACCGACACAGCCCCCGCCGGCGCTTGCCACGCGGCTCGGGTGATGAAGAAAGACAGCGATGACAAGGATTGGCCCGCCCGCCATGATAGCATTGCGTGCCGTTGGCCTCCGCCGACGAGCCTCCGGTGCGGCAAATTCCCCAAAATGGAAGGATCCGGTTTCAAAAGACGGATACGGCCGTCTTGCCTTCGCCGGCTAACGTTCTGAAAAGTTTGAAGCAATCTCGAGAATTGCAGTTTGGTAAAAGACGTGCTGGAACAGCTGTTTGCACCTCGAATCCCTCGCGGGCCTGCGCGGATGCTGACAGTTCTTGTTCGGGCGGTGCGGGTAAGGCAGTGGTCACTTGCCTGGTCACCCGCCGCTCGCAAGCCCTGCCGGCCCACCCAGCGGGCACAATCGGGAGCCATGGAATGACACGAACCAACCCTCTGATTTCATTCATCCTTCTTGCCTTGATGGCGGCGTTTGCCTGGAGTCAGGCCACCGACGGCAACGTGGTCGGCCTGGTCAGCGACCCGAGCGGCGCCGTCATCCCGGCGGCGACCATCGAGCTTGAGAATGTCGCCACGGGGGTCAAGCGCACCGCTCAGACCGATTCTTCCGGCATTTACCGCTTCAACAACGTCCCGGTCGGCCGGTACCGGGTCACGGCCAGCGCGCCCGGCTTCGCCTCGGCGACGCTGGAGAACGTCAACGTCACGCTCAACCGCACGAGTACGGCCAACATTGAGCTTCAGGTCAGCGCCGTCACCACCCAGGTCGAGGTGGTCGAGGCCGCTGCCCAGATCGATACCACTACGGCCACCATCGGAGCCGCCTTCTCCTCTCAGGAGGCGGTCTACAATCCGGTGAGCGCTCTCCCGCTGGGCGTCTACAACCTTGCGCTGCTAAGCGCCGGCGTCGCTTCGAGCGGCGGCCTGGGGCTGGGCGAGGGGCCTTCGGTCGGCGGCCAGCGCCCGCGGCAGAACAGTTTCACCATCGAGGGCGTCGACAACAACCGCAAGGACGTCACCGGCGCCAATATCCGCGTCCCGAATGAGGCCGTCGCCGAGTTCTCGATGCTGCAAAACCAGTACAGCGCCGAGTTCGGCCACTCCACCGGGGGACAATTCAACGTGGTCGTCCGCAGCGGCACCAACGAGATTCACGGCAGCGCCTACTGGTATTTGCAGAACCGCAAGCTCAACGCCATGGACGAGGCCGACAAGCGCCAGGGTCTGACCGAAAAGCCTCGCTACGACCAGAACCAGATCGGCGGCAGTGTGGGAGGCCCGATCGTCAAGAACAAGCTGTTCTACTACGGCCTGTTCGAGTACAATCCGCTCGGCGCCGCCAGCTCGCCCTCGAGCGCGACTTACACGCCGACGGCGGAGGGCTACCGCCTGCTCGAGCAGATCCCGGGCCTGTCGAAGACCAACCTCGACATACTCAAACAATACGCCACGCCGGCCCCGAAGGCCGACGCCGTCACCGTCGTCAAGGGCGTTCAGATTCCCATCGGGATCTTGCCGATCTCCTTCCCCAACTACTTCAACACATATAACTGGGTGGGGAGCGTCGACTATCACCTTCGCGACGCCGATCAGCTCCGCTTCCGCTATATCGAAAGTCGCGGGAGCGGTATCGACATTTCCGTTTCGCCCAACTTGCCGGCCTTCGCGGGCAATCGGCAGATCCGCCAGCGCATGTTCGCCCTTTCGGAGTTTCACAACTTCAGTCCCACCCTGCTGAACGAGGTGCGCCTGAACTACAGCTACTACCGCGACAGCATCCCGGCGGGCGACTTCAAGTTTCCCGGTCTGGATGTATTTCCCAACATCACCATCGAGGAGGATCTCAACCTTCAGCTCGGACCGCTTCCGGAAGCTCCGCAGAGCGGCTCGCAAAACACTTACCAGCTCGTCAATAACACGACCTGGATCAAGGGGGCGCACACGGTCAAGGGCGGCGTCGACGTCCGGCGCTTCATCGCGCCGACGCTGTTCATCCAGCGCTCGCGGGGCGACTATAATTACTCGAATCTCGAGCGGTACCTGCTCGACCTGACGCCGGACGTTCTCGCCGAGCGCAACGTCGGAGGCCGTCCCTACTGGGGCAATGCCTGGAACTTTTACTGGTTCCTTCAGGACGAGATCAAGATCCGCCGCAACGTCACGCTGACGCTCGGCCTGCGCCATGAGTACAAGGGCATCCCGGCCGACGACAAGCTCCAGGAGCTCAACAAGGTCTCGAGCGTTCCCGGGCTGATCGAGTTCCGCGCGCCGAAGGCGCAGAAGACGAACTTTGCTCCCCGGGCCGGCCTGAGCTGGTCGCCGGGAACCTCCGGCAAGTTCGTCATCCGCCTGGGCGCCGGCATGGCCTACGACAACTACTTCGACAATCTGGGGACGCTGTCCAAGCCCCCGCAACTCGAATCGACGGTGCACGTAGCCGGCGACGAGCCGGGCTTTCTGGCCAAGGGCGGCATTCCGCCGACGGCGCCCGCCGAGCAGCTTTCCCCGGCCGAGTGGCGGGCGCTGACGGGCACCTACATCCCGGATCAGCGCTTGCCGGTCTCCTACCAGTGGACGCTCGGCATCGAGCGCGTCATCGGCAAAGATTACACCTGGAACATTCGCTACCTGGGGACGCGGGGCAGCCGGTTGTTCGTCCAAAGCCGGATTAACGTCAAGCCGGTGGTCACCCCCGAGCGTCACCTGCCCACGTTCCTCCAGCGTCCTTCGCAGGCGGAGCTGGATTCGCTCCGGCTCACGCTGAGCCAGCTCGTCAATGAGTTCAATGCGGGGGGCTTTTTCGTGCCCGCCTATCTTGACGCCGGCTTTGAAAACCTGATCACGGCCTTCAAAAACATCGGCAACTCGACCTATCACGGTCTGGCCACGGAGTTCAGCCGGCGCCTTTCGCGCGGCCTGCTCTTCAAGGGCGCCTATACCTGGAGCAAGGCCATCGACGACTCCACCGCAGACCTGTTCTCGACGCTGCTGTCGCCCCGCCGCCCGCAGGACTTCCAGAACATGCGGCCGGAGCGCTCCCGCTCGTTCCTGGATCGCACGCACCGCTTCAGTTTCACCTGGGTGTACGAGGCGCCCTGGCTGAAGACGAGCGGGAACTGGTTCGCCAGGAATCTGGCGGGCAACTGGATCATCAGCGGCACCTACATCGCCGAAAGCCCGCAGTACGCCACGGTGCAAAGCGGCCGCGACGCCAACCTCAACCTGGACTCCGCTCCGGACCGGGTGATCATCAACCCCGCCGGCGTGGACAAGACCGGCACCGACGTGACGCCGCTTCGAAACAGCGCCGGTGAGGTGGTCGCCTATCTGGCCAACGACCCGAACGCCCGCTACATCCGCGCCGGCACGGGGGCTTACGCCAACGGCGGCCGGCAGACGCTTCCGCTGCGCGGCATCAACAACTGGGACCTCGGCCTGGCCAAAAGATTCAACATCACCGAATCAAAGGCTTTCGAGGTCCGGGGGAATTTCTACAATCTGTTCAATCACCCGCAGTACACGCCGGGCAGCATCCACACGGTGGCGGCGGTCTCCTCCAACACCACCCGGAACAACCTGATTCCGGGAAATCCGCTCTTCAACGATCCGACGCGGGTCTACGCCTCGAACGCCCGCAACATCTACATCGTGGCTCGCCTCACCTTCTGAGGCCGCCGGAGCGGCTTAAAGCTGGCCAGGCGTGGGGAACGGCCCCCGGGCCTCCTCCAGTCTGACCGCCAGCTCGAGCAACGTCGCCTCCTCCCAGGGCCGTCCGATGAGCTGGACGCCGACGGGCAGTCCTGCGTCGGTCAACATCCAGGGCAGGACCAGGGCCGGCAGACCGAGAAGGTTCGCCGGCGTGAGCGGCATCATGGCCTCAAAGTAGCCGATCGATTTCCCGGAGGTTTCCCAGCGGCGCTGCCGGTGGCGAAAGGCGACCACGCCGGCCGCCGGCCACAACAGCACCGGGTACCGTTCCATCTGTTCAAGCAGCACGGTACGCATCCGATCTCTGGCAGCCAGTTGTTCGAGCACATCCTTACCGGTCGGCTCCGGACGATCCCTCACTCGGTCGATCAGTTCCAGGCCCGTCCAGTGCGCCTCCGATTCCCGCCCGGCGAACATCTCGCGGATCACCGGCGCCGGCAGCTCGGAGAAAAGGAAGCTCCAAACGTTGGGCGCCCGCTCGAGTCCGCGCGGCGCGTACGGCTCGACGGCGAAGCCGAGCGACGCCAGCACGCCGGCCGCTTGCCGAACCGCCTCCGCCACCGGGGGCTCGACGGGGACCTGGTAGAACTGCTCCATCACCCCGATGCGAAGACCCTCTAGCGACGGCTCGCCGAGGGGGACCGGCGCCGAGAACGGATCCGCCGGATCGTAGCCGGCGACGACCTCGAACAGCAGCCGCAGATCCCGGGCGTTGCGAGCCATCGGTCCGGCGACGCCCAACAGGCCGCCCGGATGGCCGATCACCGGGAAGTGACCCGTGGCGGGTACGCGGCCGGGCGTCGGCTTGAGGCCGGCGATGCCGCAGAAGTGCGCCGGCAGGCGAATGGAGCCCCCGCCGTCGCTGCCCAGGCCGCCGGCCGAGCAGAGGGCGGCAATGGCGGCAGCCTCGCCTCCGCTTGAGCCGCCCGGCGTGCAGTCGGCATTCCAAGGGTTGTTCGTCCGGCCCGTCAGGTGATTGTCGGTCTCATAGTTCATGAGCAGCTCCGGAGTATTGGTTTTGCCGAGCAGGACGGCTCCGGCGGCCTCCAGGCGCGCCACGGCGAAGGCATGCCGTGCGGCCCGGTGTCCCAGGCGCAGGCGGCTGCCGCAGAGCGTCGGCAGACCCTCGACGTCAAAACTGTCTTTCACCGTTACCGGAACGCCGGCCAGCGGGCCGGCCTCCTCCCCGCGTCCGACCGCCTGCTCGATAACGGCCGCCCTCTGGAGCGCCCGGTCCGCCAAGAGCACTACGAAGGCGTTCAGCCGAGGGTTCACGCGTTCGATCTGGGCCAGATGGGCCTCGACCAACCGGACCGGAGAAACCTCGCCGGAGCGGACTCGAGCGGCCATCTCGCAAAGAGTCAAACGGTGGAGCATGTCACCAGTCTAGTTCGCTGACCTTCCGTTACAATGACCTCGTGGCGACGGTCGAATTCAGCCAGGCCCGCCGGATCATCATCGACGCAGTCCGGCCGGCGAAGCTCGACGAAGTCGAGGAGGTGCCGCTTGAAGAGGCCGCCGGGCGAGTCCTGGCCGAAGACATCGCTGCGGATCGTGACTATCCGACGCGCCCGCGGGCCATACGCGACGGTTATGCGGTGCGCTCGGCGGATCTGCCGGGCAGCTTCGAGATCATCGGGGAGGTCCGGGCCGGCAAAGAGTTTCTCGGCGTGATCGGGCCGCATCAGGCGGTGGAGATCATGACCGGCGCGCCCGTGCCGGAGGGCGCCGACCAGGTGGTCATGCTCGAGCACGCGCGCCGGGAAGGCTCGCGCATGCTCACCGGCCGGCCGCCTGCGCCCGGGGAGTTTGTCAACCCGCGCGGCGCAGAGGCTCGGCAAGGCGAGCAGGTGCTGCCGCAAGGGAGGCGACTTGATTATTCGGGCATCGCTCTGCTCGCGATGGTCGGCCG
>Ga0197142_1000911_pt1 | contig 27616 bp, 27 predicted proteins | sample GBS60_MetaG_FD_148614 | JGI IMG/M metagenome (GOLD analysis project Ga0197142, IMG submission 148614) | Sediment microbial communities from Great Boiling Springs, Gerlach, Nevada, United States - GBS 60_MetaG | ecosystem: Environmental > Aquatic > Thermal springs > Hot (42-90C) > Sediment... | reverse complement strand
CTTGCAGGGAGGTGGGCAGAACGGAAACTAAAGGGGTTCTCGGAGGTGAAGGAGGTGCTGGAGAAGATGCTTCAGGAGCGGTATGCCCCCCGTACACAGACTCTTACACATAACTCTTGACACGACCCTTCGTAGTCAAAAGAGCCGTACTCGGCACGGGACAGGAAGAGTTCATACATGGGGACGAAGGCCGATCCCTTGCTCCCAAAAAGCTCCTGAATGGCGTTCGCCCACTCGGTCCTGTCCTGGAAGTTTTTTAGAGCGAGAACCTGGTCAACGGCTTCCCTGAAGGGGCTATCTCCGGCCATTCCAAACACGCCTAGGTTGGTCAAGGCTCCTTGAGAGAGTGGGGTTATCATCTGGTCTCACCCCTGTCTTCATGCTAAGAAGCTGCCACAAATCTCCTTACAAGCAGTTATGCGACCTCGGACACCGCCTCACCCCCAGTGAGACATGCCCACATAGACCCAAACCTCGCTTGCCCGGAGGTTTTCCTTCATACCCCTTGAAAGGCGCCGGTTCAGCCCCTGCCAGGTAAAAGCCCGTGGAACATAGCCCCTCCTGGCCTGACCTAGAGGGGTACCACCCTCTTACGACTGCCGCCTAGTCAGAGCCCCCGCCTCCCTCCAAAAGGCTCTCCCCCTGGGCTTTGGGCGCCTGGGGGGCGAATCCTCCCGTGCCAAGCCCTTATGCGCACGGGCCAGACCACCTGGACCCCTTCCTCCGGGGAAAAGGGGAAGTCCACTCGGAGGGCCACGAGGGTGGTGTTGCCTACCCTCCTTTTCTCCTCCAGGAAGGCCTTCTCCAGCTCTATCTGTGGGTTTCCGGGGAGGCAGAGGAAGCGGGCCAGGAGAGCGCAGCGGTCTCCCAGGGGTACGGGCAGGGGCATGATGCCCGCTTTGAGAAGATCGTCAAAGCCAGCTGGGGGCAGGTCGGGAGGCGCTTGCGGCCCCTGCTGCCACTGGACGCGAGTTCCGTCCCAGTCCCCGAGTTTCACGTCCCGAAGGAGGGCCTCCAGGGCCAGGTAGCCGGCCCTCTCCGCCCTCGCCGCCTCCTCCACCCCCCAGGGGCTCAGGGGAAAGCGCCAGGCCCGCACCTCCCCGGAGGGGGAGACCAGGAAGGCGGGCGGGCCCCAGGCCTCCGAGGCGAGCCAGAGGGCGAGTTCCCCTTGGGAGTGCGGGGACCAGACCAGCCGCTCCTCCCGGCCCCGCAGCCTACTGGCCGCCCGCGCCAGGACCTGGGCCAACCTGTCCGCTTCCAGGGCCATCTTGCCCCCCTAGGCCCCCACGGCCTCCTCCAGGAGGAGCCTGGCGAAGGCTCCCCAGGCCCTGGCCGCCTCGGGGTTCTGCCAGAGGCCGAGCCGCTTGGTCTCCCGCCAGGTGAGGAGGTTGAGCTCCCCGGGGTCCTGGGGGGTAGGCAGGAGGAGCAGGGGGGAGTAGCGGAGGGGAAAGCCCCGCCTCCTCAGCCAGCGCAGGTAGTCCTCCCAGACCTCCCGGAAGAAGGGGTGCCAGAAGGGGAGCGGGGGAAGGCCCTGGTGGAAGGGGAAGAGGTGGGTGGAAAGGGCGGCGTACCCCCGGTACTCGGGGGGCTGTTCCCGGATCAGGGCGGCCGCCCACAGGGCCTCCCTCCCCCGGAAGCGCCGGAAGGCCACCAGGTTGGCCAGGCTCTCCTCCACCACCTGGCCCCAGGGCTCCCGGTAGGGGTCTGGGAGAAGCCCCGCCGTGTCCATGAGGGCGTGGCCCAGCTCGTGGTAGTAGACCTTGTCCAGGGCCACCTCCTCGGGGACTCCCGCCCTGCCCGCCCAGGCCAGGATCCGCTCGGGGCAGAGGAGGATGGCGGGCCCCTCCTCGGCCCCAAAGGCGGCGAGGGCCTCGAGGTCGGGCTCCCGGGCCGCCAGGGAGGGAACGTCCCCCTTGCTCCTGGGGTCCAGCCGGCGCAGGTAGAGGCCCGCGGCCACCACCACCGCCCACCTCCCCCACGCCTCCCCATCCACCTGGTCCAGGTCCCAGAGGGGGGCGAAGGGTTCCTCGTCCTCCACATCCCGCTCCCTCATCCGGCGAAGGCGTTCGCGAAGCCAGTCCTCCAGGAAGAGGCGCCGCCTTTCCGGCGGGAAGAGGCGGTCCATCTGGGCCTCGCTCACCAGGTAGACGGGGAGGCGGGCGGCGAGGGCGGCCAGGGGGGCGTCCAGGCGCTCCCACAGCTCCTCGCGGCCGAAGTCCAGGCGGCTCCCCTCCAGGGAACCCAGGTCGTAGACCTTTACCGGCACCCTCTCTTTCCTCGCTTTCCTCGGCATACAGGCCTCCTTTCCTCAGTCGGGCAAAAGCACTTCCGTCCCCTCTGCCTGGAGGAGCTCCCGCCACCGCTCGGGCCTTTCGGTGTGGACGGGGAGGAGGTAGCGGGGCTGGAGGCGCTGGACCGCCTCCAGGAGGTCAGGCTCGGGGGCGTGGCCAGAGGTGTGGAAGGGGTTCTTCACCCCGGCGGGGTCGCTGGGAAGGTCGGCCAGGCCTTCGGGGAGGAGGCGGAAGTCCAGCCGCCCTAGCCAGGCCAGGAGGACCCCCAGGTCCAGGATCTGCTCCTGGTCGGCCCAGTAGGAGTTGCTGAAGATGTAGGCCCCCCGCCTCCCCCGCCTTCCTAGGTCGGCCTCCAGGAGGCGCAGGTCCAGGAGGCGGTTCACCTCGTAGAAGCCGAAGGCCAGGAGGTAGGCCCCGGGGTCCTGGGCGATGGCCTTCATGCCGATGGGGTGTACGCCCTCCTGGGCCCACAGGTGCTCCTCCCAGCCCGGGGTCCGGCCCCTGGCCTCCCGGAGGACCAGGACCCGCTCCAGAACCCCCTTCCAGGGGTCCGGTTCCGCGTGGGCCAGGCCCCAGAGGAGGTAGGCGTCCTTGGGGGTGACCACCAGGCGGCGTCCAAGGGCTTCCGCCACCTCCAGGCAGGAGAGGAGGCGCTCCAGGTTGCGGGGGGCGAAGTCCACGGCCACCGGGCACCCCTCCCACCGGGCTACCTCGGCGTGGAGGGCCTCCCTCACCTGGGCCTCGGTGCGGGCGGGGCGCGCCTCCCCCAGGCGGGTGCCTTCGGCGATGAGGAGGAAGACCTCCCGCCCCTCCAGGGCCCGGAGAAAGGCCTCGGTCTTTCCCTGCCAGCGCCCGTGGCGGCGCAGGTCCCCCGTGTAGACCACCAGGCCCGCCGGGGTCCCCACCGCGAAGGCCGCGGCCCCGGGGATGGAGTGGTCCACGGGGAAGGCCTCCACCCTGAAAGGCCCGATCTCCAGAGGTGTGTCGTGCCCTGTCCAGGGGTCCCCCTCAAGCCCCTTGGTTTTGGCCGGGGAGAGGTCGGGGAATCCGGGAAGCCTCCCCAGCACCCGGTAGGGGCGGCGGAGGTACCGCTTCCGGTCCCCCTCCAGGATGCCCTCCCCGTTGAGGGTCCGGGGGCTCAGGTAGGCGGCCTCCCCGTCCAGGCCCACCTGGGCGGTGTCCTGCATGGCCTTGGCGATGGCGGCGGTGGCCGCGGTGGCCACCACGGGGAGGTCCCGCCTCAGGTAGGCCACGGCCCCGGTGTGGTCCAGGTGGGCGTGGGAGAGGAGGAGGGCGAGCACCTTCTCCCCGGGGAAGAGACCCCCGCCAAGCAGGTTCCGCTCCAGCTCAGAGGGGAAGAGGGTGTCCTCGGCCTCGTCCCGATAGAGCCCTGGGATGGGGGGCAGGAGGCCCAGGTAGAGGAGGTCCCTGAGCCCCAGGGTGGAGCGGGGCGAGAGGAACTCGGTGAAGTAGGTCCCCCACCGCCCGAAGGGACGGCCGAAGTCCAGAAGGAGGGCCCCGTCCCGCTCCTCCAGGAGGACCTGGTTGCCCCCGATCTCTCCCCAGCCCCCGTAGACGTGCACCGCCAGGCTTCCCAGGTCAAAGCGCCTCACCTTCCCTCCCTAGGCAGGACGGGTGCCCTTGACCCGGCCCCGGGCGTCGTAGTGGTAGACCAGCCGCCCCCTGCGGACGATCACCGTGTCGGCGGTCCAGCCCAGGAGCTCGTCCTGGCTGGAGATGCCAAAGCCCCCGATCCGCCTGCCCCGGTCGTCATACACGTCCAGGTAGTTGCCCCTGCGCCGCACCGAAGCGATTTTCATACCCTTCACCTCCTCCCTGTACTCGGCCACCCAGAACTCCCAGTAGCCGCCCCCCACCAGCAGGTCGTTCCCGTGGTCCATCCCCGCGATGAGCCCCTGCGGGGCGGTGAGGACGGGCACCCAACGCCTCAAGTCCCGGGAGGCCAGGACGACCCCCTGGGCGGCCATCACCAGGTACCACCCGTTCCCGTAGGTGGCCTCGTCCAGGTCCCACTCCAGGTCCCGGCCCACCTGATAGCGCTTCCAGTTCCTCCCGTCCTTGGAAATCATCAGGGTACCGGCGTTACCCGCCGCCAGGAAGCCCGCCTGGGTGTACTTCACGCTGTTCATGCGGGCCGGGGCGCGGATCACCTCCCACCTCCTCGCGTCCCGGGAGACCAGGATGCGGAAGGGGGCGGTGGCCACGAAGACCCCGGCGCCGAAGGCCACGCCCGTCACCTGGCCCCCGATGAAGCCCTCCGAGGCCTCGGGTCCCACGGTCCAGGCCCTCCACTCGCCCCGCGCGAGGCCGGGATCCGCCAGGAGGGCGAGCCCCGCGATAAGGCACAACCCCGCTTTCCATACCCTCCCGAGGGGTTCCATGGGCCGAGGATAGGCCGAGCGGGCAGAGGCCCACAAGGCGGGTTTCGCAAAACCTGTATCCCTTGCAATCCATTTGCCGTGCGCCTATCCTGGGGTCATGGGAAAGGGAGGTTCCAGGGAGGAACTGCGGGAGGAAGTGTGGAGGAGGGTTTGTAGCTAAGACGCCACCCTTCCTCACTTTTCCGCTCCCCCACCCCGCCCCTCGACCCTTAGCGACCTGGAGGTAACAGGCAAAGGCGCTGGGAAGGGAAAAAACCGGTAGGGAAGGGGGACGGGGGAAATGCCGGGCACGGGGCGGTGGACAGGGGCGGGGCGTGGGGCTAAGATGAGAGGCGATGGGTGAAGTGGGACTGGGCCTGGACCCCTGGGACGATCCGGAGAAGAGGCGGGCCCTGGTCCAGGAGGCCCTGGAGCGGGGAGACCGGGGGGTCCTGGTGGCGGGCATGGAGGCCTTCGTCAAAAGGCGGGGGCGCAAGGGGGACCACATGGACCGCATGACCGTGGAGGCCTTCCTCTTCTTCCTCCAGCGGGAGGGGAGGCGGTGGCCCAGGCTGGAGCCCGGGGACCTCAAGGCCTTCCTCCGGGAGCTCCTCACCAAGGGCAACCCCCTCGCCCCCTCCCCTAGGCCCTATCAGGAAAGGAGCCTCATCCGGGTGGTGGCCGCCCTCCGCCTCTTCGCCCGCTTCCTGGACTGGGCCGGGGTGGGCTGGCCGGAGGGCCTGGAGTGGCCCGACCGCCCCGGGGAGCCCGCCCGGGTAGACCTCGCCCTCCCCGAGGAGGACTACCAGCGCCTCCTCAGGGCCATCCCCACCTTCCCCGTGGCCCACCACCGCCCCTTCCTCCAGGCCCTCATCCCCTTCCTGGGGGAGACGGGCCTGGACTACCGCGAGACCATCGCCCTCTGGCGGCAGGACTACCGGGGAGATCGCCTCCTCGTGCGGGGGCGGCGGGCCCGGGAGGTCCCCCTCGCCCCCGAGGCCCGGGAGGCCCTGGAGGCGTGGCTCCCCTTGCGGGACTACCTGGCCAGCCTCCACCCCATCCCCTACCCCCACCTCTTCCTCCGCACCTCCGAGGGGCCCGAGCGGGGCAAGCCCTGGAGCACGGGGGCCCTCGTCCCCCTGGTCCAGGCCCTCTTCAAGCACGCCGGGCTGGACCACGTCAGGAACAAGCCCCTCGCCCTCCGCTACCGGGCGGTGCGCAGGCTCCTCGCCAGGGGCTACCCCAAGGAGAAGGTGGCCTACTTCGTGGGCATCAAGCGCGTGGCCCAGGGGTGGGAGTGAGGACCAACCTTAGGGAAAGCCCCAGGGGACTTGGCATATGCCAAATCTTGGCTTAGGATGGCCCTATGAAAGAAGGACCGCGCTTGATCCCCGTCTCGGAGATGGCCGAAAGGCTGGGGATTACCCGGGAACGGGTCCGGCAGATGATCCTCGAGGGGAAGCTGGAAGCGGTGCGCCTCGGGCGGTATTGGTACGTGCGCCAAGGGGAGAAAACCCGTCTTCGCCAGGTGTACACCCTTTTCACCCACGCAGGCGGGGCCGGGAAGACCTCCCTGGCCCGGGACTTGGGCTACGAGCTGGCCCGCAAGGGATTCCGGGTCCTGCTTATAGACACAGATCCGCAGGCCAACTTGACCTCTTGGCTAGGGGTGCGGGATGTCCAGCCCCAGGAAACCCTCCTCCACCTGGTGGAAACGGGGCAACTGCCACCACCCCGCCCGCTCAAAGACTGGAACCTAGATCTGATCCCCGCCAGCTTGGACCTGGCCAGGGTGGAGGTCCGCCTCATGCAGCGCCCCCTCGCCACCCTTCTGCTGCGCACAGCCTTACGAAAGGAAGAGAGGTACGACTTCGTGCTCATAGACTCCCTTCCCTCCCTGGGGCATCTGGCGGCTCTAGGGGCCATGGCCGGCGACGGCCTCCTGGTCCCCGTGGAGACCAGCGTCAAAGGGGTAGAAGCCCTGGTGGGGGTGATGGAAGCCGCCCAGGAGTACCGGGAAGCGTTAGAGCAGGTAGCCCCCGAGGCCCCAAGGACCTTCGTGAGGCTCTTCATCCCCACCAAGTACGACGCCCGGACCTCTGGGGACAACCGAGTCCTGGAGAGGATATCCAGCCTTAGAGAACTGGCGCCGGTAGCCTCTCCCATCGCCTACCGCCCGGGCCCCCACCGCAAAGCAACGGAACAGGCGGTGCCCATCCAGCTTGTAGGGGACCGGCAGGCTCGGGAAGAGGCGGAAAGGCTGGCGGAGGAGTTCCTGCAGAATGTGGTGGCCAAGGAACTCTCCCGTAAACCCCAAGAGGCGGGGGTGGCGCAGTGAGCAGGCTAGACGAAGTCTTGGGAACGGCCCTGCTAAAGGGGAAACGGGCCCAAGGGGGAGAAAGGGAAGCTGTAAGGGTGCCCCTCGAGGCCCTCGTCCTCTCTCCTCAGCCCCGACGGCGCTTTGAGGCCCTCGAGGCCCTCGCCCAGTCCATCCGGGAGAAGGGGGTCCTCCAGCCCCTCCTGGTGCGCCCCCTGGGGGACGGGCGGTACGCCATCGTGGCCGGGGAGCGGCGGTACCGGGCGGCCCAGATGGCGGGGCTCACCGAGGTGCCGGTCAGGGTCCTGGAGGTCTCCGAGAAGGAGGCCCGCCTCCTCGCCCTGGTGGAGAACCTGCAGCGGGAGGACCTGAACCCCTACGAGGAGACCCTGGGGGTGCTGGAGCTCCTATCGGAAGAGTTGGGGAAGACGAGGGAGGAGGTGGTGGCCCTACTCCGGCGGATGCGGAAGGAGCACCGAGGGGAGGCGGGCCACAACGTTGTGGCCTCCCCCGAGGCCCAGAGGGTGGCGGAGGTCTTCCAGGCCCTGGGGCGCATGGGGTGGGAGTCCTTCGTACAACACCGCCTCCCCCTCCTCTTCCTCCCCGAGGACCTGAGGGAGGCCCTCGAGGCCGGGGCCATCCCCTACACCGCCGCCCTGGAGCTCAAGAAGGTAAAGGACGAGGGGCTAAGGCGGGAACTCCTGGAGGAGGCCAGGGCGGGGCTTTCCCTGAGGGAGCTGAAGGCCAGGGTGCGGGAGGTCCTGGCGAGGGAAAGGGCCCCAGTCCCCTGGCACAAGGAGGTAGCGGCGAGGCTGGCCCGGCTGGACCTCGAGGGCCTGCCCCGGGAGAGGCGGCGGGCGGTGGAGGAGAAGGTCAGGGAGCTCCTGGCCCTCTTGGAGGAGTGATGAAGGCAGACTCTTGGGCATCCAGCCTGAAGAAGTATCTGAACGAGCTTCGCAGAGTCCAGACCCTAGCCCGGGGAGAGGCCGAGCCCGAGGCCCAGCTCATCCCGTTGGTGAAGAGGCTCCTGGAGGAAACCCCCGAGGTGCGGGTGGTCATTGAGGCTCGTCCCAGAGGGGGTACTAAAGTGGGCAAGCCGGACCTAGGGGTGAAGCACAAGGGGCTCGTAGTGGGCTTCGTGGAGCTCAAGGCCCCAGGCAAGGGAGCCGACCCCGAAAGGTACAAGGGCCACGACCGGGAGCAGTGGGAGAGGTTCCGCCAACTGCCCAACCTGGTCTACACCGACGGGCAGGACTTCGCCCTCTTCCGGGAGGGGCAGAAGGTCCGGGAAGTCCGCCTGGCATCAGAGGGCGACGCCGAAGCCCTGCGGGAGCTTTTCCTGGACTTCCTCAACTGGAGGCCCCTGGTCCCCAAGGACCCCAAGGAGCTGGCGAGGTTTCTCGCCCCCTTGACCCGCTTCCTGAGGGAGGCAGTGCTGGAGGAGGTGAGGGAGAACCCCCAGGGGGAGCTGGCGCGCCTTCGGGAGGAGTGGCGCAAAAACCTTCTGCCCGAGGGGGACGAGAGGGTCTTCGCCGACGCCTACGCCCAGCTCATCACCTACGGCTTCCTCCTGGCGGGAGCCCTGGACAGCGGGGAGGAGCCCCTCTACCTGGAGCGGGCCCTGGAGCTCCTTGAAGGGCGGTACGGCCTCCTCATGGAAGCCCTCTTCGTGGCCAACCATCCCCGGCTCCTGGCGGAGATCCGCCCCGCCTACGACCTGTTGCGGCGGTCTCTTCGGGCGGTGGACCCCTCGGTTTTTCGCATCCGGGGCACCGACCCCTGGCTCTACTTCTACGAGGACTTCCTGGGGGAGTACGACCCGGAGCTCCGAAAGGACATGGGGGTCTACTACACCCCGGTCCCTGTGGTCAGGGCCATGGTGCGCCTGGTGGACGAGGCGCTGAGGGAGGGCTTCGGCCTGAAGGAGGGTCTAGCCCACGAGAAGGTCACCGTCCTGGACCCCGCCATGGGCACGGGGACCTTCCTCCTCGCGGCCCTGGAACGGGCGCTCGCGAACGTGGCCGACCTCTACGGCGAGGGCTACCGGGGACAGTACGCGGGAGAAGTGGCTTCTCGCCTCCACGGCATAGAGCTCATGCTGGGCCCCTACGCCGTGGCCCAGCTCCGCCTCTCCCAGGCCATCCAGGCGGAAGGGGGCTCCCTCCCCGAGGGAGGGCTCAACCTCTACCTGGCCGACACCCTGGAGGCCCCGGAGGCCCCTCCCTTGGAACAGCCCTTCTTCTACGAGCGCCTGGCAGAGGAGCGCAAGAGGGCGGCGGACCTGAAGCGGGAGAAGCCCATCCTGGTGGTCCTGGGCAACCCTCCCTACGATCGGGTGGAAGGGGAAAGCGAGGAGGAGCGCCAGAGAAAGGGGGGTTGGGTCCTGAAGGGGCCCAGGGAACCCCACCCCCTCATGGAGGACTTCCTCCGGCCGGCAAAGGAAGCAGGCCTCGGGGTGCACCTCAAGAACCTCTACAACCTCTACGTCTACTTCTGGCGCTTCGCCCTATGGAAGGCCTTTGAGCAGGACCCAAACAGGGGTGGGGTCCTGTGCTTCATCACCGCCAGTTCCTACCTCCAGGGTCCGGCCTTCGCGGGGATGCGGGAACACATCCGCCGGGTAGCGGACCGGGTCTACATCCTGGACCTGGGGGGGGAGGGCAAGGGAGCGGTGAAGGAGGAGAACGTCTTCAACATCCAGACCCCCGTGGCCATCGCCCTGGTGGTGCGGTACGGCCCCCAGGACTCCAAAACCCCGGCCCGGGTCCTCTACCACCGCCTTCGGGCCACCAGCCGAGAGGAAAAACTGAAGGAGTTGGAGGGCCTCCCTTCCCTCAAGCACATCCCCTTCCAGGAAGCCCCTAGGGACTGGCAGGCCCCCTTCGTCCCGGAACCGGGCGGGGAGTGGGCCAGGTGGCCCAAGCTCACGGACCTCTTCCCCTGGCAGCACTCGGGCGTGCAGTTCAAACGCACCTGGCCCATCGGCCCCACGAGGCAGGTTCTGGAGGAAAGGTGGGCCAAACTCCTAGGGGCCCCGCCAGAGGAAAAACCCAGCCTCTTCCGGGAAGAGCGAGATCGCAAAGTGAGCCGGGAGTACCTGGGAATATGGAGCCCGGCCCATCTACCTGCCCTGAAAGACCTAAAGCCGGGAGAATCTCCAGAAGACATCGTGCGCTACGGCTACCGGAGCTTTGACCGCGCCTGGGCCATCGCGGACGGGAGGGTGTGCAGCTACTCTCGCCCTCCCTTGTGGCACACCTGGAGCGAGAGGCAGGTCTACCTTACCTCCCTCCTCACCTCCCGGCTAGGGAAGGGGCCTGCCCTTGTAGCCACACACCTTGTTCCCGATTACCACTACTTCTGCAACCGAGGAGGCAAAGATGTCATCCCCCTCTTCCGCGACCCGGAGGCCCAAAAGGCCAACCTCACCGAGGGCCTGTTGGAGCTTTTGGAGAGGACCTATGGCTTCCCCGTTGCCCCAGAGGACTTCGCCGCCTACGTCTACGCCCTCCTGGCCCACCCGGCTTACACGGAGCGCTTCGCCGAAGAGCTCAGGACGCCTGGCCCCAGGGTCCCGCTCACTAAGGACCCCGGCCTCTTCAGGGAGGGCGTGGAGCTGGGCTCCTACCTCCTCTGGCTCCACACCTACGGGGAACGCTACGCCCAAGGACGCAGCTGGCCCCCCAAGGGAAAAGCCCGCTGGGCCAAACCCCCCTCCGCTTATCCTGAGGGGCATAGCTATGACCCCGAGGCGAGAACCCTTCGCGTGGGGGACGGGGAGGTGGAGGACGTAGCCCCAGAGGTCTACGGGTTTGAGGTCTCCGGCTTCTTCCCGGTGAAGAGCTGGCTGGGGTTCCGCCAGAGGCGAAAGGCGGGACGGAAGAGTAGCCCCCTGGATGAGATCGCCCCTCCAAGCTGGACCCCAGACCTAGGCCGTGAGCTTCTGGAACTCCTCTGGGTCTTGGAGAAGACGCTGGACACCTACCCCAAGCAAGAGGAGCTCCTGCAAAGGGTTTTGGCCGCTCCCATCTTTTCCGAAGACGAGCTCCCAGCCCCGGCCCCCGAGCAACGGGAACCACCCGAGGGAGAAGCGGAAGAACCCCAGGAGACCGAAGAGGCCAGAGAGGGAGAAGGCGAAGGGAACGGCACCGACCGTGTGGCCCAGCCCACACTCTTTTCCTTCGTCAAAGAGAATAAGAGCAGCGGAGTTTACAAGGGCCAACCATGAGCCCCCTCCACGACCCCGAGGCCAGAAAGGAGCTCTCGGACCACCTCGCCTGGCTATGGGAAGAGGTGCGCATGGCCCTGGTGGCTCTGGGCAAGGCCCGGGAGGCCATGGAGGCCCTGGAGAAGGAGGACCGCCTCCTGGGGGTCCTTTACGCCTCTCTCCCCCGGGAGGGGCACCGGATTCTGAAGGAGATCCTCGGGGAGGCCCTCCGCCGCCTGGAGAGGGCCCACGCCCGGGCCCAGGAGGTCCTGGAGCCAGCGGTCCGGGAAGAGGCCTAGGGCAGGGCCCTCGGGGTCAGGGAAAAGGCCTCCCCCACCAGCCTTCCCCGCTCCACCCGGCCCAGGACCAGGACCAGCCCCCCCGGGGCCGGGGCCAGGTGGGGGCGGCGGAGGAGAAACCGTACCACGAAGGGAAAGGTTTCGGAGTCCCGGGGCACCACCCGCACCCGGCCCAGCCCTTCCCAGGCCCCCAGCCACTCCCCCAGAAGGAGGAAGCGGAGGGGCTCCCCCGGCGCCACCCCCACGGGGGCGGGGGAGAGGAGCTCCCGGTGGGCCAGGCGGAGCTCGGTGAGGAAGCCCTCCCCGTCCGTGCGGGGGTGGAGGACCACCCGGTAGAGGCCGGGGAGCAGGCCATCCTTGAGGCCCCTTTGGGCCCGCACCCGCTTGGAGAAGAGGCCGGGGGCCTCCAGGCGGAGGCTCGCCCTCTCCGGGAGGAGGGAGAGGTGGGCCACCCCCCGCACCTGGGCCCGGTGGGCTACTGGGGGTCGTCCCAAAGGCGGGCAGGCTCCCAGCGCCGGACCACCAGGCGGCCGCTCTTAGGCCGGAGCTCCCCTTCCAGGTAGACCGCGCTCCCCACGGGGGGTAAAGCCTCCAGGAGGGAGAGGGGGGCCAGGAGGGTCAGGGTGAAGGGGGCCCTGAGCCTGCCCCCAGGGTTGGGGCGCACCTCCACCTGGAGCTGGCCCTCCTCCAGGTCCACGGCGGTGAGGCGGCCCCGCAGGTGAAAGTAGGGGGCCCTCTCCCAGAGGTGGGGCTCCAGGTGGCGCACGTAGCTCAGGTGCCCCTTCAGGACTGCCCGCTCGTCCGTCCTGGGGGCGTGGATGAAGCCGATGGTCTGCCCCAGGCGGGGCTGGGCGAAGCCCCGGGGCAGCTCGAGGAACACGCCCCTGGGGTAGCCGGGAACCTCCAGGTAGTAGAGGGGAAGCACCTTGGCCTTCTTCTTCAACTCGCGCACGCGGACCTGGCCCACGCTCCAGAGGGCGGCGTAGTAGATCACCTCCTTGGAGAGGGGGATCCTTTCCTTCGGAGCCTCGGTGAGGTCCCCAAGGGCCACCAGGTTCACCGTCTCCACCCCCTCACTCTAGCACCTCCCCCAGGAGCACCGCCTCCCGCTCCACCAGGTAGGCGGTGCCTTCCACCTCAAGGAAGGCCTTCCTCCCTCCCGCTGTCCAGCCCGCGAACCGCCCCACCCGCCCGTCGGGGAGGCGGAGGAGCGCCCCGTCCAGGGGTTCGGGCTCCCCAACCCCCTGAGGCGGGGGAGGAGGGGCGGGGGTACGGGCCTCGAGGTCCGCCATCACCGCCTCCAGGTAGCGGGCGGGGTAGCGCACCCCCCCCTGGGCCACCCCCCTCAGGGTGAGGGCCAGGGCCTGGAGGAAGACCTCCCCCTTGGGCAGGACCTCCCGCTCCAGGCGGGCCAGGTAGGCGGCCCAGAGGGCCTCGGAGGCGAAGCCCGGGCGGAAGGCCCGGTAGAACTCCCCCCAGAGCCCCGCCCGCTTGAGGGCCGCCTGCAGGGGCTTCGTGCCAGGTTTCACGAGCGCCGGGGAAGGGTTGGAAGGGGCCAAAGGCAAGCTCGTCGAAGAGGGGGCGACCGGGACGCCTTCGCCACCCAGGTCCTCATCGAAGGGGTCTTCCTCTTCTTCTGAAGCGGCTTCTTCCTCCTCGGCCCGGGCGGGTGGGCGTGAATGAGGAAGATCTTTTTCTTCCCTTGCTTCTTCTTTTATTTCGAGCCCCTGGAAATCGCTGTCTGGAAGGCCCTTCTCCCTGCCTCCGCCTTGCAAGGCGTGCAGAGGGGTGTGCAGGGCTTGCGAGCCGGGGTGCGCGCCTTGCGGGAGCCCCTCCGCCAGGCGGTAGCGCCCGGAGGAGTCCACCTCCACCAGCCCCACCTCCCAGAGGTCCATGAGGGCCTTGCGCGCCGTGCGGGGGTCCACGCCCAGGAGGGCAGCGAGCTCTTTCTCGTCCGCGCTCTTCACCCGGAGCCGGGCCCGGGAGGCGAGGGCCAGGAAGACCAGGCGGGCGATGGGGGAGAGGGTCCTTTCCCACCCGGGGACCTGACCGCTGAGAGCGACTTCCATCAGGCTGTTGGGGATGAGGCTGTAGCTTCCTTCCGCTTGCAGGTACCTCCACGAGGGATTGCGCATCTTGGCTTTTGGGCCGCTTCACCCCCGGCCCTGGGGCCTAGGGGGTTGACTCCTCCCTCACTTTGCGGTACCCTTGGGTTAGGGAATCTTGGTACCGCATCTTAGCGAGAGGAGCCCCCCGCTCCTCTTATTTAGCTTTTACGCCGCCCTAAGGGTGCCCCCTCGTTCCCACCTCCTTGAGTTCGCAGTCTAGCACAAAGGGGGAGAGGTCAGCGCCTCTCCCCTCAGGTTATCACCCACTACTTCTTCTGGCAACACCTGGCTACTCCCAGGTGAGCCAGGCCCGCACCAGGCCCACCACCTCGGGCCTCTCCCCCTCCAGCCAGAGGGTGGGGAGGGAGGGGTCCAGGGGGTAGAGGGCCAGGCGGCCTCCCCTCAGGGCCTCGTCCGTGGCGAAGCCCATCCCTTCCCCGTGGCGGACCACGTAGACCCCTCCGGGCCGCACCAGGGGCCTGAGCTCCGCCATCACGTGCACCCTCCGGGTGAGGGGGAAAGGGACGTCCAGGGTGGTGAACCATCGGCCGGGGAGGGTGAGGTAGGCCAGCCTGTTTACCTCCGCCCCGGGGGGAACCTGCTCGGGGGTGATGGCGAAGCGCTCCACGTCCTCCCGGAGGAGGTCCTCGGGGGCCCGGTAGACGGGGAGGAGGAGGGGCCTCGCCAGGTCGCCTCCCGGCAGGTCCTCGTCCAGGAGGGCGTTCAGGGGGAGGCCCAGGGCCTTGGCCAGGCCCACCACGTGCTGGGTGGAGAGGGTCCTGAGGTCCACGGCCCCCCGCTCGATCTTGGCCATGAGGCTGGTGGAGAAGCCCGCCAGACGGGCGAGGCCTTCCTGGGTGAGGCCCAACTGCTTGCGGCGCTCCACCAGGCGGGCCACGCGGGGGGGTAGGGGGTTGCGTGAGGTCCTAGGCATGGTACTCCGATATTACGCTATTGCTTCAGCGAAGGGCGCTTCGGGCCGTGGTGTCTGCCAGGCGGTGGTGCTTCCTGTGGGCCCGCCTTCGCCTTCTGCGCTTGCCGCCAATGAACCGGCACTCCAAGGCTTTTGCGTTCAAGAGCGACCGCAGGCGAATCAGGTGCGGTGTCTCTGAGGGCCTAGCCCCCACCCTACCCCTGAGGAGGGCCCAGACCCTTCCCGAATCGGTATGAAGCCAACTCCCCTCGGGCGCCAGTTGGGCGGCGATGGTGAGGCCGGCCAGCTCAGCCTCGTTGGAGTCCGCCGCCTCGACAACGCCCGAGTAGATGAGGCCAATCCCCGCTTGCACCACCGCGACAGCGGCGCGTCCTTCAACGAAGGAGATGTCCACGTAGAGCTTCACCGCCACGCCGCGCCCTCCCTCAGGACCTCGAGGGCCGCCCTGTGCCCCAGGGCCTCCAGGTACTCGGGATCCTCAGGGTCCAAGAGGTGCGCTCCGGGAATGAGCTTCCCCCTTTGCGCCCACTCCAGGGCCACCGCTTTCGCCTGGGCCAGCAAGCGCTCCCGCCAAGAGGCGTAGATGGGCTCATCGCCTGGGAGGAGGAACTGGAGGTCCAAGGGAAGCAGGTGGGGGATAGAGCGAGCAGCCTCCAGAGCGAGGGCTAGGTCCAGGCGACACCCTTCCAGGAGGTACCGCCGGCCATAGGTGCGTACTGGGACGCCCTTCCCGCGCAGCCGATGCAGAGCGGTGTGGACAGCGTGGGCCCGCCCTTCGTCCCCGTAGACCCTTTCCGCCAGCTCACTGGGCGTGGCCGGTCCATCCAGGAGGCCCAGGAGGACCATGGTCTCCACCTCCGTGAGCCGAATGGGCTCTTGGCCGGGGAGGAGGAGAGTCCGATCCCTTAGGGAAAGGACGGGTCCGTACCACGGGGAGAGGCGGAGGAGACGCAGGCTTGGACCCACCCTGACCTTGGCGTCCTCAGCCGCGGGCCGCCCCAGGAGCACCGAGGCCAGAAGGCCGTTCTCTTTGGGTTCCTTAGCGGCCTCCTCCAGAAGCGGCCTGGCCAGGTCCGGTCTCCCACTGAAGAGGTGCCAGAGGGCTGTGTGGAGCTTGGGGGGCTCAAAGCCCACCTCTTGCGCGCGGGCCTCGAGGGCATCCAGCAAGGTTTTGGCTTCCTTCAGGAGGCCCTGGGCCAGGCGCACTTCCACGAGGAGTTCCATGGCGGACCGCCACACGCTCCAAAGAGGCCACAGGAGGGCTTCGTCCATGGCCCGCTCCAGCTCCTCCACAGCGCTCTGGAGCTGGTCAAGGAGGACGAAGACGTGGGCCCGCTCCACGTGGGCGTGGGGCAGGACGAACCGGGTACCCCGGTGTCCCTCGGCCAGAAGCCTCTCCGAGGCGGCCAGGACCTCTTCCGGGGAACCCTCTCCCCGGAAGAGGGACCGGACCGCGGCTTGCAAGAAGGCCACGGCACGGTGGGGATACCCGGCCTGCAGGGAAAACTCCAACCCTTCCTTGGCCAAAGCGTAGTTGGGGGAGAGGTAAAGCTGAAAGGAGCGCACCGCCAGATGCTGCGCAGGGAAAGGGGCGCTCTCGGAAAGGAGGGCCGCCACCTCTTCGTCCACCCTTTCCCCGAGTTCGTGCCGGGCAGCCAGGGCTACCCGGGTGGCCAGGATCCTCTCCAGGGGGCAGGTGGCCCGGGCTAAGGCTTGGGTGGCCAGATCTTTGGCCTGGACTACCCTCTCCAAGCGAAAGGCGTGCAGGGCCCGCACCGCGAGGGCGAGGCTGTCCTCCCCGTCTGCCAACCGGAGGGCCTTCGCCGTGTCTCCTCGCTCCAGGTAGGCCAGGGCCAAGAGGCTTCTCAGGGGCCCCAGGCTTTCTTCGGGGAGGGGGCCGAGCCAGGCCACCACCTCCGGCCAGCGGCTTTCCTCGAGCCAGGTCTTGGCCCGGGGTAGGGCCAGGCGCACCGCCTCCTCGGGGCGCCGGGCGAGGGCGTAGAGGCGGGCGGCCTGCTCTGGATGATCCGCCTCCAGGGCCCGGGCGTTGCGCGCGAGCACCGCTTCATCGGCGCGAGCCAGGAGAGCCTCTTTGAGGACATCGTGGGGCCAGTAGACGCCCCTGATCCTGTGGATGGGCAGGCCATGGATCACCACGAGGTCCGAGTAGGAGAGACCCCTATCCCTCAGATCCTCCTCCCGCCAAATGGGAAGGCCCGCCAGGGACACCAGGGCCTCCCGTTCCTTGTGGGGCATGGCGGAGAGCCGCTGCTCCACCTCCTCGTCCAGGGGCCGAGGCCGGAATCCCGTGCGGGCGAGGAGCTCCTCCGGGCCCAGGACCTCTGCTTCTCCCGAGGCCACCAGGCGGGGTAGCAGGCGGAAGGGAAGGAGGTCCCGCCCTGCCAGGTATAGACGCGCGCCGGGGTGTTGCAGGAGCGCCAGGAGGAAGTCCGCTCCCTCGGGCGTGAGGTGGTGGACATCGTCTACCCGAAGGTGGAACTCGGGGAGCGCAGACAGCTCCTCTAGAAGGGCTCGGATAAGCCCGGCGGGGAGCAGCGGTGGGGGCGCTTGGCCCACGAGGGCGCGGTACGACAGCCTCAAGACATCCTCCGGAGCACTCTCTCCAGGTAAAAGCCCCACCCAGGCACCAGGCAGGCTGGCCAGATAAGTGGTCTTGCCGTACCCCGCTGGTGCTTCTATGGCAACAACCCGCGGCATTTGGTATCATAGTACTCGCCCTAGAGGGTCCTATTCCCGGGGGTGAACGGTCTCGACGGGGGTCGCCGAAGGCAGGGTTGCGCGCCGAGGTGCGGGTGGCCTCGTAAAAACCCGCAAAACCACAAAGGCCAACAAGCCTGCTCTTCGCCTCGCGGCTTAATGACCGCGACCTCGCCCGGTAGCCCCGCCGGGGGCTCACCGGAAGCGGGGACACAAAACCCGGCTAGCCTGGGGCCACGCCTCCTAACCCCAGGCGAAGCGCAAGGGGGCTCGCCCCTGGCCGCCCGCCCCTAGGCCAAGCCAGGGGGACACCTGAAGGTGGGGCTACGCGCGTAGAGGCCCGCTGTAGGGACCTTCGGACGGGGGTTCAACTCCCCCCACCTCCACCAAAAAGGGTGCCGAGAGGCACCCTTTTGCCTTTGTGAGTCCCCGTGAGCCCGCCCTGGTACGGTGGGGGCATGGTGAAGGTGAGCAAGCTGCCTAACGGGTACACGGCGTTCAGGCTTTCCCCTTCCTCGGAGCGGCTCGCCGTGGTGGTGAGCACCCACACTCTCACGGGTCTCCTGCAAAGCCGCCACGGGACCGTGATCCAACCCCTCGAGGCCGCCGTGGTGCCTATGGCGGCCCTGGAGGATTACGCCAGGGAGGAGCTGGAAGCTTTTGACACCACTCACCTGGAGGAGATGCCCCCGTCCACGGTCCAGGCGGAGGTGCGCTTTATCCACGACCCTGCCGGGCCCATGATCTGGGTGGTCCTGCAGCGGGCCAGCGGCCTACCCGTCCTCCTGGAAGCGGTCCTGGACCCAGAGATGCTGGGCTAGGGGGCCTGGCGGCCCCGCGGAGGGGGGCGTGGACAGGCTGACCCAGGCTATAGAGAGCGTGGACCTCCCCGACCTGGTGGCCCGGCTTTGGCCGGACTCGGGGGCCAGGCCGGGGAAGCCCGGCCTCTACCGGGCTGTTTGGCGGGGGGACCGGAAGCCCTCCCTCTCCCTCTTCCGGGCCCGGGGGATGTGGTTCTTCCGGGACCACGCCACCGGCCAGAGCGGGAACGCCTACCACCTCCTCCTGGCCGCGGGCCTCAGCAAGGAGGAGGCGGTGGCCCTCCTGCTTGGCGAGAGGCCTCTGCCCGACCTTCCCAGGCCTCCCAAGCGGGAGAGGCCCAAGGGGAAGCCCCCCGTGGACCTGGAGAAGGCCCTGGCCGAGGCCCAGGCCCGCCTCAAGAGGGAGAGGGCCCTGCCCAGGGTCCTGGAGGGGCGGGGGATCACCCTCGAGGAGGCGGTGGCCCTGGGCATGGGGCTTTCCCCGGAAGGAGACCTCCTCCTGCCCATTTACGACCCCGAGGGGCGGGTGGTGGCGGTCAAGGTGCGGCACCTGAACCCCAGGGACGGCCAGCGCTACCGCTACCTCACCCGGGGAAGCGGCACCCCTCCCTGGTACGGTCCCGGCTTCGGCCACCGGAACGCCCTCCTCGTGGTGGAGGGTGAGCTCAACGCCGTGGCCCTGTACCTGGCCGTGGGGGACCTCCTGGATGTGGTGGGCGTGGCCGGGGTGGGGGGTACCCTACCCCAACCTGATGGGAGGCCCACTTTTCTCCTCCTGGACGGGGACGAGGCGGGGAGGAAGGCGGGGGAGAAGTGGCAGGCGGAGCTTGGGGGCTACCTCCTGCCCCCCCTCGAGGGCGGAGACGCCTGCGAGGTGGCTTCCGATAAAGGGCGGGAGGCGCTTCGCAAGGAGGTCTTAGCCCGGGTGGCGGAGGCTTTCCTGGAAGGAGGTGTATAGAATGAACCCCGTGAGAGCGGAGCTCGTCCCCTTTGGTGAAGGGCACCTCCTCGTTTCCGAAGCGGGGGTGTTCGCCTTGGCGGAGGAGGCGCGGAGGGCCGAGGCTTTGGGGCGGGAGGCTTACGCTCGCCTCGCCTTCCCCGTGGTGCCCCTGGTGGTGGGGAGCTATCGGGAGGGGTACCACCAGGGGGTCATGCACGTGGCCGACCTCGAGGCCTACCTGCAGAGGCTACCCCGTGCCCTTTCCCCCGAAGAGGTGGGGCGGCTAGCCGCCTTCCTCAGGGGGGAAGGGGCGAGGCCAGAGGTGCGGCTCAGGGCCGCGGTGGTGGCCAAAGAGGGGGTCCGGGTGGGCCAGGTCTTAGCTACAAAGGAGCCTGCCCCAGAGTCTCGTGTAGCTAAGACGGCCCACCCCTCGCCCTTTCTCCTCCTCGCCATCCCCCCTGTCCTTTACGCCGCCTTCTCCGGGGGCCTCGTGGGCGTAGCCGCCTTGGTCCCCGCCTTGTGGTTCGTGAGCCTTCAGGACCGGCTTCTTCGGGAAGGAGGCTCCCAGGAAGAGTACGCGGTGGGTTTCAGCCTCGTCTTCCAGGGGCTGGCCCTCTCCGCCCTCCTCGGCGCATTTGGTCCGGGGGTCCTCCACGGCTTGGGGGCGGGCCTGGCCTGGGCCCTTCTGCCCGCCGTCTACGGGGTCCTGGCCCGGTACTGGGCCCTCCCCATGGGGGACGCGGCCCGTCTCTACGCCTTGGCCTGGGGAGACGCCTTCTTTTGGTTGCCACCCGCGGGCCTCCTCCTGAGCGTGGTGTCCGAACCGGGCCTCGAGGGCCTGATGAAGCCCTTCCCCATGGCGCTCGTGGGCCTCGGGACCCTCGCCCTCTTCCGAGGCGGTCTCCTCCTTGAGCGACAATCATGAGTTGCCATGAAATACGTTTTATGGCAACATAAGGGCTATGAAGCGAGCCCTTTGGACGTTGGCCTTCCTTCTAGGCGTGGCCCAGGCCCAGGTGGTCCTCAAGACCTACTACGCCGAGGACCTGGTCAAGTCCCCGGGGGCCATAGAGGTCTCTCCGGGCTTCACCACGGTGCTGGACTTTTGGGACACCGTGGACGCGGCCTTCAGCGCCAAGCGAGAGCTCTTGCGGATTGAGGGGGGTGGGAGCAGGCTGCTCGTATCGGCAGGGCTCCTGGGCACCGCGGCTGGTCCTACCCCCGTCAAGACCGGCACCACGGACCTCATCGTGGAGGTGGGAGGGAGGACCCTCCTCTTCACGGTACGCATTGCCCCTGGAGAGTATCCCAGGCGCTACCAAATCCTCTTGAAGCGGGAAAGAGGGGCTACCTACGGGGTCTCCACCCCGGTCCGGGTCCAGCCGGCTCCGGAGCCAGCTCAGCCCGCCCACACAGGTAGCGCCCCGCCCCAGGCCAGGCCCGCACCCGCTCCGACCCCTCAGCCCGAGCCCCGGGTGGCCTTCGTGACCACGGTGCAGGCCCCCTCGGACGCCTCGGGGAAGGTGGCGGTCTTCTTCAACCTGGAGAACCAGGGCCGCTACCCGGTCAGCTTCGCCCTGAACGACCTCCAGGTCCTTCAGGGGGGGAAACCCCTGAGGGTAGAGGTGCGGCGGGACCCTCTGAAGGCGGTTCTGCAGCCCGGTGAGGGGCAGAGCGGGGTCATCGTGGTCCACGGGGCCAGGCCCGGAGAGCTCCTCCTACGGTGGCGGGGGGTGGAGCTGGGCCCCGGCCGCTCCTTCGTGCTGGAGAGGACCCTCTTAGGCACCACGTTGGAGGTTCAGCCGGGGCGATGAGGTTGTCCAAGGACGAAGCCCTCAAGCTTTTGGCCCCCTGGACCGAGGGGCCTTTTACCCTCGAGGAGGCCCAGGAGCGGTACGGACCCCTGGTGGAGCGAGCCCTGAAGGCCCGGGTGCTCAAGCCGGTACCTACCCGGTTTGGTCCTGTGCTGGTGCCTGGGTCCCAGGGGCGGAGAGCCCTGGGCCTGACCCGGTTTTACACCCCTAGACCCAGCTCCCTGGAGGACCTCCTTTGCGTGCGCCGGGAAGCTGAGAGGCTCCAGGGTGAAGGCTACCGCCTGATCCTCCTGGACCGGGGCCGCAGGCCCAAGGCCCTCCTCGAGCGGGGGGGGCTGACAACCCTGGTGGTGTCCCTGGTGGGGGAAGGCCGGTTGGCCGGGCGGGAGCTCCTCCGAGGGGTGAGCCGGGTGGTGGTGGTAGCCCCAGAGGGGCATCCGCTACCTCCCCTCAAGAGGAGCGAGCCGAAGGTGGAGGTGAGGCCGGTATGGATGTGGGCGAGCTCATGAGGGGAGCCATCTGCAGCCTGTACCCTCCCCGGATGCTCATCCTGGCGGTGGCTACCCTGGGGATCGCCCTGGGGGGTGTCCTCACCGCCATCGGGGAGAAGGACCGCGGCCTCTTCTACCTCATCGCCGCAGTCCTGGGAGGCATCTTCGCCTACTACGCCCGGGACCTGGTGAGGCTGGTAGGCCTCTCGTCTGGGTGCTGAGATGAACGAGCTCCTCTGCACCGTGGCCCGCGCGGTTTGCCTGCTGACCCCCACCGTGGCCTTCGTCTTCGCCGCGGTGGTCCTGGCCGTGGTCCTCCTGGGCTACCGGGTCCTCATGGGGGACCTACGCCGGGTCAAGTGGTCCCTCATCGCCCTCCTGCTTCTCGCGGGCTTCCTGGCCCCTATCCCCAACGGGCAGGGGGGCTACACCGCCGCTTTCTACCCCTTTGTGCGCTCCCTCACCGGGGGATACGGCCCATGCACCTTCATAGGGCCACCGCCCCCCTACACGCCCAGTCCTGGGGAGAGGCCCGTCAGGGGGTTGAGCTGCGGCAGGTGAGCTGCCCTCGAGGACAGCCCTCCCTTTCCGGGTGAGCAGGTAGGCGGTGCCCGCCAGTCTGGGATCGGGCACCGCCTTGAGTTCTTGCCGCTTTTGGTGGGGCTTTAGCTCCAGGCGCTCCACCCGGAGGTACCCCTCTCCCACGAGCCCCTTGAGGATGCTGAGGGGCAGGTGTTTCCCACCCTTGACCTTGGCGCGAACCCGGCCGAGGCGGACCGCCCTTTCCAGCCGGCTAAGGGCCGCCGCGGCTCCCACTCTTTTCCCGGAGAGGGCCTCGTCCCTTCCCCCAAAGACCACTTCCAGCACCGTTCCAAGGTCAAGGCCGTGCCTCACGGCGGCCCGAAAGCGATGAGCGTCCCGTTTGTCCTTCAGCCTCTGGTCCATAGCTCCACCTTCAGTTCCACGGAGCCAGCACCGCGCGCGCCGAGGGAGGTAGGAGCCCCTCGAGGGTCCTGACCCTTTGGGGGATGGGCGCTCCCCAGACCTGGCTCACGAAACGCAGGGCGAAGGCTTCCCCCTTTGCCTTGATCCGGTTTCGGCTGTATCCCCCCGCGTCGTACTCCACAGCCACGGGTCCTCTAGGGGTGAGCCAGACCCCGTCCGGTTCGTCTATGGGGTGCACCTGTTTGAGGCTTACCCGCCAGACCTCTGGGTCCGGTGGGACCCCTAGGCGGAGGCGCAGTTCCGCCACCCCAGCCAGGTGGCGCAGGGCGGTGAGGGGGAGGTGGCGCAAGCTTTCGTGCACATAGAAGCGCACAGGGACAGGCTGGCGGAAGTAGGTGAGGCCCACGTATCCCCGCACCTCTAGGGCTTCCACGGGCATGGGAAGGCTCCACCGCTCAACCTGTCCCTGGGTCCACACCCTGTCCACGAGAAACGGGTGGATGGCCGCCATGCCGCCCCCTACTGCCCCAAGACCAAGACGGTGAGGGGCGTGCCCTCAGCCACTTCCGCTACCCGCACCACGGCCCGGGTGCCCTGAGGCACGGCGAAGAGGTCCGCCGCCGCGGCCCCCAGGAAGAGCTCCAAGGGCGGGGTCTGACCCTGCTGAACCACGGTGCCACCCCCAGGGGTGGTAGTGATGGTGGTCTGCTGGCTCCTGGCCCGGACGTAGTCCGAGAGGCCCCGGAGGGAGCCCCGCACCAGGTCCGCTACCAGGGAAGGGGCCTCCTCCCGCACCTGGGCGGGTAGCCCCTGAGCCATGTCCCCTCCCAGGGCCACCGCCCTTAGGGAGAAGGTTCGCCCCGCCAAGACCACCTGGTCCAGGGAGAGCTCCACCCGGCGGGTGGGGGAGAGCTTGGCCTTACCCAGGAACACGCTCCCATCCTGGGCCTCCACCGCCACGGGGACCTCCTCTCCTTCGGGGACCACCAGCTTCACCGCCAGCCGACCTGGTATGCGGGTACCAGGCAGGTACGGGGTTTGGGAGACGGGAGCCGTGGAGGGGGTATTGGGAGCGGGCCTCGAGGGGGGAGCGGAGGGAGCCGGAGAGGGCGCTGCGGGCTGGTCCTGGCCAAAGACTTCGGGCAGGCCTTGGGCGAAGTACCGAAGCTCGCCCCCGGACGGCTGGCCGGGAGGAGGTGCCGGCGAGGGAGGAGGGGTGGAGGGGGAGGCCCGGTAGGCCACAAAGGAGGCCACGGGGGGCACCTGGCCCACCTCCCGCCCGCCCTCGGAACGGAAGGCGGTCATCGTGGGGGCCTGGGCCGCCTGGGTTTGCACGGGGAGGGCCATGCCGGTGGGTTGCGCGCCTTCTCCCTGGGCCTGGACGGCTGGGCGGGCGTAGGCCTGCAGGGAGGCCGTTTGGGGCGGAGCCTGGCCCTGGCCTGGTACCGCGGTGTAGACCGTGAGGGGAGGCCCCGCCAGCTCCTGGGGGCCCGCGGCCATGTAGGCTCCGCCAGAAGCGCTAGAAGCGGTGTACCCCGTGGTTTGAGGCGGAGGCGGCACCTCTCCCCCTACCGCTGGGGTGGGCGGCGAAGGGATGGCCTCCCCGGTTTGCTGGGTTTCCGGGGCCGGAGGGGAGTTTTGGCCGGGGGAACCGGACCCGGAGGAAGCGCTCATGGGAGCGGGCTCGTCAGCCGTGGACTCGGGGGCTTGGGGCGCCGCCGCCGCGGGGGGTTGAACGCTCTGGTTGGTTTGGGCCGCCTGGGTTTGCGCTACCTGAGCGGGCTTGGCCTTTGGGCCTCCCAGGTTGCCCAGGCCCCACATGAGGACCGGCAGGGCCATGAGGCCTATCGCCCCCCACATGATCTGCTTGGCCCTCGAGGGAACCCACTCCCCGGTAAGCTCGTCGTACCGCCGGAAGAGCCGGTTCGCCAGGTCCCGCAGGAGGGCGCGTTTCTTGACCTCCTGTTTGACCTCCTCCTCTGGGGGCTTCACCTGCTCGAACTGGATGCCCTCCTCCAGGAGGGCCGCCGTCTCGGGGTCTTGCACCCGCAGCTCCTCCAGCAGCTGGTAGAACTCGGGCTCGTCGGGCTCGGGAAGGGAGCGCTTGAGCTTCGCCTCTACCTGCCGACGGACGTTTGGGTCCAACCTCATGCCCCCATGTTGCCATAGAAGGCGGGCTTTGTGCTATACTGGCAATCGTGTGATGCCATAAAGGGGGTGAGAGCCCACGACGAACTCTTGGTAGGAGGCTTAGGGGCTTAGAGGCTTGAGGCTTAGGTTTGGCGCAACCTAAGGAGGAAGGAGGATGAAGGTTCTGAGCACGGTACGGGCGTTCTTAGGCACGGAGCACGGGAGGTTCTTGGTCCTGGGGCTTTTGGTTAGCGTCCTGCTCATGAGCGGCGTGGCCCACGCGAGTGCGGACACGGCCTTCAACAACGTCACCTCGGTCCTCTGCACCATCATCAAGTACCTGAAGGGGCCCGTCGGCCTGGGCATCATCGTCCTCATGTTCGCCATCGGGGGCATCAGCCTCGCCATCGGTGGGCGGAACGCCATGCCCCTCATGATCGGCGCGGGGGTAGGCGGGATCATCGTGGCCGCGGCTCCCTCCTTCGCCAAGATCTTCATCAACCCCAGCGATAGCCTTCCCCAGGCCTGCACCGGGGTCATCAACTAAGGAGGGTCTAATGCTCAGGCTCCGGGTGTGGCGGCTCTACCAACCCCTGACCCTTCTGGGCCTGGAGATGTGGCAGCTCTTCCTGGCCATGGTGGCCATGGTCTTTGGGCTCCAGCTGGGGGGGACGCTGCCACACCCGGCCCTGGGCCTGGTCCTGGCGGGGGTTCTGGGCTACGCCGCCATCAAGCTTTCCGACCGGTTCAGGCTCATGTTCCCTGGGGCCAGCCTCCAGCAGGAGATAGCGTGGCTCACCCAGAAGGAGCGCTACAGGCCCAAGAGGGACGAGGACACCACCCCGCTTATCTATGACGAGCGTTTCCAGAGGTAGTCCCTTTGCTAGGGCGCGGGAGGACTCCCTCACCGCGCTTTTGCCCTACTGGGAGATCCAGGACGGCCTCATGGTCCTAAACGACGGCCGGGTGGAGCTGGGGGTAGGCTTAGAGATGTCCCCCACCCTCTTCGTCCACACGGCCTATATCGAAGGCCTTGTGGCGGTGGTGAAGAGCCTATTGCGCTCCGGCGTGCCCGAGGGAACCCGGGCCAGGCTCATCGTGGAGGTCTCCCCCGCTCACCCCTCGAGGGTCCAGCTCTACGCCGAGGGCTGGCGGCCCTCCCACCCCACCGCTCGGTTCCTGCACGAGCGGCGGGCCGAGGCCTGGTGGGCGCGGTGGAAGCGGGAGGAAATCCTGGAGAAACGGGTCTACCTCACCGTGCTCTTCGGGAAGCGGAGGTCCAGAAGGCGGCGCATACCCTTCACCCCCGAGGAGTGGCGGGAGGTGGTGGCCGAGGCCAAGCGCATACGGGACCGCATAGCGCAGATCGCCGCCGCCTACCGCATCCGGGCCTTCCCCTTGGGGGACCAGGAGATATTCGCCCTGGCCTACCGGTACCTGAACCCCGCCCTGGCCCTCTCGGAAGCGCCCCAGTACCGCCAGACCTGGCAGCGCTACCCCAGGGAGGCCATCCGGCGCATAGAGTCCCTGAGGCCTCCCACCCTCAGGGCCCAGCTGGCCAAGAGCGAGGTGGACAACAGCTACCGGGACACCCTGTACGTGGGGGGGATGTGGGCGGGCATCGTCTCCATGTACACCGTGCCCGATGAGACCTACGCCGAGATGGGGGACGTGCTAGCTCTGGCGGGCGGGAGCCGCTTCTACCTAGTCATGGACTTCCTCCACGAGCCCCACGAGCTGGCCCTGAGGGCCCTCAAGGCCCGGGCCAGGCGGTACTATTCCGCCAGCCAGTCGGGCACCTACGTGGACCCCAACGTGCGGGTGGGGCAGGTGGAGACAGAGGGGGCTATCACCCACATCTCCCAGACCGGAGACCACGTCTTCCAGGTGGGAGTGAGCCTGGTCCTCTTGGACCGGAGCCGGGAAGGCCTCGAGGGGCGCATCTCCCAGGCCATGAGCCACCTGTCCAAGGTCCCCGGGAGCCCATTCCGGGTCCTCAGGAACGGCCTCCTCACCCCCTGGCTCACCCTGGCCCCCTTCTCGGGGGGGGTGGCGGAGGAAAAGGTCTACCTGCTGGAGACCAACGCCGCCCACTTCTTCCCCACCACGGGAGCTTGGCGGGGAAGCCCCAGGCCCGTGGCCCTCTTCAAAAACCGCCAGGGGGCCCTGGTCTACGTGGACCCCTTCGACAAGCGAATGCGCAACTACAACGGGATCGTGGTGGGGGGTTCAGGGAGCGGGAAGACCTTCGCCCTGCAGTACCTCCTCTCCGAGCTCCTCAAAGACGACAAGGTGAGCGTGGTCATCCTTGACCGGGGCAAGAACTACCAGGCCCTGGTGGAGGCCTTTGGGGGAGCCCTGATTGAGATCAGGCCTGGAGCTGGGACCTCGGTGAACCCCTTCGACCTCGAGGAGGGCCAGGTGGAGCCCACCCCGGAGAAGAAGGGGGACCTCCTGAAGATAATCCGGGCCATGGTGCCCGCCGGGGACGACCGCACCCAGGAGGCCATTGAGAACGCCATCCTGGAAGCAGCCATCGAGCAGACCTACAAGCGGGCCACCACCGTGGACATCCTCCCTGACGGCGCGGAGGAGAAGCGCTACCTCGGGGCTACCCTGTCCGATCTGGTGCGCACCCTGCTCACCCTGGACGAGATCGGGGGGCGGGGGGTTTCGCCCTCGGAGAAGGAGGTGGCCCGGAGCCTGGCCCTGAGGCTCCAGTCCTGGACCGGGGACAGCCCCATGGGAAGCTTCGTGGACCGCCCCACCAGCGTCCCCTTGGAGGACGCCCGAGTGGTGTGCTACGAGCTCGAGGGCCTGGACGCCTACGAGGGTTTGGACGTGGTGGGCACCATGCTCATGGCGGGCCTCATCTGGAAGCGGGCCTCGGAGGGGAAGCGGCGCGGCGAGGAGCGGAACCTCCTGGTGGTTCTGGACGAGGCCTGGAAGGTGTTCAAAAACCCCTACGCTGCCAGTCTGGTGGAGGAGCTCTACCGCCGCTTCCGCCACCTGGGTGGGGGAATCTGGTCCATCACCCAAAGCCTCCAGGACTTCACCGGGGAAAGCGCCGGGCGCATCGTGCAGAACACCACCTGGGTCTTCCTCCTCCGGGTGCAGGGGGAGGACGAGTACGTCCAGAGGGTCTTCAACCTCCCTGACCGGGCCATGGCGGTCTTTCGCTCCCTGGGGGGCGTGAAGGGGCTCTTCAGCGAGATCATGG
>Ga0197142_1000910_pt1 | contig 27618 bp, 23 predicted proteins | sample GBS60_MetaG_FD_148614 | JGI IMG/M metagenome (GOLD analysis project Ga0197142, IMG submission 148614) | Sediment microbial communities from Great Boiling Springs, Gerlach, Nevada, United States - GBS 60_MetaG | ecosystem: Environmental > Aquatic > Thermal springs > Hot (42-90C) > Sediment... | reverse complement strand
ACTGAAAACTTATGAGTTCTTTTTATTATCTCGATTTTATCATCAAACGAAAATAAATTTTCTTGATTGTTGATTTTTTCCCTTATGATGCTGAGATAATTTTCATTTATTTCGTAACCAATTGCATCTCTGCGAAGTTGTCTGGCTACTTTAATTGTTGTTCCACTCCCAAGAAATGGATCAAGCACAGTATCTCCAACAAAGGTAAACATTTTAATCAATCTCAATGGCAATTCATCTGGAAACATAGCTTCGTGACCAATTTGCTTCGCACCACCAAAATTCCAGTGACCAATAAAGTAATTTTTCCATTCTTCTTTTGTAAGAGCCGATTGTTCTTTAATTTCTTTTGAGACTTGTTCACCATTACCTGGTTTCTTAAATATCAAGATAAATTCATAATCTATTTCTACCATTCCATTTGGCGGATATGGATATGAGCCCATCACTGTTGCACCACCAGTGGTATTCATGGTTGTTTTTTTCTGCCAGATGATTGAACCCATATAATCAAAACCTATTTCTTCACATTGAGAAATAATCTCGGCGTGAAGCGGGATTACCTTGTAACGACCATAAATTATCGAGCGAGCAAACTGGTCACCAATATTTATACACAATCTTCTACCCGGTTTCAAAACACGATAACATTCTTTCCAGACTCTAAAAAGGTCTTTTAAATATTCGTGTAAAGTTTGTCCGTATCCAAGTTGTCCATCAATTCCATAGTCTTTGATATTCCAGTAAGGTGGTGAAGTTACGACAAGTCCTATTGTCTCATCTTCAATTTCTATCATTTTCCGGCTATCGCCTATTATTATCTTAATGCTCATTGTAAACTCGTCATTTCTTCGTTCACACAAAATTTGGAATTAATTCTTAATTAACAAAATTCCTTTGTCCTTTTTAGAAATAACTGAATCTAACTTTTCCCGATTGTAAACAATCAAATCATCATACTCAAAATGTGTCTTAACAAAATATTCATCAAAACTTTTATCAAACTAACTTAACTTTGCAATGAAATTCTCTCAAATCTTTCTCAAATTGCACACAAACTTATGAGGTTAAAAATGAAATCATTGCTCAAATTATTTCTTCTTCAGGTTTTAATTCTCACTTTAAGTTTAAGTCTCTACGCACAGGATAAACCTTATGTAATTCTCATCTCAATGGATGGCTTCAGATGGGATTACATTTATCGTGGAATAACTCCAAATTTGAATAAACTCGCTGATGAAGGTGTTCATGCTCTCTCACTCAAACCATCATTTCCCACAAAAACATTCCCAAATCATTATTCGATCATCACTGGAATGTATCCTGAAAATCATGGGATAATTTTCAACTCATTCACAAATATTTTCACTGGAGAAACTTATCGAATTGGCGATACCATCTCAACTCGACAAAGCAAATGGTACAAAGGCGAAGCTTTCTGGGAAACTGCCAATCGTCACAACATAAAAACTGCAAGCTTCTTCTGGGTCGGCTCTGAACAGGATGTAGATTACAAAAGACCAACTTATTTTCATCACTACAATCAAAATATCTCATTTGAAGAAAGAGTCAATGGCGTTATCAAATGGCTACAACTTCCAGAAAACGAACGACCACAATTCATTACTCTGTATTTCGAAGAACCTGATTCAAAAGGACATTCCTTCGGACCAAATTCGCCTGAAACTAACAAAGCAATTGCTCTGGTCGATAGTATGCTTGGACTTTTAATCGATAAACTCAAAAACATTGGAATGGAAGATAAAGTTAACATCATCGTTGTATCTGACCACGGTATGGCTGAAATAAGTGATGAAAGAATTATCAACATTGAAGAAATTCTCAAAGGTTATAAATGCAAATTTTATGGAATGGGCACATCAATTATGATTGACGCAGAGCCAGATAAACTAAATGAAATTTATCAAGCGTTGAATAAGAACGAAAAGAATTATCGTGTTTATATGAAAGACGAAATTCCAGGATATTTTCATTTCTCAAAAAATCCATTCATACTTCCAATTATTGTGATTGCAGAAACTGGCTGGACACTCGTTACAAATGATTATTTCAAAAGAGAAAGAAGATACAGCCTTCGTGGTGACCATGGCTTTGATAATAATCACCTCGATATGCACGGAATTTTTATCGCAAAAGGTCCGGCTTTTCGCTCAGGATATAAAACCGGAACTTTATGGAATGTTGATGTATATCCTTTGTTGTGCAAAATCTTCAACATCACACCAAACAATTTGATTGATGGAGACATTAATAGAATTGGCTTCATATTGAAATAGATTTGATTTTTTAATTTTTGAATAGATAAAAGTAATCATTGTTCGAAGTTCTATAAGTATGAAATCGTTTTTGCACACTCCCGTCTGGTCAGTCACATTGAAAACTGACAGAGACAACTTTCATCGGGCAGAAAAATAATACCATACATCTGTATGGTAGTTTAAGAATTAATCGGGAAATTGTCAAGTGGTGGGATGTATCTGTTTTGAAGGAAATTTCTTCAAAAATTTTATGGAAAGAAAAAGTGGACTACAAAGAGAAAGTTGAAGGCAAAATTTCAAATCACAAATAACAAATTCCAAAGAAATTATAATGAAGAAAATTCAAATCATTAAAACAATGTTTGTATAGCAAGATTTATTTCGAAATTTCTCCATTCAGAATAAAAACTTTTGTCTTTGAAATTTGATATTTGGAATTTAAAATCAAAATGTTCAATCATTGGTTAAAATAAAAAAGCTTTCGAGCAATAAACTTCATAAGTTCATACCCGAAAGCTTGTACAAAATCAAATCGAAAATGTCATCAAACAAAGAACAAATAATTAATCAATTAACTCTTCTTGAATTCTCGAATTATTCTTTCAACTTCTTCTTCTGTAATTCCAGAGCCGAGTGTTCCAGATTTTGGTCCGGTTGGATATTTGCCTTTTTCGTAAGTGTAAGTTTCTTTGAGTGGCGGATTACCGGCACGAATTCTCATTCTCTCTTCAATTTCCTGAATCCAGCCGGTTGATGGTCTATCGGAATGAGAATGCTGAACAAAACTTGCACCTGCAAACGAATTCAAGCTCGCACCTGAATCTGGATTCATTGGATTAGTTTCAAAAGCAAGTTTCTTGTAATTGAGCAAATGTTTTGCTGTTACATTTTCTGAAATAATTGAACCTCCCCAGGTTCCTGGACCAAGCGTCATTGAAGGATAAAGTGCGGTCGTGTAACCGACTGCGCCAAGTGCAGCAACAGTATTGACAAGAATTCTGAAAGTTGGTTTCTCCAGAGCGAATTTCATAATTATATCTTTATCGTTTGAATGAATAACAAGTGTGTGACCCAATCCACCAAATTCAAGAATATCAATGCAACGATGACAGGCATTTAACCATCCTTCTTCAGTGTAGAATGCAAGAATTGGCGAAAGTTTTTCCATCGAAAGTGGCTCGTGTTTTCCAACAGAATTTAATTCACAAATTAAAACTCGTGTGTTTGGTGGAACATTGAAACCAGCCTTTTGAGCAATTACAGAAGCTGACCTGCCAACAATTTCTGGATTAATTCTTCCATCTTTTACAAGCACAGCTTCAAGCATTTTCTTTTCTTCTGCGTTGATGAAATATCCACCGTTTCGTTTGCATTCTTCAATTACTTTTTCACGAATTGGTCTATCACAAACAATTGCTTGCTCAGATGAACAAAGCACTCCGTTGTCAAAAGTTTTTCCAGTGAAAATATCAGCCACAGCTTTTTTGATATTTGCAGTTCGTTCGATGAATGCGGGGACATTGCCTGGACCAACACCATAGGCTGGTTTACCTGCACTGTATGCAGCTCTTACCATTGGTGTACTTCCCGTTGCAAGAATTATCGCAACATCTCGATGTTTCATCAATTCATTTGTCCCTTCGATGGTTGGAAGAGAAAGACAATTTATCAATCCCCTTGGTGCGCCTTCCTTAACAGCAGCTTCCTCCAAAATCTTTGCTGCTTCAAATGTACACTTTGCTGCTGCAGGGTGCGGAGATACAACTATTGAATTCCTTGCTTTGACAGAAATCAAAGCTTTGTAAATCATTGTTGAAGTTGGATTTGTAGATGGAATTAATGCAGCAACAACTCCCATCGGTTCAGCAATTTCAACAATCTTTCCATTCTCATAAACATTCACAACGCCAACAGTTTTCAAATCTTTAATTGATTCATAAACGAACTTTGAGCCAAAAATATTTTTTGTGATTTTATCCTGAACATTTCCAAATCCAGTTTCTTCCACTGCCATCTTTGCAAGTTTTTCACGAGCATCGTAAGCAGCATCAGCCATTGCCTTTACAATTTTATCAACCTGCGATTGAGTGTAATGCTTAAATTCAAGTTGAGCTTCTTTGGCTCTCTTGCAGAGTTCTCTAACTTCTTGAATTGATTGTAAATCTTTATCGAGTTGCATTTTTATCCTCAAATTTTGTATGAAAAAATAAACCTATAATAAACAAAAGGCAAAATATTTTTTCGAATTCTTTTAATTCAAAAATAAACAATTCAGATAATCGAAATTTAACTTACTGCTGGTTCGATCAATGCAAATTTTTCATTATCGACATCGATCAATGCTCGAGTTCCTATTGGTAAAGTGAATTTATTTTTGATGTGTCCAAATGAAAGTCCGTAAACTACCGGAATGCCAAGTGAGCCAAGTCTATCAAATAAAACTTCTCTAAGATTAAATGAATCCTTAAATGCAGGATTTTCTTTTTTCACCTCACAATTTGAAAAAACTCCCATCACAACTGCTTTACATTTCTCAAATTTCTTTGCATTGATGAGCTGAGTTAACATTCTATCAATCCGATATGGCTCTTCACCAATTTCTTCAAGAAAAATAATTTTATTATCTGGATTAAAATCGAATTCAGTACCAAGTAAATTAACCAGAAGTGAAAGATTACCTCCAATCAATTTACCTTCTGCTTTACCTGGTGAAATTTTCAGAATATTATTACCAGTTGAAGATGATGAAATTTCTGATTCACTGGAGATTTCAGGTTCGCTGATTAATTCAAGATAATTTTTAGGCTCAAATAAAACTTGCCTGATGCAGTTTTTTGTAAAATCATTGAAAGTTGAAATACCAACCGCACCGTGAAATGTCACCAATCCAGTCTTCACAAAAATTGCAATTAATAAAGCTGTTATGTCTGAATAACCAATAATTACTTTAGGATTTTTTCTAATTAAATCATAATTAATCATTCGAAGAATTCTTGGTGTGCCGTATCCACCTCTTGCACAGATAATTCCAGCGATATCTTTTCTCGAAAACATTTCGTGTAAATCTTCAATTCTCTCTCTGTCGTTACCAGCAAGATAACCAGACTTTTTGAACAAATTTTTCGAAGGAACTGCAATTAAATTTATACTTTCAAGATTTGTTTTAATTTTTTCAAAATCTTCTTCAGTGATAAAACTAGCAGGAGCAATTATTCCAATCCGATCACCATCTCTCAATCTTTTCGGTTTGATAATTCTTTTCTCTTTTGACTTCAACTTAGTTTGAGAAAATAAAAAGGGTTGATTAAAAGTAATCAACCCTGCTGAAATAATTGAAGCTGTGGAAGCTTTTAAGAACTTTCTTCTGTTCATTTTGAAGCAAGAACTTCTTGAATCGCTTTATCAAAGAAATTAAAATCTCTCATACCAATAATAAACTTTTTCTCTCTACCATTTTTGTCAAAAATCAAAGTAAGTGGAATCGCACCTTCCCATTTCGGAAAGAAGCTTATTAACTCTTCGACGCTTTTAAAGTTTTGAATGTAAATTTTGAAGTTCACATTATTTTTTTGAAGGAAAGGTATCACCTCTGAATTTAAATCACTTTTATCATCAACACTTAATCCAACGATTTCTACTTTAGAATTCTTATATTTTTCTGCTAGTTTTACAAGATCTGGAAATTCCTTCTTGCAAGGTGGACACCAGCTTGCCCAGATGTTAAGTAGCAAAACTTTTCCTTTACGATTTTTGATTAACTTTTCGAGCTTAGCCTTATCAATTTCTTCTACGACAATTTTATTAGAAGATTGAGCAACTAAATTTAAACTAAGAATTAAAATTAGACCGAGAATAATCACAAATCTTTGTTTATTCATTTTTCCACCCTTTTAATTGTACAACCAAATGCTTTAGTTTTCTTAACAGTTACTTCTTTACCTGCTAGAATTTCATCAAGAGCATTTCTTAAATCCTCGCTCTTTACATTCTTTATTTTTCTTGAATCATCTATCCTTCCATGGTAGAGAAGTTCAAATTCAGGACTTAAAACAAAAACTTCAGGTGTATATGAAGCTTTTAATTTGTCAGCAATTTTATTTCCATAATCTTTTAAGATGATAAATGAAAGATTGTTCTTTTTCGCATGTTCTTTTATTTCTTCAACCTGTTCTTCTTTATTTGAATTAATTCCCAGAAATGCAATCTCTTTCTGGCTATATTCTTTATAAAGTTTTTCCATTCTGGAATTGTAATCATTAGAAACAGGACATTGTGTGGATACAAAAATTATTACAATTGCTTTCGAATTTTTGAAATCGGAAAGAGAATAATTCTTACCGTCATAATCCTGAAGTGTGAAATCTTCAAATTTTATTTTATCGGATTGTGAATAACCTGAAAGAAAAGATATCAAGACAAATAACAACATTAACTTTTTCATTTTTGCTCCTTTGGTTTTTCTTAAAAACAAATAAATCTATCAAAAAATTTCATCTGCTATCTTTTCACCTTTAATTAAATCTTCGAATGTTTCTCTTTCACGGATTAAATAAAATTTATCATCATCAACCAGAATTTCCGGTACTCTTCTTCTTGAATTATAATTCGATGACATACAAAAACCATAAGCACCGGCAGACATTATTGCGATTAATTCATTTCTTTCTGTTTTTATAAACTCTCTTTCTTTCGCAAAAAAATCACCTGTTTCACAAGCTGGACCTACTATATCGTAAACCACTTTCTCTCTTTCTGATTGTTTTACTGGTAAAATATGATGATATGCATTATAAAAAGCTGGTCGCATCAAATCATTTACTGCCGCATCAACAATCAAGAAATTTTTATCTCGGTGATTTTTTACATATAAAGTTTTTGTCACAAGAGCACCGGCATCGGCTGTTAGATATCTACCAGGTTCAAAAATTATTTTACACTTTGATCTTTTTAATTCGTCCTTAATTGCACTGGCATATTCAAAAACATCAGGAACTGGTTCGTCATTGTATTGAACTCCCAGACCACCACCCACATCAAAATGTTCTATTTCAATCCCTTCATTTCGTAATTTTTCAATTAACTCATTCATCAATATAACTGCCTCACGAAAAGCTGAAACTTCGGTTATTTGTGAACCAATGTGCATATCAATTCCAAGAATTCTAAGATTGGAAAGTTTGGACGCTATTTTATATGCATCAATCGCTTCTTCCTGTTCAATTCCAAACTTGCTTTCGTAAAGTCCTGTTGTAATAAAAGGATGAGTTTTAGGATTAACATCTGGATTAATTCTTATTGCGATGTTTGCAATCTTGCCTTCTTTCTTAGCAAGAGCATTGACAAGTTCAAGTTCCTGTAACGATTCAATCTTGAAAAGAAAAATGTTGTGTTTTAGCCCCATTAAAATTTCTTCATCAGTTTTTCCAACACCAGTGAAGAGAATTTTATCTGGATTTGCTCCTGCTTTCAATGCTCGATAAAGTTCTCCAGCTGAATTTACATCAAGTCCTGCTCCTAAAGAATAAAACAATTTTATGATATTAATGTTTGAATTTGATTTCACAGCATAATGAGTTTGGTGGGGAATATCTTCAAAAGCCTTCTCAAAATCTCGATATCGATCAACCATCGATTTTTTGCTGTAAACATAAAATGGAGTTCCAAAAACTTTTGCTAATTCAGAGAGATCAACTTTCTCACAAAAGAGAGTTCCGTTTTTGTACTGAAAATTTTCGTGTCTCATATTTTATTTTGAAATTTGTCAAAGATAAAAAAGATTTAACAATTATTAAGAGTAACAAATGGAAAAATACATCATTCAAAAAAATCCCTTACAACTTCCAACAAAAGACGGTAAAATTATCAAAGAACATTTTGGAATACCTTCAACTAATATCGATAGATTTAGTTTTGCTCATATGATTGCCCCACCCGGATGGAGTGAGCCTTTTCAAACACCTGAGTTTGATGAAATTACATTTATTATTCGTGGTAAAAAGCAAATTGAAATTGAAGGAGAAAAAATCATTTTAAGCGAAAACGAAAGTATTCTGGTTAAAAAAGGAACAAGAGTTCGGTATTCAAATCCTTTTGAAGAACCTGTGGAATATGTATCGGTTTGCATACCAGCATTTTCAATAGAGAGAGTTAATCGCAATAACGACTAACTCTCTATTGTATTAATTTTATTAGTACCAGAAATGAAATTGTAAAACAAAACTATTATTCCTCTCCACTTTAGGATTTTCAAGATTGATTCTGTACTGGGGCTTGATTTCAATAAAACTATATGGAAATAAATCAAATCCAAAAATTATGTGTGACAAATAATTACTTTTTTGATTTAAATCTGAAACAACCCTATCATAACGGGCAACCAAATCAATTCCATTTTTAATTCTATAAGATGTTTCTACCATTAAGAATTGAGATTTGATCTCAGGATTAATGTAATCTTTCGCACTGACAAATTCACTCAAGAAAGAAAAATTTCTAAAACCAAAGCCACCAAAAAAACTTAATAGGTTAAACTTATTTTGATTTTTTCTAAAAATTCCATAGGAACTTCCAAATAAGAAATTCAAATCATCAAAAGATGGAGTGATTTCAAGTCTACCAATGTATGACAAATCATTTCTGAATGGATACTCATTCTGTCCAGCACTAATCGTAATAAAAGAAAAATCAGTCGGAAATATACCAAATTCAATTCCAGTTTGAGAATAACCTGATTCGAATATCAATCCATTAGATGAAGCAGAGCTTAACAAACCTTTATCACCATTTCTTGTGTATGCAGTATGGTCATCCAGACGAATTCCGAAATTTGGATAAAAAGAACCGACTTTAATGTAGCCTTCCATTGGTAGAACTTTTAAAATTCCGTATCCTTCAAAATAACCACGATACAAATCGTAAGTTGTAATAAAACTCAGTTCATCGCTTAAATCAAAATTTGAATAAACACCTCCAGCCATCTTATGGAAATCAGTTCTTTTTAACTCCTGTGAGTACAAATATTGAAAACGAAAATCAAAACCAATTGAAATATTCTCATTCAGTTGATTGCTCAAGTTAATCTCCGATGATCGAAAAAGTCTGAGATTATTTTTTCCATAATTCCATCCATCTTTATTCCTGATAATTCCTCCAGTAGGATTTGAATGACAATCTCTGCATTGATTTCCTCTCATCAAAGCAAATCTTGGGATGGCTAATAATTCCATCACGAAAAAGAACAAAATGAAAAAGTAAAATTTTTTCATATAGACTCCTTTTTATTTCATATTAATACAGTGGATTAATTTTTGCAATGACAATTAATGTGTACTTAAATATTTTTGAATAAAACGGAGTTAAAATGACAATCTATCAATTATATCCATTAATTCTTTTAATTCATATTTTTTCAAGTATAATCTGGCTCGGATTTTTTCCCGTCGAAATTTCTTTGATAAATTCAATAAAAAGAGAAAGTAATAACGAGAAGAAGAATTTATTAATCACAAAACTTTTGTCGTTAACTAATTTAACTGGAATGATTGGCTCAATCGGAATTTTATTAACAGGAATTTCCTTAGTGTTGATTTCTCCTATTTACAACTTTTTCGAAATTAAAGCTAATCACTGGTTAACGACAAAACAATTTATAATCATTATCATTTTCTTAATAATCTTCCTCTTCATCGTTCCCATTTCGAAAAAAATTAGAAACTCAACAAATGAAAATTTTGATGAGAGTTATTTTAGAAAATTTGAGCGATGGGCGTACACAGAAAAAATTTTAGTTCTTATTAATTTCTTGCTTGGTTTTTTACATAGATTTTATTTCTGATTAAAGTTAGTGAAATCATATTAATCTCTTGCAATTAAAAAGTGATAATCACCAAAAAGACAAGTGAAAAATTTAAAGTCTCTTTAAAACAGTTAATTGAAAAATAAAGATAAACTGGAAAGCAAGAATAAAATAACTTATATATATTAATCTTTAGTTGTTTAAAAAAGTTAGAGCCCGTGCAGGCTAACGGGCTCTATTGAATAAGAGAGTAGAGAGCTGAGGTGGGAAACTTGAAAAACTCTTATGGAATAACAATCATCAGAACAAGGAGAAGGATTAATAATGCAGTGTAAATCAGAAGCTCTTTAATTTCTTTATTATTTTTTAATGTTGTTTCTTTCATTTTGTCACCTCTTTAATTCTGATGCAAACATAACATTAGCTAATTCGAAAGTAAGTCAGAACAAGCCGAAACACTTGTAAGATTTTTCTTTCAATAATATTTTGTGATTAATGGTATTGGTGGGAGCTGAAAAACTAAATTATTTAATACTCAATTTATTCTATTAAAATTGACTACGCATCAAATTCAATATTATGTTCTATGCAATAACGGACAATATCTGAATTACTTTTAAGTCCCAATTTTTTCAAAACTCGCCCACGATAGGTTGTAACAGTTTTTTCGCTAATATTTAATATTGCACCAATTTCTTTTGAACGTAATCCTTTAGCAGTTAATTTCATAACTTCAAATTCTCGATCAGACAATTTAAGATGTGGCTCTTCTAATTTTCCTCTTCCCTTTATAACGCGTTCTTTTAATTCTTCGCTCATTAGTTTTTTACCAGCCACCACAGCTTTAATAGCATCTAAAACTTCCAAAGGTTTTGTTCTTTTTGTGATATAACCACTCGCTCCAGCCTGTAAAACTCTCTGCTCGTATTGCTCTTCAGGATGCATACTAAAAACTAAAACTGGTAAGTCTGGAAATTCACTTTTAATTTGTTTCAAACAATCGAGACCACTCATTTCTGGCATTGACATATCCAGAATTACAACATCAATATTTTTTGATCTGACCATTTGTAAAGCTTCTATTCCATTTTCAGCCTCGGCAATCACTTTTAATTCTGGATCATTTTCAACCATTTTTCTAAAACCTTCTCGCACGACTGCGTGATCATCTGCAATTAAAATTTTGATCATTTTTACACTCCATTTATTGGTATTGTTAGTGTAACTTTTGTTCCTTTATTAATTTCAGAATCAATTTGTAAATCACCATTAGTTGAGTACGCTCTTTCCTTCATACCAATTAATCCAATCGATTTTGGATCTGTAAACTTATCTGCCGGAATACCAATACCATTATCTTCAATAATCATTCTAAAATCGCCATTTTGAACGCTTAAATCAACATCAACCTTTGTAGCCTTTGAATGTCTGGCAATATTTGTTAAAGCCTCTTGCAAAATTCTATAAATTACAATTTCTGTTGACTTTGAAAATTTTAAATCTGGCACATTAATCTTTAAATCAGTTTTAATACCTGTTCTTTTTTGAAATTCTAAAACTTCATACTCTATAGCTGAAACCAGTCCGAAATCATCAAGCATAGCAGGTCGTAGCTCAGCTGATATTTTTTGAACCGATTCGATCAACTGATCAATTAATTTATTTATTCCATCCAATCTTTCTTCAATTAATTTTCGTGACCAGTTTCTCATTGTTCTAATTGATGAGAATTCAAAATAAAGTGCTGTTAATTGCTGACCTAAATGATCATGAATATCCTGTGCAATTTTTGTTCTTTCCTCTTCTCTGATTGTTTGCAGGTGCAAAGCCAATCTTCTGTATTTTTCTTCTGATATCCTAATCTTTCTTTCATATTCTTTTTGTTCTGAAATATCTCTGAAAATACTTAATAATAGTTTTTTATTATCCTGAAATTCGATGAATGAATTTGATATTTCAACCGGGATTTCTTTTCCATTCCACAATTTGATTGTTGTAACCTGTCGGGTTGGAATTTGATTATTTAAAAAATTCTCTTTGAATACATCTACACCAGAAGTTGTTCTATCATAATAACAAATATTATAATCCTGACCAATTAATTTTTCATAGGGCATTTCAACTAAATCACAAAAAGCTCGATTGACTAACTTTATTCTTGCATCACTATCCACCAGCCGCATTCCATCCACTGAATTTTCCCATACATTTCTAAACATTTCCTCGTTTTGAATAAGAGCAAGCTCTGTAATTTTTCGCTGTGTAATATCTTCTCCGATACTTGATAAACCAATTATTTCTCCATTTTCATTTATGATTGGAGAGATTGTCAATTTTACCCAGAGTTGATTACCATTTTTATTATAAAATAAAACCTCTGTCGATTGAGTTTTTTTCTCCTGTTGAGCTATTAAACTTAATTTTTGAAGTTTTGATCTTGTGACTTCATCTTCTTCCTTAACAATAAGACCAACTATATTTTTTCCGATTACTTCTGATGATTTGAAACCAAATAAATTTTCCGCACCCGAGTTCCAGTATTTGACAACACCTGTTAAATCCACTGTTATAATTGAAATTGTAATTGAGCTCTCAAGAATACTGGAAAGAAAGATATTTGTATCCTGTAATTTCTTTTCAAATTGCATCAATCCTATTAGACCACCAATTGAACCAGCAGCAGTTTTTAAGACAGCCTTTTCAGTTTCAGACCATTCACGTTCATTAGTGCAATCGTCAAAACCAATGAATCCCCAGAATTGTTTACCAATGTAAATCGGAATTATCAGAATTGATTTTATTTTTTGCGGTTCTAAAATTTCTTTTTCTGGTTCTGACATATTTCTAACAACGCCTGAATAAATCTGCCCCAGTTGAACCTTCTCAAAGAGAGGCTTAGCATAAGGATGCGAATAAGGTAAGTTTTGTAAAAGTGGATTGTTAATCTGAGGTTCAATTCCTTCTCTACACCACTCAAATCTCTGGCTCATTAAAAGTTCACCAGTAACAGGGTCGGTATGATTTTCAAAAATATAGACTCTATCAACCTCAGTAGTCTCACCAAGAATTCTTAACACCTCATTAATAGCAAATTGATGATTTGAATTAATAAGCAAAAGAATTGAAGCATCTGCAACAGCTGAAAGAAGAGCATCTTTTCTTTTTAATTCTAATTCGGTTTTAATTCTTTCGGTCACATCTCTTGCTATTCCTCTAACTGCCCCTGTTAATTCAAAATCTTTTGCTAAAGTATTTTGATATTCAAAAATTAATTCTCGTCCATCTCGGGACTTGAGTTTTATTGTTCCAATTGAATTCTCTGTCTGATCCAGCGAATGAATGTATTTATAAAAAATTTCATTTGGAATTTTAAATACATCTTGAAATTTTTCACCAATAATCTCATCACTTTTATAACCCAGCAGTCTTTCCACTGCTTGATTAATTTTCAGAATTGTTCCATCAAATTTATGAATATAGACAAGGTCTGAAACATTGTTGAATAGATCCGCGTACATTTTCTCGGATTTGCGGATTTCGTTGAATTTTTCCTGCTGAACACGGAGTAATTTCTTATTGCTGATTAAAACACTTGTGACGATTAATCCGACAAAAATCAACAGGACAATAATTCCAGCTAAAATTAGCCACCAGATTTCGCTTGATAACGCTGCCATATAAATACTAAAGTATATATTGCCCAGAGAAATAAAACTAAAATATTGTGAATAATCCAGACATTAAATTCATTGCTTAAAGCAAAGACAAAAAGATTTCCACCAAAGTAAATCATAAAGCCAATCGTAATCAAAAATCTATAATCCCGAATACTAATGATTAAATTATCACTAAGATATTCCATAAGATAAATTGAGGATAAAATCAACAACAAGATACTTTCAACTGTTAATGTATAATTATCAATTTTGTTAATTGGCTCTAAGAACATTTTACTTAAAATGACAAAACCTAAAAATATTGCCAGTACCAATTGAATAATCTTCTTAAAATAATCTTTTGTGGTTAAATAATAGAAATATGTACTAAGAAGTAAGAACTCAATAATCGTATAAATATGAAACATAGGTATACTGGACTTTCGCATTAAAGAAAGTCCAACATCTATCAAATTAAACAACATACCTATCAACAATAAATATGCAATGATCTTCAAACTTTTTGAAAGGAACTTATAATTTATTAATGAAAAAACTACCGGTATAACAATCAAAAATGAAATTATTATGAATAAAATTTTCATTTTATTATTTATTTAATTCTGATTCTGAAAAACAATAAGGTGGACAGGGCATTGTTCTTTCAAGTAAAATTCCATTGGTTAGATCTTTGCCATCCTCTGTAACTCCAACGAAAACAAGCTCTGGTTTTCCATCATCTGTTTCGGCATAATAAATTCTCACGCCAACACAATTTTCTTGATCAAGTAATTTTAATAAAGCTTCTTTGCCCACATAATGTGCCCTTACTTCGTCACCTTTTAGTTTGGATTGAAAATTGGAAGTTAATTTTTTTGCCTCTTCAAGGGTAATTATGTGATCTTCTTTACCTGTAAAAGTTGCCATGGTTAGATCTCCTTTTTTGTTTTTGTTATTCTCTTAACTTTTCTTTTTAAAACTATTAATAGATTGATTTAATGTCAAAATCAAAATAAAATTAAATCATTAAGGATATACAATCTTTGAGGCACGAATTTAATTTCTATCAAATGCAAAGGATTATTTTTACCCTAACCAAAATATAAAAGTATTTTAATAAAAAGCTTTAACTAAGCATAGGTTCTAACAAATCTCAACCTGAGGATTAATATTTATTCAAAAAATTGTTTTATGCATCCAAAAAATCTAAATTAATCTTTCAAACTTTCTTCGTGCTTATCCAGTACAGCGAGTTCAGTTTGCAAGAACTCTCGAATTTTTAACTCGAGTTCTCGTTTTAACCTCTCAAGTTCCTGGACTTTTTTCTTGGCATCGAGGATTATTTCATTTGCTTTCACTTCAGCTTCTTTTTTCAACACTTCAGCTTCTCTTTTTGCGTCCAGAACATTCTGTTCATAAAATTTTATTTTCGTATCAGCTCTCACAAGTTCTTTTGATAGAAAAATATTTTGCCATATCAATATACCAAGTAAACCAAAAATTGATGATAAACCAATCTTTAAAATTTGCAGAATTACATTTGCGAGGGAGGTGCTCTCAAATCTAAACAAAGAAGGTTTTATTAGAACAACCAAAGAAGAAAGTAACGCAATCACTAAAAATGTGATAAGGGCAATCCATAAAGATTGCTTCAAACCAAACAAATAAGAAATTATAAATCCAAGGCATGCTGAAAAAAACATCATAACCAACCAGAAACCAAATCCATAAGGATAAAAACTAACAATTTGCGTTTCTCCAAAATTTGAGAGAAAAACTATAACGGCGTAGAAAAACACCGCAAACCAGTAATAAAATGGTTTATTCATTTTAAATTCTTTCAATAAGTTTTTTCATAAGCAAAGTCATTTTCGGTTCTGACTTGCTTGCAACTTCAATAACTTCTTCAACTGTTAAAGGTTGAAGATTATCTGGGTCACACAAATCGGTAATTATGGTCATTCCAAAGCATTTCATTCCCATGTGATTTGCAACAATATTTTCCGGGACAGTTGACATTCCAACAGCATCAGCACCAATAATTCTTAAAAATCTATACTCTGCTCTTGTTTCTAAATTTGGTCCGGTGAGAGCAGCATACACACCTTTTCTGACTTTAATATTTTCTTCCTCAGCAATTTTTTCAGCAAGTGCAATCAATTCTTTTGAATAAGGTTCCGACATATCAGGAAATCTGGGACCAAGTTCATCATCATTTGGACCAATCAATGGATTATCACCAAGAAGATTGATGTGATCGGTCATTATCATCAAATCACCTTTTTCGAATTCGGGATTTAGTCCACCACCAGCATTGGAGATGAAAAGTGTTTCAACACCGAGTCCGACTTTATAGGACATCACCCTAACAGGGAAAGTAATTTGTTGCATTGTGTAACCTTCGTAATAGTGAAATCTTCCCTGCATAGCAACGACTTCCTTGCCACCGATACGACCAAAAATTAATTTTCCATGATGCGATTCAACAGTTGAAATTGGAAAATGAGGAATTTCTTCATAATCAATTACCACTTCCTGTTCGATTTCTTTAGCAAGTCCACCAAGACCTGTTCCCAAGATGATTCCTATTTTTGGCTGCATTTGAGTTTTAGTTCTTATGAAATTTACTGCTTCATTTATTTTGTTTCTTAATTCTGTCATCATACTATCCTATTAATTATTGATTCGACATCAATTGATTTATTTTTTTCTTCTTCGGTTTCCTTTTTAGATGTTTTGTTATTTTCAGTTAAAATGTTTAGTAATTGAATTTGTGCATTGATGATAGATCTTAATCGCGTAATCAAAGTTCGTTTTCTTTCCTCAAGTTCAAGAACAGAATTTTGAATTGCCTTTGCTTCTTCCTGTGCTTTATCAATTATTTGTTTCGCTTTCAATTCAGCTTCTTTGATTAGCAGAACAGCCTGTCTTTTTGACGCTTCCATAGCTCTTGATGAAGTTTCTTGAGCCGCAAGTAAAGTTTGTTGAAGACTTTTTTCAATCTGCTGATAGTCCTGGAGCTTCTTTTGCATTTGAGTGACTTTTGCCGTCAGTTCTTCATTTTGTTTTAACAATTGGTCAAATTCATCTGCGATGATTTCAAGAAAAGTGTTCACTTCGTCTGGATCATATCCACCAATGTTTTTTCGTTTAAATTCCTGACGCTTAATGCTTAATGGTGTAATCTTCATAATTAATTCCTTTCTCCAAAGATTGCTGTTCCAATTCTAACAATTGTTGAACCTTCTTCAATCGCTATTTCAAAATCTGAAGTCATTCCCATAGAAAGTTCTCTCAAATCTATGTTTTCTGATTTAAAATGTGAATAGGTATCACGAAGATTTCGCAATAAGGAGAAGCACCTTCTGATTTCCACTTCATCGTCTGTAAAGGTCCCGATTGTCATTAAGCCTGTGAATTTTATGTTTTTTAAGTTTTGAGCTTCTTCTAAAAAATTTTCAAGTTCATCAGGATTAAGTCCAAACTTTGTCTCTTCTTTAGCAGTATGAATTTGGATTAGAGCTTCAATGGATTTTTGTTTCTCACCAAATCTTTTATCTACCTCACGAGCAAGCTTGATTGAATCAATTGATTGTATTGACTTTACTTTATCAATAAGATATTTAACCTTGTTGGTTTGCAAATGTCCAATCATGTGAAAATTTGCTGACGGATTAACCATATCAAATTTTTTCAATAATTCCTGAACTCTATTTTCTCCAAAATCTTTTATTCCAAAATTAAAAGCAAGATTTATCATCTCGGGATTAACAGTTTTTGTTACTGCGATAAGTTTTATTTCCTCTGGCTTACGACCACTTCTCGTTGCGGCTTTTTCTATTTTAAGAAGAACATTTTCTATATTTTGTTTGAGTTGTTCTGGTGTCATAATCTTGGGAAAAGTTTCTTTTGATTTTATTAAAACTTAAAAATATTTCGTCAGCCTTCGACTGGGGGGCTGTGTCATAATTAATTTTTTCAATTTTTAATCTTCAATTACTTAAAAATTTTAAAGGTTTACTTAACGATTTTTGAATTGCGACACAGCCTCCTGGGCTCAGGCTGACATTGAGTTTGATTTTATTTGTCAAAGTGAGCTCGTCGAAGTGTGACGCTTCAAATGAATATTACCGTCAGGCTTCGACAAGCTCAGCCTGACAATGATATTCCATGTCATCCTGAGCCTGTCGAAGGATGACATTTTCAAAATCTTCAGCAATTCTAAAACGTATACCGTAAGGCTTCGACAAGCTCAGCCTGACAGTTAGATCTCTCGTTATCATAAGTCTTCAAAGAACAAGCAAACAAAAAGCTTTTTCTATTTCAATAACGAATGTATTAAAAAACAAAAAGGAACGATGCAACTCGTTCCTTTTTATTCATCCAGCTAGACTAAATCAAGAACAAATAAAAATTTTTATTCTTCATCTTCTTCCTCAGGGACTACTCTGGCAATTGCTGAAATTCTATCATTTGGATTTAGTTTGATTAATTTTACTCCCTGAGTATTTCTACCCATCACTCTCAGGTCCTTTGCATGTTGACGGATTATCATTCCTTTTTCAGTGATAATCACAATATCATCATTATCATCGATTTCCTTTATATCAACCATCTTTCCATTCTTATCACTGGTCTTAAGAGTTCTTACTCCTTTACCACCACGACGAGTAATTCTATATTCATCTATTTCAGTTCGTTTGCCGTATCCATTTTCAGTAACGACAAGAATGGTTGATTTTCGCTTTGAAACGACCATACCAACAACTTTATCATTTTTATCGAGAGTGATAGCTCTTACTCCTGTCGCATTTCTACCCATATCACGGACATCCTGTTCATTAAATCTAATTGCCATTCCCTCACGAGTTCCAATAATAATATCATCTGCACCATCACTGATCTTAGCATCAATTAATCTATCACCTTCATTTAGATTGATTGCAATGATTCCAGTTTTTCTCGGATTACTGAATGCATCGAGTCGTGTTTTCTTTATTAAACCTTTTTCAGTTACCATTACCACAAATCTATTTGGATCAAATTCACGGACCGAAACATAAGCACGAATGCTATCTCCTTTATCAAGCTGAACAAGATTTGTAATCGATCTTCCTCTTGTTGCTCTTCCACCTTCGGGGATTTCATAGACTTTCAACCAGTGACATTTGCCTTGATCAGTAAATAGCAAAATGTAATTATGAGTTGAAGCAATAAACATATGCTCAATGAAATCATCTTCACGAGTTGATGCAGCGGTTACACCTTTTCCACCTCGAGACTGCCTTCGATAACCACTTACAGGGAATCTCTTGATATAACCATTATGAGAAATTGTAATTACAACATCCTCTTCTGCAATAATATCTTCAATACTGAATTCTGAATAATCCTTAATAACCAGTGTTCTGCGTTCATCGCCATATTTTTCTTTTAGCTCAAGAAGTTCCTCGCTGATTATTTGCATTCGTTTGGCTTTATTGGCAAGAATGAATTTTAGTTTTTCAATTAACTTAATAGTTTCACGATATTCATCTTCAATCTTCTTTCTTTCAAGTCCAGTTAATCTCTGCAATCGCATATCAAGAATAGCTTTAGCTTGAATTTCTGAAAGCTTAAATTTTCGCATCAATCCATTTTTTGCGGTTTCAACATCTTTTGATTTTTTGATTAACTGAACTATTTCATCAATGTTATCAAGAGCGATCTTATAACCTTCAAGAATATGAGCTCTTCTTTCGGCAGCATCAAGATCAAATTTGGTTCTTCTTACCAGAACTTCGTGACGGTGATTGATGAAATGTTGCATCATTTGTTTGAGTGTAAGCACAGTCGGCACACCATCAACCAGAGCAAGCATGATCACACCAAAAGTCACTTGCATATTTGTGTGCTTGTAGAGCTGATTCAAAACAACTTCTGGTTGAGCATCTCGTTTCAATTCAATCACAACACGCATTCCGTCACGGTCAGACTCATCTCGGATGTCGGATATATCTTCAATTTTTCCTTCTCGAACAAGATCAGCAATTTTTTCAATAAGATTTGCTTTATTAACCTGATAAGGTAACTCAGTAATAACAATATTTTCTTTACCAGATTTTAGAGTTTCGATATTGGCTTTTGCTCTAATTATAATTTTACCACGGCCTGTAAGATATGCCTCTTTGACACCTTCGTAGCCATAAATGATTCCACCTGTTGGAAAATCTGGAGCAGTAACATACTTCATTAATTTTTCATCAGGAATTTCGGGATCTTTAATTAATGCAACCAGTCCATCAATAATTTCATTCAGATTATGTGGAGGAATGTTTGTCGCCATTCCAACTGCAATTCCACTTGCACCATTTATCAAAAGATTTGGAATGTATGATGGTAGAACAACAGGTTCTTGCAAACTATCATCAAAGTTAGGAACAAAATCAACTGTGTTCTTATCAAGGTCACGCAACATTTCTTCAGCAATTCGCGAGAGTCTTGCTTCTGTATAACGCATTGCTGCTGGTGAGTCACCATCAACTGAACCGAAGTTTCCCTGACCTTCTACAAGTGGATAGCGCAATGAGAAATCCTGAACCATTCTCACCATTGTATCATAAACTGCAGCATCACCATGTGGATGATATTTACCTAAAACTTCTCCAACGATTCTTGCGGATTTCTTAAAAGGTCTATTATGAAAAAGTCCAAGCTCATACATTCCATAAAGAACTCTCCGATGAACTGGTTTCAATCCATCTCTTACATCGGGCAATGCACGGGCAACTATAACCGACATTGCATAATCGATGTAAGAACCCTTCATTTCATCTTCAATCGTAACTGGAACAATTTTTTCAAATAGTGTTGACATATACTATCAATTACCTCAATTTTATTTTTCTATTTTTTTCGTCAGGCCTCGACTTGGTTCAGCCTGACATTGAATTCTATATCTTTTGTCACCCTGAGTTTATCGAAGGGTGACGAAAAATGCTCGAAATTCTGTAATGTTATTCGTCATGCTTCGACAAGCTCAGCATGACATTGTTGAATAATTTGTCACACTGAGTTTATCGAAGTGTGACATTGAACATCTTCAAAATTTCAAAATTATCTTATCAGCCTTCGACCCTTCATCAAGCTCAGGGCAGGCTGGCTCAGGCTGACATTGGTAGTAAATAAAAATCTCAAACCTCTTAAAGATTCATAATTAAACATCAAGGTTGCGTACATACTTAGCATTCTTTTCGATGAATTTTCTTCGCGGTTCAACCGCATCACCCATTAAAATTTCAAAAATCTTTTCAGCTGCAGCTGCATTTTCAATTGTCACCTGCAGAATAGTTCGAGTCTCTGGATTCATTGTAGTTGCCCAGAGTTGTTCTGGGTTCATTTCACCAAGACCTTTGTATCGTGAAACAACTATTCCACCCGATAATTTCTTTTCGCTTTCGCCTTCGCTCATTTCAATTTCTTCTTCTAAATCTTCATCTTTAGCTTTTCCATTAGATTTCAGTCGTTTAATGATTTCATCTCTTTCTTTATCATCATAAGCATAATATTCTTCTTTACCTTTTTTAATTCGATAAAGTGGAGGTTGTGCAATGTAAACTTTACCCTGCTCAATTAATTCTCGCATATGCCTGAAGAAAAATGTAAGAAGCAAAGTTCGGATGTGACTTCCATCAACATCAGCATCGGTCATTAAAATTATTTTACCATAACGAACCTTTGAAATATCAAAATCTTCACCAATTCCACCACCAATGGCGGTCACTATTGCACGAATTTCTTCATTCTCCAAAATCTTGTGCAAACGAGCTTTTTCGACATTTAAGATTTTACCTCTCAAAGGAAGAATAGCCTGGAATCTTCTATCCCTTCCTTGCTTTGCACTTCCACCAGCTGAATCACCCTCAACAATATATATTTCACAATGTTCAGGATCCTTTATTGAACAATCGGCAAGTTTGCCGGGCAAACTTGAGTCATCAAGTGCATTTTTTCTTCTTACAAGTTCACGAGCTTTTCTTGCAGCCTCTCTCGATTCAGCTGCTCGAAGAACTTTCTCAATTATTTTCTTTCCAACTGAAGGATTTTCTTCCAGATATTCAGAAAGTTTTTCGCCAATGAAAGTTTCTACGGCACTCTTAACTTCACTATTTCCAAGTTTAGTTTTTGTCTGGCCTTCAAACTGGGGCTCAGCAACTTTAACACTTAGAACAGCAGTCAAACCCTCACGAAAGTCATCACCGATCAAAGTAATCTTACCATCTTTGATAAGATTATTCTTTGAAGCAAAATTGTTGAGTGTTCTTGTTAAAGCTGTTTTAAATCCAACTAAATGAGTTCCACCTTCGTGAGTGTTTATGTTGTTAACATAAGTGAAAATATTTTCCTGATAACCATCATTGTATTGAAAAGCGACTTCGATTGGGACACCATCTTTTTCACCTTCAAAGTAAATTGTTTTATGAAGCGGAGTTCTTGTCTCATCCAGATATTTAATGAATTCAATTAATCCACCCTTGTAATGGAATGTTTCTTCTTCTTTTGTGCGTTCATCAATTAATTTAATTGTTATGTCTCTATTCAGAAAAGCAAGTTCCATCATTCGATCTGCCAGAGTATCGAACTTGAAATTTATATCTTTGAAGATAGTTTTATCTGGCAGGAAAGTAACTTTGGTCCCTGTTTTATTTGCTGGAACTTTTCCAATTACTTTTACAGGTTCAACTGGCTCTCCACGACGATATTCCTGAAAATAAATTTTTCCATCACGGTAAACTTCAACCTTTAACCATTCAGAAAGTGCGTTAACAACTGAAACACCAACTCCGTGCAATCCACCGGATACTTTGTAAGTTCTCTTATCAAATTTTCCTCCAGCGTGAAGAACCGTCATAACTACTTCAAGAGCAGAACGTTTCTCTTCTGGATGAATGTCGACCGGAATTCCTCTTCCATCATCTTCAACTGTAACTGAATTTCCCTTATGAATGGTTACTGTAATATTTTTACAATAACCTGCCAGTGCTTCGTCAATACTATTGTCAACAACTTCATAAACAAGATGATGAAGTCCTCTCGTGCCTGTATCACCAATATACATGGCAGGTCTTTTGCGAACCGCTTCAAGTCCTTTCAAAACATGAATACTTTCGGCACTATATTCCTGAGTTGCATTATTTACCTGATTTTTTACTTCCTCTTTTTTCACCTTTACATTCACCTTTTTGGTTTTTGATTTCTTCTTAGTCATTGTAACTACAAAATTTTTAATTGTTTTACAATTTGTTTTCCAAAAGCATTATTAATTTTTTCTACAATCTGTTCACGCAGAAGAAAAATTTCATTCTTCCACGAAGAACTTTCAACTTCAATCGTTAAAATTCCCTTTTCAAAATTTTTGAATTCAATCTGTTTTGCAATATGCTCACCGACAACTTCTTTAAACTTTTCGATTAACAAATTTTTTTCGACGATTTCATTTAATTCGTATTTATTCAAAACATCGTTTAATAACTGAGAAAGACTTTTTATATCAGTTGACATTTAAAACCTTTCCATTCTGAATTTGAATTACACAATCTTTTTCTGTCTTCTGAAGATCTTTCATATCACTCAAATCTGTCAATGTAATAAATGCCTGACCGAGTTCACCTAAATGTTCACTAATCTTTTGACTTCTTTCACGATCAAGATGTCCAAATACATCATCAAGCAAAAAAAATGGATTTTTGCCGAGTTTATTTTTCAGATAAAAATACTCAGCAAATCTCAGAGCAACCTGAAAAGTTTTATGTTGACCCTGTGAACCAAAATCTCGTAAACTAATACCATTAATGTAAAACTTAAAATCATCTTTGTGCGGGCCAACTAAATTCGCTGTTCTTCTTAATTCATTCTCTCTTTGCCTTTCAAGTTCAGAGCGAAATACATTCTCAAGTTCATCATCTGAACCATGATTCAATGTTTGATATTCAATCAAAGGTTCCTCATTACCATTCAAAATTTTTGAATAGATTTCCTTCACATAGTCATTAAACTCAAATACAAACTTTTTTCTTGATAAAATGAGCTTTGATCCAACTTCAATTAATCTTTCATTCCAAACATTAAGTTCATCGTAGAGATCAGGGGAAAAACTCTCTTTGAATTTGAGAAGTAGTGAAGTCCTTTGCTTGAGAATTTTTTTGTATTCAAGAAGATTTTCAAGATAAGTCTTACTTAATTGAGCAATAACTGAATCGACAAATTTTCTCCTTTCCTGAGGAGCTTCTTCTGTTATTTTTGAATCAGAGGGTGAAAGAAAGACCACTGGAAATCTTCCAACAATTTCCTGTGGCGATGAAATTAACTTTCCATTTAATGAATATTGTTTCCGATTTTCTGATTTACTATACCGCACAATCATTGTATTTTGAATTAAATCAAAAATATTTCCTTGAATTTCAAAATAGTCTTCATCAAAACTCACCACTTCAGCATCTGAATTTGAAGAAAAACTTTTTGTTGTAGATATGTAATAAATGGCTTCTAATATGGTTGTTTTCCCCTGACCATTTCCTCCAACAATGTAATTCAGCCCTTCACCGAACTGAATTTTAGAATCTTTATGAAGCCTGAAATTAATCAACTTTAAAGAACTTAAATACATTAATTCCTAATTTCCTATCCAGAAACACCTAACAAATCTTTCTTTATTATCTCCAAAACTAAGCATTGACCCTCATTGGCATTACAAGTACGATTAATTTTTCATTCTCTTTTTGAACTGATGGCTCAATGACACAAGGTCTTATTGGAGTGCTGAATTTGAAAAATATTTCATCCGAATGCATATGTTCCAGTACCTCTAAAATGAAATCATGTTTAAAAGCAACCTTCAATGGCTCACCACCGTATTCGCATAGAAGTTTTTCGTTCATTTGAGTTCCAAGTTCAGGATTTTCTGCTGTTAAGGAGAGCATATCTTTCGAAATTTCAAGGTCAATCTTTCTTACCTTACTGTGAATATAGTAGCTTGCTCTTCTCAAAGTTTGAAGTAAATCCGCTCGATTAACTTTCATTACATTATCATTGTCAAGTGGAATTACACTTTCATAATTTGGATAAGTGTCATCAATCAGTCTGGTCATAAATACACCGCCGTCAGTTTCAAATTTCACCATTTTATCACCAACCGTTACAAGAACATCTTTTTCATCTAAAATTTTTGTCAATAATTCTGCCGATTTTGCTGGAATAATTAGTTGAGTTTCAATTTCTGGTTGATAATCTTCATAAGATAATTTCACCAACCTGTGTCCATCAGTCGAAACAAATATTAACTTATCCTTTTTGAAGTCCATTAAAATTCCACGCATTGCTGATCTTTGTTCTTCATCACTGCAGGCAAACTCGGTGACATTAAAAGCTTCTTTAAGTCTTTCACCATTGATCTTAAAAGTCAATTTTTCTTCAACCTGTGGGAATCTGGGGAAATCAAATGGATCTATATATCCGAGAGTATATTTACCAGTATCTGTATGTATAATGCATTTTTTCTCATTTGATTGAAAAGTAATTTTTATATCGGTATCTGGAAGACTTGAGATTGTATCGTTAAACAATTTTCCTGGAACTGCCACCTGAATTTCTCCGTCAGCAAAGACTGGTAAAGTTTTCTGGTAAGCAACATTCAAATCTGTTGCATAAATAGTGATAAGATTGTCTTTTAATGTTAAAAGGAAATGTTGAAATATTTCCATTACAGATTTAGTTGGTAAAACAGATGAAAGTTGACTTAAGACTTTATCCAAATCTTTTGTATTTACCTTGAATTCCATTCTCAAAATCCTTTATTTTCTTTGAAAATTACGAAAAATTATTGAGGTTCTCAATTTAAATTTTAGCAATTTTTGACTAAAAACCTTTGATTTTTGCAATTTTTTGTAGGTTTTAAAAAAATTTCTGGCAATATCAGGGATTTGTCCTGAACCGGAGAAAATTTTTATTTATGAACTAGAATTTTTTGAATTTTTATTTAAGTTTTTGGAAACGGGGAAAATGACCTCGAATTCAGAACCTTCTCCTTTCTTGCTCCAAACTTTAATTTTCCCCTTCATAAGCTCAACAAATTTCTTTGTCAGAGCTAAGCCAAGTCCTGTCCCCTCGTAAGTTCTATTGTATCCAACTTTTTCCTGACTGAATGGCTGGAATAAATGTTTTTGATATTCTTCACTCATTCCAATTCCGTAATTTCTTACTTTAAGCGAAACCGCATTACCAAGATTTTGGCTTTTAATTTCCACAACGGTTCCCGGTGAGCTAAATTTTATTGCGTTATTAATTAAATTGACAAGGATACCATCAATGCAATACTCGTCTAATCTTATATTGGGGATTGAATGATCTAAGGTAAGTTGTAATTTTATTTCTTTATTTTTTGCGAGAACATTCAATTGATCTGTAACCTTTTGAATTTTCTTATTCAAATCTATTTCTATCAAATTCAATTTAAACTCACCCGCTTCAATACGAGAAATATCAAGAATCTTGTTTATAGTATCAAGCAATCTTTTACTTGCATTTTCGACTGCATCAAAATATCTGGATACTTCTTCATCTTCTCCTTTATCAAACAATTCCCTTATAACAGTATTAAAGCCAAGAATTACATTCAAAGGGGTTCTAATCTCGTGAGACATCATTGAGATAAAACCACTCTTCAATCGATTAGCTTCTTCGGCTTCATCTTTTGCACGAATTAGTTCATCTATTAATTTTTTGCGTTCGGTAATATCTCTGATTATTGCAAATAATAGATTTCCTTCATCGGTGTGAATTGTTCCAAATTTTGCTTCTATCCAGATCTTTCTACCATCGTGTAAAATCACCTCTCCTTCAAAAACTTTGTCAAATTTACTTTCCGAAAATCTTTCGATATGCATCTCTAACATTTTATCTCTTATATCAGCATGAAAAACTACACCAAGCGGATAGCCGATTAATTTTTCTGGAGGTAGGTCGACCAATTTACAAAGTGCCTCATTAACCATTCTAATATTACCTGAGTTATCAGATAAAACCATTGCATCCTTGCTATTTTCCCATACGCTTCGGAAAAGTCTTTCTGACTTTATTAGTTCCTCGGAAAGTTTTTTCTTTTCAGTAATATCTCTAAATATTCCGAGCAAAAGTCTTTTCCCACCAACATTTATAAAAGAATTTGATACATCCAGCCAGATTTTTCTTCCATCATGGAGAGTTACAAAAGTTTCAAATCGAGCTTTGATATTTTCTGAAATGAATCTTTCCTGATGTTTTTTCAAAATTTCTAATTTTCTGGCATTTGAGCATGAATAAATATCAGATATGTATTTTCCTTCTATTTCCTCTTTCGGAAGACCAACTATATTACAATAGGCTGGATTAACACAAATAACCTTACCCTCTTCATCTGTTAACCTCATGCCATCCTGGCTATTTTCCCAAATTAATCTGAATTGTTCTTCAGATTGTTTAAGTTCTTCTTCTAATTTTTTCTGTTCAGTAATGTCTGTAAAGAATGCAAATGAGCCTAAATATTTACTATTATCAAAAATCCAAGTTGCCGAAACCCTTGCCCAGATTAATGAATTATCTTTTCTTTTTAGTCTAACCTCATATTGTTGATCAATTGCTTTTCGCCTGTTTTGTTCTCTTATCTCTTGTTCTTTTCTATCCTCTTCTAAAAGAAATAATTCACCGAAATTTTTGCCAATAATCTCATCGGGTCGATAACCTGTCATTTCGCAGAATTTTTTATTTACATCAATTAAAACATTCTGAGTATCAGCAATAGCAATACCTTCATTAGCCGTTTCAAAAATTGTTCTAAACTTTTTCTCACTTTCAATTAATTTATTTTCTAACTTTA
>Ga0197142_1000909_pt1 | contig 27633 bp, 27 predicted proteins | sample GBS60_MetaG_FD_148614 | JGI IMG/M metagenome (GOLD analysis project Ga0197142, IMG submission 148614) | Sediment microbial communities from Great Boiling Springs, Gerlach, Nevada, United States - GBS 60_MetaG | ecosystem: Environmental > Aquatic > Thermal springs > Hot (42-90C) > Sediment... | reverse complement strand
CTCATAGCTCTAAGGACCCTCTCCTTTGCAAGAGCCACTGCTGCCCTTCTTGGAGAGACCTTTTCTTTAGCTGACCTTTCGAGGATTAGTTCTGTATTCTTTCTTATCTTATCCCTTATGGCATTGAAGGCCTCTTCCTGGGTTCTGCCGTTATATTCCATAACAGCCATTATGACCCCGCCAGCATTTGCAATAAAGTCAGGTACAACGAGGATGCCTTTTTTATATAAGACTTCTTCAGCATCAACAGTCACAGGGATATTTGCACCCTCAAGGATAATCTTTGCCTTTACAGAATCAACATTTTTCATAGTTATCACATCAGGATTTGCTGCAGGGATCAAGATATCGCACTCAATGGATAATATCTCTTCAGGCAAGAGTCTCTTCCCACGGGCATAATTTACAACAGAACCTGTGGACTCTTTAATATCCATTAACTCTTTTACATCAAGCCCCTCAGGTGCGTAAATCGTTCCCTTCGTATCACTCACTGCAATAATAACAGCACCCTTTTCTGAAAGAAATCTTGCTACAGCCTTTCCAACGCTTCCAAAACCTTGTATTGCTACTTTTGCACCCACGAGATTCAAGCCATTGAAGGATAGAGCTATTTCAGCGCATTCACTGAGGCCATATCCTGTAGCACCGAGTTTGTCAAGGGGAAGACCTCCCAGTTCTTCAGGCAGTCCAACAGCCCTTCTGATCTCATCATATATCCAGGCCATACACTCCTCATTGCTACCCATATCAGGCCCTGGTATATATTCCTCAAGGGACTTTATCCTTCTTGCAAAGGCCCTGAAATAGGTCTCGAGTTTTGGATCTCTGGGATCAGCCACAATTCCTGCCTTTCCACCTCCATGAGGAAGGCCCGCTATGGAGTTCTTAAGTGTCATTGTCCTTGCAAGCCTTGCTACCTCTTCAAGGTTCACATTGGTTGAGACCCTCACACCTCCAATAGATGGACCAAGGGCAGTATTGTCCACGACGACATAAGCCCTCAAGCCAAGAGAAGGGAAATAATGCTCCTCGATCTTTAATGGTCCTAATTCATCAAAGGTCATCCCAGTCTCCATTAAAAGTTATTTCCAAATCTTTTGTAAAATAAAAATTTGATATAATATAACATGAAGTTAAGTCTCACCGTAAAGTTTCTCCTCCTGACAGGCCTTCTTCTTACTGCATGCCTCGGTATATCCTTCTACACCATTGCAAGACATCAGGAGGGCCTTATCCTTGAGCAGGCTGAGAATGAGGCAAAGGCGATCTTCAGACAGATTATCCTCACAAGAAAATGGGTAGCAGACCATGGAGGCATCTTTGTAGAGAAAAAACCCTGGCTGAGACCAAACACCTATCTTTCACAGATAGGAGAAGAACCAGAGATTATGGACATTAAAGGCAGGATCCTTATAAAAGAAAACCCTGCCTTTGTAACAAGAGAACTCTCACGCTATGCCAAAGAAAAGGAGCTTTACTGGTTTAAGATAACAAGCCTCAAACTTATTAATCCTCTTAATGCACCTGATGAATGGGAAAGAAATGCCCTCAGGGAATTTGAGGCCTCAAGTAAAAAAGAGATATCAGCCTTTCAGACCATAGAGGGCCAGAGATATCTGAGATTTATATCTCCACTCTATATAGAAGAATCGTGCCTCCAATGCCACGCAAAACAGGGCTATAAGATAGGTGACGTAAGGGGAGCTATAAGTATCACCATACCTGTGGAAAAGATATTTGCTGAAATAACCGAAAACAGAAAAAGAATGCTCATTGCAGCAGTTCTTATCACCACCTCCCTCCTTTTCGCCCTTTATATCCTCATAAACAGGATTACCCTCTCACCCCTCAGGAGGCTCAAAAAAGCTATTAAGTCCTTCTCAGAAGGAGAAACACCAGCAGAGGTAATCAAAACAGGTGATGAGATAGAAGAACTTGCAAAGGCCTTCTCACAGATGGCAGAGAAACTTACAGATTATCACAACTGCCTCCATGACCGTATAAGATCAGCAGTTAGAGAACTTGAAGAAACGAACATAAAGCTCGTAGAAATAAACAAACTTCTTAATGAGGCAAATAAAAGAAAGTCTGACTTTATCGCAAGGGCATCCCATGAATTAAGGACACCCCTCACCTCTATTAAAGGAGGCCTTGATTATCTCTCCCAGAAACTGACACGGACAGGTATCACTCAGGAAGACCTCGAGTTTATTAACATGATAAAGAGAAATGCAGAAAGGCTGATCAGACTTGTTAATGACATGCTTGATATAGAAAAGATTGAGTCAGGACTTCAAGAACTCCATCTCAAAGAGTCAGACCTTTCAGCTGTTATTAAAGAAAGCGTTGAGAGCTTCAAACCACAGGCAGAGGAAAAGGGTGTGAAATTTTCTCTGGATATTGCCCATTCCCTGCCATGTATTGTTGATGAAGACAGAATGAAACAGGTCTTTACAAATCTTATCTCCAATGCCCTGAGATGGAGTCCACCAGACTCAACAGTAGAAATCTCAGCAGAAAGGAGAAATGGTGAGATCATATCTGAGATAAAAGACAGTGGTCCGGGCATACCACCAGAGGAGCAAGCAAAGATATTTGAAAGATTTTATAAAAAATCAAGGGATGGAACAGGTCTTGGCCTCACTATTGCAAAAGGCATAGTAGAGGCCCATGGTGGTGAAATTGGAGTAGTAAGTGATGGGAAAAATGGAGCCAATTTTTATGTTAGGCTGAAGGCCTGCACTATAAAAGACAATGGTGAGAAGTCAAAAGGTCACGATGGCAAAACCACTCTTACTCATCGTTGATGACGATCCTGATATACTCAGGGTTCTCAAAGCAAATCTCGAACTGAATGACTTCAGCGTTATGACTGCTGAGTCATGTAATACTGCAAAGAGGCTCTTCAGGGAAAAAAGACCGGACCTCATTATCCTTGACCTCATGTTACCTGATGGAGATGGTATAGACCTCTGTAGAGACCTCAGAAAAACCCATCCAGAGATCCCTGTTATTATGTTGACTGCCAGGGATAAACTTTCAGATAAGGTGATAGGCCTCGAAAGTGGTGCTGATGACTACATTGTAAAACCCTTTGAAACCCTGGAGCTTATTGCAAGGATAAAGGCATGCCTCAGAAGAACAAAGTCAGCACAAAAGGAAGAGATATTAAAGATAGGCAATCTCATAATCGATTACAAAAGGAGAGAGGTAAAAAAGAATGGCAGTCTCATCGAACTCACCCCAAAACAGTATGACCTCCTCGTGTTTCTTGCTGAAAATCGTGACAGGGTGGTTACGAGAAAAGAGTTGAAAAATCAGCTATGGAAGGAAGATAAGCTTTACTCCTGGAGCAGGGTAATAGATGTTCATATAATGCATCTGAGGCAGAAGATAGAGGATAATCCTTCTGAGCCTGAATATATAATAACAGTGCCAGGTGTGGGATATAGATTCAGGTCAGAATAAAAAGTCATGCAGTTACTTCAATATCAATCTTTTTCAATCAAATTTTTAACAACTTTTAAAAAATCTTCTATCACCCACAAGTCATCTTTAAGGTGACGAACAACCCTTGTATCATCAACTTCGTGATAAAGATGAATGAGAACATTTCTAAATCCAGCCATTGATTTGAGTTTAATGGCATAATCTGCATCTATATATCCCATATCTTTCAATATCAAAAAACATCCACCATATTCGTCTGGAACTCTTCCAGCAAGTCTTGCTACTATGTGATGGCAAATGTCAATTGTAGCCTGAATAGCTACAATAAAATTATATTTCACTGCATTAAGAATTGTTTTATTAGAAAGAATCTCTGTATCGGGAATTTCAGAATATTCAGAGAGGTTATCTATTGCCCTTCTAACCTCTTCAGAAAGGGTCTTCAATCGTTCAAGATTAAGTTTTCTGTATATGCTCATGGAGATAAAAGGTCGTGAAGTATCTGTTTTCTTTTTGGCATCAGGTCAAAGTACCTCTTCCATGTCTCCTCAATAAAATCATATCTCTTCTCATCGTCTTTTGAAAAAAGCATGCACCCCTTTGTAACATAATACTTTAATCCTGCGGGAGCATAATTAATTACTCTAATATCAAGAGGACCGATTTTAGTTTCTGCCTCAATAAGAGAGCTAAGTTCTAATCCGTAATCAAAAGCCTCCTCCCGGGACACTATTTCTTCTTTAACATAAACAGCAATATCTATATCTCTAAAAGGTAAACCTTCTGCAAATGAGCCATATAAATAAGCAAATATAATCTCCTCCCTATTCTGGAGAGCTATTCTGAGTGTCTCAATGATCTCTTCAACTGTTAATTTTTCCACATCATATTATAACACTTATCAACTACTCATTATCACTTCCCTCGAGGCTGTAATAAGCAAGATTAACATTCCTGATGCCATCTATATCTTTTAAAGAGTCAAGGGCCCTCTTTATCTCTTCCGGGCTTTCCTTCTCAATAAGAAAAACTATCTTTCCATCCTTTGTTTCGCTCACCTCTACACCATGGGCTATTAAATAGCCAATGATCCTTTCAGTATCATTTAGGTCATTCAGCTCTACAAATCCACTCGCTATAATCATGTCATCCTCCTATCTTCATTTTTATAAGTCTGCCCTTTGTCTCACATCCCTCAACACATCTACCACAATATATACAGTTTGTATCCCTCAGGCCTGGTTTATCTATATTCTGAGCGATCTTTACACCCATATAACAAACCTGATCACAAAGGCCACACTCCCCGCATTCTCCTTCTTTAAATCTCAGTCTGAGCAGACTTATCTTATTAAATGCTCCATATATCATCCCCACAGGACATAAGGACCTGCACCAGAGTCTCGGCATTATATATTCAAGACTGAGTAGCAACATTATTATACCGCCAGAATAAAAAAGAACCACTGGTTCAAAAGGGAGATTAAAAGAGATAAAAAAAGTCCCTGTCAGGAGTCTGAAAAAGTTAGTGAGGTGAGAAAGATAATTTGTAAAAATCGGGATTTCCATAAGAGCAGAGAGCCAGAGGAATATTATAATGAATAAATATCCAGTCTCCTGGGGTATCTTTAATACTATCTTTTTTTTCTGATCCCTGGCTCTCATCTTATCAATCATCTCAAAAAGAAAATCCATAGGGCAGACCCATCCGCAGAAGGCCCTTCCAAAAACAAGATATATTCCCACAACTGGAAGCACAGAAACAAGGGCCGTTATTGTAAAATCCCTTGAGGCAAAAAGGCTCTCAACATAGGCAAAGACATCTATGAGCCTTACAAACCATAAGGCAACAGAACCTGTTAATCCACCAACAAGAACTTTCATCCTGAGAAATTGCAGTAAGAACAAGAGTATTATTCCCAGTAGAACAAAACGTCTGAGTTTTGAGAGCCTTAACAATCCCTCCATCCATCTTTTGCTGAAGGGGAGATTTAACTGCTGACTGCTGCTCTTCTGCTCTACTGCTCTATCTATATTCACGCTCAATGATCCTTCCTCTTGCCATAATCTCTGGCATATTCTCTGAATATACAATGGCGTATCTCTCCTCCTGAGACATCTCTCTGAGCCTTCTGAATTCACTGATATAGGATGACCTTATTTCAGAATACTTAGCCTTTGTAACAACCTTTACAGCAGAGCCTCCGAGGGGACAGTATTTTACACAGAGACCGCAGCCAACACAATTCTCATTTATAAAAGGCTGATTTCCCCATTCGCTGTTATAGAAATCAAAGACCTTTGCACCAAGAGGACAGGCCTTACTGCAGCTAAGACATACATCACCATTCCAGCCAAAACAGAGACCAAGGTCAATAAGGGCCTGACCCATCTCTACATTCTCTTTTTCGATCTTCCTGAGGGCTCCTGTCGGGCAGTGTTTCGGGCATTCCATACAGAGGCCACAGGGAAAGTCCCTCATGTCTTTTATATAGGGTGTGCCGAGATTTTTTATATCACCTGGGCCCATTATCTGAATTGCATCATATCTCATTACATGACAGACATTTACACAGACACCGCAACCTATGCACTTTGCTCGGAATTTCCTTTCTGATAATGCACCAGGCGGTCTGATAATGCCACCAACATCTATGTGAGGTAATGGACCGGATACTTCCTTAATCTCTTTTTTATGAGAACAACCTACACCGTTACTAATCAGTACAGGTGCTATAATGGAAAATTTTAAAAACTCTCTTCTTGTTAACTCTATCATGGGCTGAATAGAGGTTGAAGAAAAAAATTCCTTAAAAGAAACTTCAGTCTGTAGTCTCTTGCCTTAAGCCTGAGATTGGGGGACAGCTGTCCCCCAATCTTTAAGCTATTACATTACCAGGCTCTGCCTGTTTTGTCTTTGTCCTTCCCTTATAGAGCTTTACAGCAAACATCTTGTAGTCTGCCTGGAAGCTGAAGGGATCAAAGGCATCCCGCATAATCATGTTAATCAACTTGTACTCATCAAACCAGGGGACAAAGACATAATCCCACCTCGGTCCACCTGTTGCCTTTGTGACATCAAGGACCTTTGCTGGAAGTTCGATCTTTCCGCGAGGAGACTCCACAACAACAGAATCACCATCCTTTATCCCGAGTTTCTTTGCAAGGGTCTCGCTCATCTCTACATAGGCTCCTGGCACTGCCCTGTTTAGCTCTGCTACCCTTGAAGTCATACTTCCGGAATGCCAGTGCTCCACCACCCTTCCTGTACAGGCACCGTAGGAATAGCCCCTTGTATCAATAATCACAATCTCGGTACCATCATCCTTCTTGTAGGCATGCCTCAGATCTGGAAACTCAGCAGGGCTGAGGGCTATAAGCTTGAGGGCATCTTTGTCCCTGTCAGGGTCACCAATAACATTAGCAGTATATTTTGCAATTTCATCAAATGGAAGGGTGCTATTTTCTTCTACTTTTTTAGGGTTAAATCTTCTTTCAATAATCTGGACTGTCCTGTATTTTATAAAGCTATTTCCATCGAACTTACAGGCCCACCAGGGGTTTGCCCAGGCAATAGCCCTTCCATCCCAGCATGGAACCTTTTTGCCATTAGGCAGATCAACCATGCCGTGTATAAAGGCATTGGAGTTATAAAAACTGGCATACCAGCCCTCTGGGAGATTCTCCTTTTTATGATATTCTCCGTCGTTCTTCATTGCCTCAATATTCTTCTCAAGCCATGCCCCATAAACAGGATTGAATTCCTTCATGTTTTTGAGATAGAAAGAGGTCTTTGCCTCTACATGGGGGTCATAGGGATAGGCATACTGGATGCGAGATTGGTATCTCTCATACCTTGCCTTTATCTCGGGCTTAGTGTGAACATCATCAGGAAAAGGTATCCTGTAACCCCAGTTCTGTTCAAGTAATAAATCTCTCTTCATACCATGGAAGTCATAGCCCGTGCCTTTTGAGAGTTCCCTCAGCTCATCCCAGATATTCCATGAAAACTTCCTGTTCCACTCCTTTGTCTTTGCAGCCTGAATAGTCTTTTTGAGCCAGTCTGGACCGTCGTACTCAGGAGGCCAGAACTGGGAAATATGACCCTTTGGCACAATCCCTTTTTCTTCAAGCCTCCTCATTATGCATGCAAAGATCGTATGGTCCGGCATTGTATTCCCGTAGGGCTCAATGACCTGTTTAATTACCTGATATCTCCTCTCAAGATTTCCATAGATAAACTCCTTTTCAAACCAGCTCGATGCACCAAGGACTATGTCAGAGACCTGGGTTGTGGCATTTGGAAAGGCCTCAAGGGTTATAATAACTGGCCAGGGCTCACCTTTCTTTGCCTGTGCCATGGCAAGCCTGTAGGGCCAGGCATAAGGGAGGCTCTGTCCTGCATTGACGGTGGATATAAACTGGACCTTTATCTGACTGGCTCCAAGACGCCTGAACATCTCAACAGTATGAGGCCCGGGTTTGTCATGGATCTTTATCCTTTCAATCTCAGCCTTTATATCACCCTCTGAAAGGCCTTTCTTCTTCAGGTATTCCTGAGCCCTTTCCCTCCATATCTTCTCCACTGCCTGCCTGTGAAGGGGGTTTGCAACAACCCTTCCATAAGGAAGGGCATGACATAGGGCACCAGGTGCCCTTATACCACCACAGGCATTTGGTTGACCTGTAAAGCTGAAGGAATGTCTGCCCGGCTTTACGGCCTTACCAGTAATAAGATGAAGCATGTGGAGTGTTGCATTCACCCAGGTGCCCTGAAGTTTCTGATTCACACCCATACACCAGGCAGAAAGGGTATAACCCTCAGCAAACCACCTTGCTGAAAGCCTTATGGCTTCAGGTCCACTTATCTTTTTCCACGACCTCGTTGTCCTGTCATAGAGAAGAGGGGATTCACCCTCAAAGATTATGTCTGAGACCTTTTCGGGCTTGTAATCCTCAAGGAATTTAAGGAATATAGCAAAACCTTTGTAGAGGTCCTTTATTATCTCTTCTTCTGAATTATACTTCTTCTTCGGATCTGGATAGACCTTTCTTGGTGTATTTGTGTAGGTGAGGTCCCAGGCTGAATCCCTTGTGCCACCATAGACAGTCTTCACCCAGGTCTTCTTAACATCCTCATGGATGCCAAAGCTCACATGCCTTTCAATAAACTTCTTATCAAGATACCTCCATTTGGCCTCTACAGCTCCCTTTTCAATGTCATACCTTGCCTCGTCAAGCTCATGGGTTATAACATAGGCAAGGGAATTCAGAAGAACAAGGTCTCTTCCACTTGCAAAGGGAAGCCATAGGTCAGCTATTGTTCCAGAACGGGTCTTCCTCGGGTCTGCGAGAATAACCTTTACCTTATCCGGGTTCTTCTGCTTCACTGCTGCCATCCTGTTAAATATTATTGGATGGGCCTCTGCTGTGTTATTGCCGATAATAAAGAATGTGTCGGCATGCCTGCCAAAATCTGGGTCAGGCACATCAATATCATCAAGGCATCCATAGGGCTCATCCTTTCCAAAGGTATAGAGGTATCCAACAACTGCAGAGGCCATACACATCCTCGGCTGACCTTCAATGGCATTATTTGCAAGCATTCCACCACCTTTGAAGACCTTATTCATTATATGCGTCTCCTCTGTGCCGAGCTGACCACTACCATAATAGGCAACACTGTGTCTTCCGTGCTCTTTTAAAGATTTCTCCACAACAGAGGCAACAAACTCAATGGCATCCTCCCAGGGGATCTCAACAAAATTCTCCTTAAGGTCGACCTCTGAAGGTTTCAAACCTCTGGAGTCCTTTGTAGTCTTGCCCTGTAAAACCCTTGGAGAATTCACAAGGTCAGGCTTACCTGTCTTTGGATTTATCCATTCCTTCCTGATAAGGGCTCCTTTTGGTCTGTCCTTATAGGCAATTGCCTTGTGAAGATAAAAACCCTTTGTGCAGAGGACACCCCTGTTTACAGGACTTTTTAAGTCACCTTTAAGGGCTAAGACCTTCTTAACCTTTCCCGAGTCATCAACTTCACAGTCAGCAACTATGGTGCAACCAACAGCACAGAATCGGCACTGACCCACAGGAAAGGTCTTTATTGAAAGGGGAGCGGCAAGAGCCTTTAAGGGGCTCTCAATACCTGCTGCAGTAGCAGCAGCTATGAGGGCACTTGTTCTTAAAAAATCCCTTCTTGATATATTCATTTTTTCACCTCCTGTTTTGCTGGTTTAATCACATAAACCGTAGCTCCCACCATATCACCCACGGGTGAATAGTCACCATTGGCAGCTACTGCCATAACCGAAATGCTTACATCTGTTTTTTCTTTTGGAGCTGTCCATTCAAAAGACCATTTTCTTAACTCTGAACCTTCCTGTGTGTGGGTTAGAATTCCATTGATTAGCTGTGTATTTTTTTTATCAATAACCTTGAGTCTTCCTGCTGTTGCCTCAACTGCAAAACCTCCCTTACATTCACTCATACTTTCAAGATCACTATTTACTATTACCTTTAATTTATAAGTCTTCCCTTGAACATAACTTTTTGGAATACCTTCAATCTTGACCATATCCTGAACCAATTCTGCCCCGTGGCAGATTAAACATTCAAGAGTTGGAGCGCTATTTCTATGCCCGGATACATTAGATCCGTATAAAAAGGTAACGCAAAAAAATATCAACATTACAAAAAAAGAGATTTTAAGTTTCATAGGTGCCTCCACAAAAAAGACGGGGCAAAGCCCCGTCTTTTTTACTTTGTGGCTGTCTTCGCAGCCATCGCATCCTTAAGTAGTTTTATACCTTTCTGTGATAGATCTATCGACCTTGTGAGGGATTCACGGGCTGCAGTAGGATTGTGGAAGCCATCGGAATTTTCAGCTGTCCACCATTCCCAATAAATATGAGCCTGATCATGAATCTTTCTTGCTTCATTCAAAACATCCTCCGATACTCCAGCAGCCTTAGCTTTTGCAAAGGTATCTATAAATTGGCCAAGCCAGAATTCTGCTTTTGTCATCTTACCTCTTATATAATTCTGGATAGCATCCACTTGATATTCAGCCTCTTTCTCTGTCCAGTAAGGATGGCATTTTATACAGGTATCTTTTATCATATACCTGGCACTCCGTTGGCCATGCCATGTGTACTCCTTACCACTTTTTGACTTAACCTTAGGCATATGACAGTCTTTGCACTCAACACCTGCTCTCTCATGTTTACTACCCCAGAATGTTTCTACCTCTGGATGTTGAAGTTTATTAAGTGATGCTCCTGTTACAGCATGCTTGAAATCTTTGAATTTATATTTTTCTGTCATTACTTTGTTGTAGTCAAATACATTCACCCACGGAAATAGATTTGCCCTCCTATCAGCCATTCCAATTTTTTCACCAGTCTCAGGATTGTGGCCTGGATTACAGTTATATTCAACATGGCATTGAGCGCACATAAGGTTTGAATCAGGTGTATTCAAGATACCGATAGCCCTGAAGTCTCTAAACATTACCTTTGTCATTGTTATCTTTTTGCTCTTATCCTTATCATAAGGATAGGTGCCATCACCTCTATCAACAACAGCCTCTATAAGAGCATCTCTTACGACTCTTGGTTGTGTGGAATGAGGATCATGACAAGCATAGCAATTTACAGGATGGTGAAGATCTCTTACAAAATCAACTACTTTTGATGTTCTATCCCATTTAGCCTTTGGATGTTTGTCCCCCATGTAAGCCCATTTTAGAATGTGATCCTGTGTCTTACAATTTAGACAGACTGGATTTGCAGCAGTAGCGGTCTGTGGTAAAAAAGTCTTCTGATCGGAGGTAGAAGGTTCTTTATCAATCAGGACTTCCCATGCTGATTTTTCAGCCCCTTTTGCATCTGATATTTTTGTCCAGTCCTTAAGCTGAAATCTTCCGCCGTAAGCTCTATCAACTAATAAGTGATCCACGAGCATAAAAACATGGCTTCTTGGTTCAGCATGTTCTTTTGAAAATCCATGTGGCATAATGAGTTTATCAAAGAGGGGAGATCTACTTTTAAACGATGCCTTCTCTACCTTTGCCTTTGATTCAAGATTGTTAGCAACAAAAGATTCATACTGGTCTTTGTGACATTTGCCACATGTAGCATGATCAAGCCGTGTTACAGGCTTTGCAGAAGGCCCTTCTTTTAAATGTTTGTCTAATTCTTCATGACAGCTACTACAATTAACCTTTGCATGTTTGCCTTTTGAGTGAAACTCCTTGATTTCCGCATGACAGGCATAACATGTTTCAACCTTGACAGGTTTTTGAACTGCTTCCTTCTGGGCATCGGCCTTCTGAACGATATAGGCTCCTGCCAGAAGGACGACCATAACAACACCCACCCATAAAACTCTTCTCATCTTCATCCTCCTGATATAAAAAATTTTTTAAAGCCCAAAGGGCATCTGATAAATCCTATCATGAAGTTATGTAAAATTGTGGTTAATAAGTGTTAATTTCTGGTTAATTTGAAAGTTTCTGTGGCAAGCCAACAGGAGCCTTAATGCTTGGTAGGCAAGAGGCGGTCCCTCAGCCGTGGGTTAATGGGCTTGTTATATCCTCAAAGGCAGAGAGGGCTGCTATTGAACCCTGAGATACAGCCACAACTATCTGTTTTACACCACCTGTAACATCTCCAGCTGCATAGACATAGGGCATGGAGGTCCTCATGTGAGAGTCAACAACAATATAACCTTGCTCGTCGAGCTTAAGACCGAGCATATTTGCAATCCTGTTGTTTGGCTCATATCCTATGGCGATAAAGACTCCGTCAACCTCTAAATCTTTAACAGAGCCATCAATATTGTTCTTTACCTTTACGGCCCTTACAACCCTGTCACCAAGGATCTCCACAACTTCTGAATTCCAGAGGACAGGTATGCCCTCCTTTTTGAGACTCTCCTGAAGCCTCGCCTCAGCCCTGAATCTATCACGCCTGTGGATAACGGTAACCTTTGCTCCAAGGGAATGGAGATAAAGGGCAAAGGTCAAGGCAGTATTGCCTCCTCCAACCACTACAACCTTTCTGCCGTCCTTAAAAAGATAGCCATCACATTCAGCACAGTAACTCACACCTCTTCCATAGAATCTCTTTTCACCTGGCACATCAAGCCTTTTATTGGAAGCACCGGTAGCGATTATAAGTGCCTTTGCAATATAGGTTCCTCGATTAGTCTTTACATGAAAACCATCTTCCTTCTTTAATACATCCTTTACATCCTCTCCAACATGAATCTCTGAATACTGGGCAGCATGCTGGGCAAGGAGGTCCACAAGGGTCTTTCCTGGTATCCTTGTAAATCCGGGATAATTCTCAACTACCGGTGTGATTGCCACCTGACCACCAAGGGCCGTCTTTTCAATGACAAGGGTCTTCAGGCCAGCCCTTTCAGCATATATGGCTGCTGTGAGACCTGCTGGTCCACCGCCAATTATTACGACATCCTTTTTAACGGGCTCTGGACTTACACCTTCTGGTACCTCGGTAAATTCATATATTAATCCCTCTTCTGGTTTTTGTGGATAAAGAAGTGAAGAAATAAATTGCTCCTCTGTCTGAACACCTGGTGCCGTCAGTATGTCATTGATATATGTCTGGGGGACAGAGACAATACCGAGCTCATCAGCAATATCCCTGTTCTCATAAATCTCTATAATCTCTACACTCACAAGATCTTTTTTTACAATAGCTGATGAAACAGCATATCCAACCTGAACCGGACAGTAAGGACAGAGGGGGCTCACATAGACCTTTATATCTCTTGGTTCCTTAAGTTCCATTAATCTCTTGATGGACTTATCAGAGATAATTGCACTACCTGTTGATGCCATGAGGATCGTCATTATCAGAGATCTGCCCTCCTCTCCAACAGGAGCACCGGTGAAGCGAATCTTATATTTATCAGGTGCAATGAGAAGGGTCGGAGACCTCAGGACATTCCTCTCTCTGGACTTCTGATCACCTATTGTATAAAAAAAGGGTTTTATCTTAGGGGAGAGCTCACCAAGGACATTCAGGAGTTCCTTTACTGCATTGTTAAAGGCATCGTTAATGCCTTCCTTTGTAAAGACCTCTATTACGACATCATCCTTCAGGTCCTTAAAGGTATTCCTTAGGATATTCTTTATATCCTCTGTGATGAGTTCTTTTTTGTCTGGCATAAATATATTTTAACATGAGATTAAGGCTTGAACATGTGACCTTTAAAGAGAATTTTTACATCCAGTGAATTTTCGACATATCCTTAAGATGAGATATTTATTTTACGGAATATCGAAAATCTTTATAACCTGTTATCTGGCAAAAGTAGGATTTTTAAGGTTCGGTTAAAACTTGATTTTTTATGCTATGGTATACTATAAAATTGTAGCTCTTTGACAACCCAAGAAAGTCGCAGGAGAGGGAATTTATTAAGCTTATACTTAATAAACTTTCCAAACTGCCCTTTCTGGATTTAGTGGTATATTTTCAAAGAGACATACAATATATAGTATGAAAAATGGACAAATTTTAGCTTCTCTGTTGTTGAGATATTATATCAATAAGCTGATTTCTAAGCCATTGAAAATAAACAAAAAATGAATGGAGGGGCTGTCGGAAACAAGACCTCATTTAGAAGGGATTGCGACGTAATAATAACTTTCTCGATCCCCTGTCGCTCATCAGTCGGAAACAAGACCTCATTTAGAAGGGATTGCGACATGATTAGTCCAGCAGAGCAGCAGACCAGTAGAGCAGCAGTTTTGATATAAGAACACTTACTGGAATTTCCAAAAAGGTCTTTAACTACTGCTCTGTTGCTCTACTGCTCTGAATTGACCTCATTTAGAAGGGATTGCGACCTTTCAAAATTAGCTCCTACATCTATAATGAAGTAAGAGGGGTCGGAAACAAGACCTCATTTAGAAGGGATTGCGACATGATTAGTCCAGCAGAGCAGCAGACCAGTAGAGCAGCAGTTTTGATATAAGAACACTTACTGGAATTTCCAAAAAGGTCTTTAACTACTGCTCTACTGCTCTGTTGCTCTACTGCTCTGAATTGACCTCATTTAGAAGGGATTGCGACGGCAGCCCTTGGCTGAAGTGAGTTAGAGGTTAGTGAATTAGTGAATTAGGGAAAGGAAATGAAAACAATATCCCTGCACCTCCGGGGTGAAGGTTTTAAAACTGCTGATCTCGTGTAGAAAATCTTTTAAAAAATGTTTATAATAAAACATGGAAAATTTAGCCCTTATTGCAGGACTTTTTAATCTTGCCTTCTTATTGAATCTTCCGGCTGGATACATGAGGGGCAGGGCAAAGAAGTTTTCACCGCGATGGTTCCTCTTTATTCATCTGCCGATACCTTTTATTGTAGCTGCAAGGATTATCTCTCATGTTGATATAAGATATATTCCTCTTTTTATCTTTTCATCTGTCCTTGGACAGATTCTTGGCAGTAGAATTACCTTTTCAGAGCCTGAGAGAGATAAAGAATGAAATGGCTGGGTGAGGCAGAGAAAAAATTAAAGGCCTGTGAAGGCCTCATAAAAGAAGGTTATTATGATGCTGCCTGTCTTATGGCCTATCTGGCAGCCCATCTCTCCCTTTATCAATTAATTGAATTAAAGGAAAGCCAAACCTTAAATCCTTCAATTGTATTTCTAATAAAGAGAGCCACTGAAGGGACTTCCACTTCAACTCACGATATTATCCATTCAGCAAGAATCCTTGAAACCTACAGCCTTCCTTTGAGAATCCCTGCATCAATACCCGAAGGTATACCATCAGAATACATAGACAGAGATATGGCAGAGGAGGCATTGAGACATGCAAAGGCCATCCTGGAATTTGTTAAAAGAGAAGTGGGGTAATCTCTTCTTTTTTGACAGCCTGAGCCTCTTTCTCAGCAGGCTTTATGAAGAAAAGGGAAAGACATTACAGGGAGTGCTACTTTTTGATCCCTACGGAAAGCCTCTGCCCCCCAAGACTCCGCCTGTTTATATATTAGTGATTTATAAAGATGAAGTAGATTTTTTAAAAAATATTCTCCAGTTAAGGAGTCTCAACCATGATGGTATTATAGAACCCTTTGGCTACGGAATGAATACCTTCAAGGATATGCTCAAAAGGAATTCTCCCCTTGCAAAAGAGGCCTTTACAAATGGAATAGTCCTTTATGAACTTGAGCCAGGACTGGATTTATTAAAATAGTTTTACCTCTTGGCCTATGATATGAAAGGAAACTTGAATGGTAAAAATCTGTTCTTTTTGAATACTTATCTTTTTACATCATTAAAATTTAGTATATCCATATATTCCCATTCCCTCCAGGCAAGAACATATATACCGTTTCTGCTGGCATGGTTTATTACATTTTCAGGGAAGGTTATACTGCCAAAAATAACTATCAGTTCCTTTCCTTTATATTCAGGGAAGAATTCAAAAAACTTTTTACTCTTTTCTTTAATCTCTATTACATCGTCAAATCTCGGGGTAGAACGAGCCTCAACCATAAAAACCTTTTCCTCACAAACAACTATTGCATCTATCTCAAAAGACTCACCTTGTTTTCTCCTCAAGATTCTCTGGCCTTCCATAGATACTTCACAATTGAAATACTTGCTCAGCACTGGCCTTAAGGCAGGTGCTATAAGATCTTCAACAATAGTGCCCATCTTCTTTGCAAGATTGCTCCACTCTCTGTTTTTGCGCCTATTTTCCTCTTCCTGTCTTTCAATGAATTTATCAACCTTATCCTTAAAGGCAGACATTTCATCCTTAAAAGCAGACATCTCATCCTTAAAGGCAGACATCTCGTTTTTAAAAATAGCCATCTCATCTTTGAAAGCAGCCATCTCCTCATGCAAGGCTTTTCTGTCCTTTTCTGATTCAGCCTGAAATCGTAAGGTTGCATTTTTGAATTCTTCTATCTCATCGTGGAGCTTTTTGAGTTCTGCCTCAATACGAAGATGAGAGTTTTCTACATTTACAATAAACCTTTCAAGGGTTTCTTCAAGCTTTGATACCCTTTCTTCTACCTCAGGCATCTAAGACCTCCTTCAAAATTATACCACAAACACAACTAATGGTGAGCGATAAAATTAGTCCTCCTGACACTGCTGTCCAAGATTGGTTTAACATAACTATTTTAACAGGCATAAGGCCTCAGAAATCAGAGGTCAAAAGTCAGAATTTAAGGAAAATTCTTCCTCAGTCTCCAACCCCCGACTTCCCTTTTTATGAGTATTCTTGAACTGATTAAACAGTTATGTTAATCGGTTTTAGTCAGCAGTATAGCCCTCTATAAGAATATCCTCTCCAATACGCCTGATCCTCAAGTCCCTTAATCTCCAGGGTTTCTGGAGACCCGTTGATACTCCACCAACTGCGGGTACAGAGTCTTTTCCTCCTATAATCTTGGGAGCAATAAAAATCATAACCTTATCAACAATCCCATCCTTAAGGGCATGATAATTTAATGATGCACCACCCTCAATCATCACAGAGGTAATGCCTCGCTGATATAGCCTTTTCATAGCCTCTTTAAGATTAAGCCTTTCGGAATTAAAGTACTCAACCTCAACCCCTTCTGGAAGAAAGGGATGCTCTCTTTTTTTTGTAAAGATTATCGTTGTCGGTGGAGTCCTGAGGACTTTTGCCTGAAGGGTTATCTCAAACTCAGGGTCTATAACAACCCTTATGGGATTTCTTCCTTTCACAAGTCTTACTGTAAGCTCAGGGTCATCAGCCTTTACAGTACCAATGGCTGTAAGGACCGCATCTACCCTGTTACGGAGCCTGTGGACATATCTTCTGGATTCAAGAGAGGTTATCCACTTAGATTCACCCGTCTCTGTTGCAATCTTTCCATCGAGGGTCATGGCTATCTTAAGGATAACAAAGGGCAGACCTGTTGTTATGTGTTTTATGTATATCTCATTGAGTTTTTTTGCTTCTTCTTCAAGAAGACCTATTTGAACCTTAATGCCAGCCTTTTTAATAAGCTCAATCCCCCTGCCAGAAACCTTTGGATTTGGGTCTATCATTCCAATAACAACCCTTTTTACACCAGCCTTTATAATAGCCTGGGCACAGGGAGGAGTACGCTTGTCAAAATGACAGCAGGGCTCTAAATTTACATAAAGGGTTGAACCTTTTGCATCAGGACCGGCCCTCTCAAGCACTATAGCTTCAGCATGAGGGAGTCCGGGTCTTTCATGAAAACCTTCTGAAATGATTTTTGCAGATTTTACAAGAACTGCTCCAACGAGGGGATTTGGTGCGGTCATGCCCTCAGCCTTTTTTGCCAGGCTGAGGGCCCTTTTCATATATTGAAGGTCTTCCTTGGTAAACTCCTGAGAATTATCTTGGAACGCGCTTCTGGGCAAGCTGGATCCTCATGGTTGCCCTTTCAAGAGCTGCTGTTGCCCTTGCCACATCTATCTCTTCCATCTTCTTTAATCTTTCCTCTGCCCTCTGTTTTGCCTTCAGGGCCCTTTCAAGATCAATATCTTCTGCCCTCTCTGCACTGTCAGCAACTATGATTACCTTATCAGCCGTCACCTCCGCATATCCACTGTTTATGAAAACATAGTTTTCAGCACCATCTTTTTTGTATGTAAGGATACCTATCTTGAGGGTCGTAAAAAAAGGCATATGTCCTGGCAAGACTCCAAACTCACCTTCTGAGCCAGGAGCTGTAACCTCATCAACCTCTTCTGAGAGAACCTGGCCATAGGGCGTAACGATTACTAATCTCAATTTATCCATTAAATCTCTCTCCTCCAGCCAAGTTTCTTTGCCTTTTCCTCAACCTCTTCAATCGGACCAACCATATAGAAGGCCTGCTCTGGATAGTCATCGTATTTTCCTTCAAGTATAGCCTTAAAGCCTTTTATAGTATCCTCTCTTTTTACATATTTACCAGGAGTACCTGTAAAGGTCTCTGCAACATGGAAGGGCTGGCTCAAAAACCTCTGAAGTTTTCTTGCCCTTGCAACAATGAGCTTGTCATCCTCAGAGAGCTCCTCCATTCCGAGGATTGCTATGATGTCCTGAAGCTCCTTATATCTCTGAAGAACTGCCTGAACACCCCTTGCAACCTTATAATGCTCTTCACCAACTATCCTCGGGTCAAGGGCCCTTGATGTTGAATCAAGGGGATCAACAGCAGGGTATATGCCAAGCTCTGCAATCTGTCTTGAAAGGACGACAGTTCCATCAAGGTGCGTGAAGGCTGTTGCAACAGCAGGGTCTGTAAGGTCATCAGCAGGAACATATATTGCCTGCATTGATGTTATTGAGCCCTTTGTTGTTGTGGTGATTCTCTCTTGAAGTATTCCCATCTCGACAGCAAGGGTGGGCTGGTATCCAACAGCAGAAGGCATCCTTCCAAGGAGTGCTGAGACCTCTGAACCAGCAAGGGTGTATCTGAAGATATTATCTATAAATATAAGGACATCCTGACCCTGATCCCTGAAGTATTCAGAGACTGTAAGTGCTGTAAGTGCTACCCTTGCCCTCACACCTGGCGTCTCGTTCATCTGGCCATAAACAAGGGCAACATTTGAAAGAACCCCTGAGTGTTTCATCTCAAGATATAGGTCATTTCCCTCACGGGTCCTCTCACCAACACCAGCAAATACGGAGACACCACCATGCTTCATGGCAACATTATGGATCATCTCCATGATAATAACAGTCTTTCCGACACCGGCACCACCAAACATGCCCATCTTTCCACCCTTAACAAAGGGCACAAGGAGGTCAAAGACCTTAACACCTGTCTCAAAGATCTCTGTCTTTGCTACCTGCTCAACATATTCAGGTGCTGGTTTGTGGATAGGCCAGCGCTCCTTTGCCTGAATGGGCCCTGCCTCGTCAACAGGTTCTCCAAGGACATTGATAATCCTGCCCAGGACCTCTTTTCCAACAGGCACCGTTATTGGCTTACCTGTATCAATCACCTTCATGCCACGGACAAGGCCATCTGTTGAGCCCATTGCAAGGGCCCGAACCTTGTTATCACCGATGTGGGCTACTGTCTCGAGGGTAAGGTCAATCGGAGGGATTCCCCTCGATGGATCGCCTGGCTCCTGTATTTTTAAGGCATTAAGTATCTCAGGTAGTTTTTCTTCAAACTCACAATCAACCACAACACCTATTACCTGTGATATTCTTCCTGTATTCATTAAAACCTCCTTTAATTAGATTATAGGCTTAAGGCATTAGGATTTCTCTAATTTCCTGTCGCCTACTGCCTGTAGCCTTCAGCCATTTATCCTGATGCCTTTCTAAGGGCCTCAACACCTCCAACTATATCCATAAGCTCTTTTGTTATGCCCTCCTGTCTTACCTTATTAGCTATTAGCGTTACCTTCTGGACAAGATCCTCGCAGTTCTTTGTAGCATTTTCCATTGCATTCATCCTTGCAGCCTCTTCTGCAGCACTGCTTTCAAGTAGGGCTCTGAAGATCTGGATCTCAACATATCTTGGTAATAATCTCTCAAAGACAACCTCAACAGAGGGCTCATAGACAAAAGAACTCGCAAACTGTAAAGGTGCACGGACCTCCTCTGGTTCTCTTTTAACCTCTCGCTCCGTTGCCTCAGGACATATCTCCTCCTCAAGACTCTCAAGGGGCAAAACCCTGAAGCACACAAGCCTCTGGGCAATGAGGGATTTAAATTCATTAAAAACAATCCTGACCTCATCAAAACTCTCGTTAATATAGCCATCTATGAGATCCTTTGCTATATCCTTAGCACTCTCATAGGAGACCTTTCCAGAAAGACCAACCCAGCTTGATCTTATCTTGAAGCCTCTCCTTATGAAATAATCAAAGGCCTTTTTCCCAACGGTGCTCAAACTTACCTCAAAACCCTGCCCTTTAAGGTTTGTGATTTGATGAGATGCAAATCTAAGGATATTAGCATTAAAGGCACCGCAGAGACCTTTATCAGATGTTATAACCAGCAACTCAATGGTTTTCCTTGGTCTCACGACAAGGATTGGATGGATGTCTCTCTCAACAGCCATTGAGAGGTCTGCCACAACCTCACGGATTCTCTTGGCATAAGGCCTAAAGTTAAGCATTCGGTCCTGGATCTTTCTAAGTTTGGCAGCAGCAACCATCTTCATGGCCTTTGTAATCTTCTGAGTGTTTCTGATTGCTTTTATTCTTTTCCTGAGGTCTCTAAGGGTTGCCATCCTGTTATGCTCCTATGCCCTGAAGCTCTTTTTGAATGTTGTTATTGCATCTATAATCTTTTGTTTTAACTCATCAGTAAGTTCTTTCTTCTCCTTAATCTCCTGCCTTAGTTCAGGTCTCTCTGCCTTTATATATCTAAGGAATCCCTCTTCAAAGGTCTTTACTGCCTCCACAGGTATGTCATCAAGATAACCCTGAGTTCCAGCAAATATAACAAGTATCTGGTCTTCAACAGGCATTGGCTGATACTGATCCTGCTTGAGAAGCTCAACCATCCTCTTACCCCGCTCAATCTGCATCAGTGTTGCCTTATCAAGGTCTGATGCAAACTGGGCAAAGGCAGCAAGCTCCCTATACTGAGCAAGGTCAAGCCTTAGCATTCCTGCAACCTGTTTCATCGCCTTTATCTGGGCAGCACCACCAACACGGCTTACTGAGAGGCCTACATTTACAGCAGGCCTGATTCCTGCATAAAATAACTCGGGCTCAAGATATATCTGTCCATCAGTAATGGATATAACATTTGTTGGGATATATCCAGAGACATCACCTGCCTGTGTTTCAATAACAGGAAGGGCCGTAAGGGAACCTCCGCCATACTGGTCGGAAAGTTTTGCTGCCCTTTCAAGGAGCCTTGAATGAAGATAAAAGACATCGCCGGGATAGGCCTCTCTTCCAGGAGGTCGCCTCAAAAGGAGTGAGAGCTGTCTATAGGCAGCAGCCTGTTTGCTGAGGTCATCGTAACAAACAAGGGCATGCCTGCCACTATCCCTGAAATACTCTCCCATTGCACACCCTGCATAGGGTGCAAGGTATTGCATTGGTGCAGGATCAGAGGCTGTTGCAACAACAACTATTGTGTGATCCATTGCACCGTATTCCTCAAGGGTCTTCACAGTTCTAACAACGGCTGACCTCCTCTGACCCACTGCAACATATATGCATATAACATCTCCACCTTTCTGGTTGATAATTGTATCTATAAGAATCGCTGTCTTTCCTGTTTGTCTGTCACCAATAATGAGCTCCCTCTGACCTCTTCCTATGGGTATCATGGCATCTATTGCCTTTATACCTGTCTGGAGGGGCTCTTTAACAGGCTGCCTGCGGATAATTCCCGGGGCAACGACATCAACAAGCCTTGTCTCCTGAGCCTTTATTGGACCCTTTCCATCAATAGGCCTCCCAAGGGCATCAACAACCCTTCCTATAAGGGCCTCTCCAACAGGCACAGACATAATCCTGCCTGTCCTTTTAACAACATCTCCTTCTTTGATAAATTTATCATCGCCAAAAAGGACCGTTCCAACTGCATCCTCTTCCAGATTAAGAACCATACCAATAACATCATTGGGAAATTCAAGAAGCTCCGACATCATAGCATTCTCAAGACCATAAATCCTTGCAACACCATCACCAACATAGGTAACAACACCAACTTCGCTGACATCGATCTTTTTCTCAAAGTCTGCGATCTGTTTTCTTAGATACTCGCTGATCTCTTCTGTTCTGATCTCTTTTACTTCCATATGCTCACCCCTTTATAATGTCATTTTTTAAAAGATTAAGTTGACCTTTTATGCTGAGGTCATACACAGTATTGTCAAATCTGACAACTATTCCTCCAAGAAGGGATGGGTCAAGGCTTATATCCACAGTCACATCCTTGTTTGTAATATTTCTCAGGGCATTTGTTATCCTCTCCACAACTCCTCCGTCAACAGGTATAGGGCTCACTATTACTGCCTTAAGAAGTCTCCGCCTTTCAGAATAGAATTTGTTAAGAAATTTTACAAACAGAGATAATGCCTGAAAGGCCCTCTCCTCTATTAATTTTATAAGAACATTTTTTGTCTTTTCATTGAAACCGAGCTTCTGAGAAAGATATTCCAGAAGCCCCTTCTTTTCCTCCTCTGTAAATAATGGATTGTTCATGAATCCCCTGAGTTTCTTATCCCTTTCTATCATAAGGGAAAACTTCTCAAGTCTCCCTATCTCTTCAGGAAGTGCCTCAAGACTGAGAATCCCTGAAAGGGCCTTTGCATATCTCTTAGCGATCCTTTCACCTCTCATCTCTTACTCCCTTCAATCCTCTTTATTGAATCCTCAAGAAGTCTCTTCTTCTCAGCTTCTGTAAGCCCTTCCCTGAGCTTTTTCTCAGCAAGCTCAATGGCGAGAAGGGCAGCCTCCTCTTTAAGCTTCTCTATTGCCTTCTTCTTTTCGAGCTCAATACCTGCCTTAGCCTCCTCAATTACCCTTTCGCTGAGCCTTTTACCTTCCTCTATAATATTATCTCTTTCGATCTCTCCAGCTCGCCTTGCTGTATTGAGAACCCTTTCTATTTCTGCATCCTTCTGGCTGAACCTCTCTTCTACCTCTTTTAAAGCCTTTTCTGCAAGTTCCCTTGCCTGCCTTGCCTCTTCAAGGGCCTTCTGTATGGCCTCTGACCTCTGCTTCAGAAAATTCCTGAAGGGCTTACCAGCAAATATAACAAGGATTGCAACAAGGATTGCAAAGTTTATTATTCTCCAAAACCAGTCTGAAAAAGTGGCATGATGGGCGGCCTCCTCAGCTCCATAGGAGAGGCTCGTAAAGAATAAAAGCAACATAATTATTACAACTCTCATCCGTCCTCCGTATCTATACCTGAACAAGTTTATTTACAATCTCATCAGAAATCTTCTCTATCTCTTCTCTCAGGGCCTTTCTTGCCACCTCTGCCTGAGAAGCTATCTCCTGCCTTGTCTTTAAGAGGATATTCTGGGCCTCCTTTTCAGCCTCCCTCAAAAGTTCTGCCTGCTTTTCCTTTCCCTCCTGAGTATATTTATCTATTATCTCCTTAGCCTTTCTGTTTGCCTCAAGAAGCTCTCTATTAAGCTGGTTCATAAGCTCTTCTTTTTTTGCATTGAGCTCTTTTGCCTTTTTGAGGGAGCCCTCTATACCTTCCTTTCTTTCTTCAAAGAGTCTCATAAGGGGTTTAAAGAGGAGGATATTGAGGACAAATATCAGGAAGAGAAAGTTGAAGAGAAGGACAAAAAACCATTTGTTGAATTCTAGCATCCCTCACCTCATTATGAAATTCTTAAAGCACTAAAGAATAGTGCAAAAGGTTATCATACCTGAAGATATTTGTCAAGGATTATGGTTATTAATTTTTTGAATTGGATTATAATTCTTTCTTTATGACTGATTTGACACACCTGTCCAAAATAAAGTTATGAATAGGCATAAGGCCAACTATTACTTGCGCCATCCCTAAAAAGCACAAAAGGCGACTCCTTAATGTAACTTGTTAAATAGCCTATCATGACCTTAATATACCTTACAAAGAACATTAATAGCATCATTATACCTATAAAAATAAATCCTGTCGCTTCTTTTGTGTTTTTGAGGCCTTATGCCTATTTTAAAAGCCCCTTCCAATTTGTTTTGGACAGCAGCGAACGAATTTAAATGGGTAGCAAGCGTATTCCCTGCGGTTTACCAACTGTTACTTCGCCACCAAAGGGTCAAGCGAGCGAATATGTAAAAAATAATTCCTTCCCTCTATTTATCACGAGCTAAACAAAGCAAGATTTTAAATCCCCTCCCGGAAGGAGGGGGTGAGTTTTTATTTAAACCTTAAAGCCTGTTTTAAAGAGGTTATTAGAGCCTCGAATATGGATATCCTCTGCTGATAAAGGGGAATAAGGGAATTTTCAAATCTCACATCCTCATTCTTCACAAGCTTCTGCTGAAGGCTCAATTCAAGCTTGCTCAGGTTTTCATTAAGCCTTAATATCTCTTTTTCTAACTGGGTCTGCAACTGAATAAGGCTATCTTTATCCTTCTGTTTCAGGTCTTCAGGGAATGTAATATTTTTTGCATCAACAAGCATGTTGTTACTCCAGCGGAGTTCTTCTGCATCATTTGGATTTGAGAGGTACATAAAGTACTCAATCCGGGGTTTGATATCTTCTTTAACTTCTATTCCAGCAGGTTTACCATCCTCAAGCTTCACACTCACCATTGTAAGCTTTTTCAAACTGAGTCTCCTCGGAATAGACATAACGGGCTGCCAGCTATCATTTTCATAAACAGCACCAACAATGCTATCGAGTGGCCTATCAAGAGGCTTTGGATAATCCTTCCAGAATCGTACTATTGCCCGATCCTGTCTCCCCTTGCCCTCCTGCCTTGCCTTTTCTGACTGGTCAAGGCCTACAAATACCCAGTAGGGTTCGCCGTAAATAGACACCTTCTGAAGTCGCTTTTTTCTGTAATTATACATATCCTTCAGTTTGGCGGGATCAGCCTCCTTGAGCGCCCTTACAGCATACTCCACACGGGTCTGCTCCTGAAGGGGTTCAAACTGTTTTCTTGAATGGACCAGAGGTACAAAAGGCCAGTATAGAGGACCAGGGACAACATAACTCTTCTCGAATCTGTATCCCACCTCTTTATTGATAATATATCCATCAATCCCGTGAACCTTTAATCTACCAGTACATCCTTTGATCTCATCGTGCTCAGGCCCTGGTATTAATGTGAGACTCAATGCAAATATAAGAGCCCCTTCATCATGAGATATTCTGTCAGAATAGCACCTAAGCTCAAACCATACAGGAAGGGAGGTGAAATCATCATTGAAAAGGGAAGGGTAATACTTTCTTGCCTCCTCAGTAATATTTCTCGCTCCACGATTTTCTTCATATACAAGGAGTGAAAACTTAACATCATCAATCCTCGTATCCTTCTGGCCGGGATCGTATTCAAGCATACCAGTCGTTGAGACCGTGGCACAACCAGAGGCAAAAAGCAAAAAGGTTACAAGGATCAAAGCATTTCTAAGCCATAACTTTCCCATCACAACCTCCTTTTTAAAAGTTTTTTCTGACATCAATTATTTTTTCTATCTTGAAATTATATCTTTTCAGGTCATCTATATTAATCAGCTCTATCAAACCAAATACCCTGCTGAAAAAGATATACAAACTTGTGCCCTTTAAAAATATCTGAGGAGCTTCTATCTGCAAAAACTCTATTGCATGTCCATCTTTAATATAACCAATGCCATGGGATGTTCTGTAAAAGAGCCCTGTCTTTTCAGAATATAAAAGCCCTGATATCTCTTCTCTCGAATGCTCGAAGAAAAATTTAAATCTCCCATCTGAAAACTCCCAGACCTGCCTGCCTGATGCCACAAAAATCCTCTCTTTATTTCCTGTCAGGGCGCTTACCTTTTCATTAAATGTTGTAATCCTTTCAAAGGATTTATTTTCAGTATTAAAGATAAATATCTCGTAAATTTTTGACTCTTCATTATATCCTGTTGCATAAAGAGAGCTGTCTCCAGCATAGATATCAGAATATTTCATGGGTAGTTCAAGGACAGGTTTAAGAGATGCCTCAGGGAGAACACCCTTATAAGATTTCCTGACTTCTGCATAATATAAATTACTACCATCTGAAAAAAGGATTGCCCCATCCTCAGTACAGACCATTTTTTTGAAGGACTTACTGATTTTTATTATAGAACCTGTAACAGGATTAATGAGAATTTTACCATCATAAGCTACGATAGGTTTATTCTTTGAGTCGAGACAGAATTGAATCTGTCCCATCCAGTTAGATCCTGAGGTTTCTTCCTCTCTTGAGGGGACGATTATCCATTTTATTTTTACTGAACTCTCTTCTGGAAGGATAAGAAATGCCCTCGGAACAATCTCTATATTTTCTGCCTGTGCAGAGACTGTTAAGGCAAGGTTTAGTAACAACAAAACTATACCTGCATACTTTAAATAATAGCTCACCTATTCCCCCTTTAAGTATCTATAAATAATCCTCTGGCTTGTTGTCATGCTATCTTCAAAATCCTGTTTAAAGGCATCTTTACTGAAATCAAATCCAAGGATTCTACCTGCCTTCTCAGTCTCTTCCAAAAAATTATCCAGAGCACCAAAGGCTATCTTCGTGTAAATTTTTCTCCCTATATCTGCAATCCCTGCCTGTAAGGATGTCATGGGCTTGCTGAGCAGGGATACAGCATAGTTAATTGTTTCCACACCACCAGCTTCCTTACCTTCAGCAGTAGCGATAACTGCAATCTTTAAAATTGGTAAACCCTTTTCATATAACTTTGAACCCCATTCTTTTTTATATTTTTCTCCGAGCTTATCTATAACTTCCTTTCCAATGTCTTCTATCTTCTCTATTGATTTATCCATTACCAGATTCCCGAAAACACTTGCCGCATCATTAAAGAATGGAGTACCTGAAGGTCTTTCTATAAGTTCATCTTCTGAAGCAGGTCCTAAATCCACAGAAAGAAGGGACGAGAGATTCTTATGCCTGTCTTTACTGCCTTTCGTGTATTGCTGACGCAGTGAGTGCCATCTGTTAAGTAACTCAAACCTCTCCTGAGCCTCTCTTCTAAGCTGTTCCTCTTTCTGCCTTTGTAGTTCCTCCAGCGATGGACCTTGTTGAGGTGAGGTAAATAGGGATTGGAACATGGAATTAATCATTGGCTGCAGGATACCCTGTATCATCATCATCTGTATCTGCTGGGATTGAGAAAGAGCACTGCTTCCAGGCACTACAGGGATAGCAGGTGTACTCCGAGAATCTGATTTACTTAAAGGTGTGCAACCTCCGCATCCAGTACATCTATATCTCACACCACCGATAGTAACAACCCTTGTCTCACCTGCTGGTATGTAAACCCATCCTTCATCAGACTGAAGCTCAGAACCCTCACACTTCATTTGAGGCATAGGGAGATTCTGAGAATATAAAGGATTACTATAAATGAGGCATGTTAATAAAATTAAACCAATAAAACTTAGCTTCTTATTTACCATATCTACTCCTGCCATGCAAATTTTTATTATTATAACACTCCATGTCTCATAAATTCTCTTTCAGGCACATCTCCTTCTCTGTTATAATTTCTCCATGTGGAGCATGAGGATG
>Ga0197142_1000908_pt1 | contig 27656 bp, 36 predicted proteins | sample GBS60_MetaG_FD_148614 | JGI IMG/M metagenome (GOLD analysis project Ga0197142, IMG submission 148614) | Sediment microbial communities from Great Boiling Springs, Gerlach, Nevada, United States - GBS 60_MetaG | ecosystem: Environmental > Aquatic > Thermal springs > Hot (42-90C) > Sediment... | reverse complement strand
TCCGGGAGGGGATCTGGGGTCGAGAGACTGACCGTGAAGGGGGTCTAGCCCATGGAGAACATCCTCACCCAGGCAGAGATAGATGCCCTTCTCAAAGGAATTGCCACTGGAGAAGTGTCCCTCCAAGGGGAGACACCTTCTCAAGAACAACAGGTGACCCCTTACGATTTCTCCAAGCACGACAGAATAGTGCACGGGAAGATACCCGCTGTCGATGCCATGATGGATAAATTTGCCCACAGGCTCACAACTACCCTCACCTCGGCCATAAGGAGAATGGCCGAAGTTTCTCCCTTTTCCTCCGAAGTGAAGAAGTTCAGGGATTTTCTCAAAGCTCTGGCAATGCCCAGCAGCATCCATGTGTTCAGAGTGGAACCCCTTCAGGGCGTGGGTCTTCTCGTGCTGGAACCGAACCTCGTGTATCTCCTCATAGAGTTTATCATGGGAGGAACCCCGGAAGGCCAATTGAAGATAGAGGGGAGGGACTTCACCAACATAGAGAATCGCCTGATCCAAAGATTGGTCAGGGATGCTCTGGCAGACCTCAACGAAGCCTGGAATTCCCTGGATCCAGTAAAGATCGAACTGGAACGCTCCGAGGTCAACCCACAGTTCGCTGCTGTATTGCTCCCCTCTGAATCCGTCCTGTGCATACAGCTGGAGGTGGAGCTGGAACTTGCCAGGGGCATGCTGATCCTCTGTCTACCGTTTGCCATGCTCGAGCCATACAGGGATAGATTACCCGGCTCCGCACCCGAGAGGGAGAAGAAGACTCGCCTCTGGACAAGACACCTTGAGGGGCACCTCATGGAGGCCCGGGTAGAGGTCTCAGTGATTCTGGGAGAGGCCATGGTGCCCCTTGGAAAGATAGTGGAGATGAAAGAGGGGGAACTGCTTCTCTTGGATTCCTTTCCTGGGAAACCCCTGCCTGTAAAGGTGGAGGGGAGAACAAAGCTCTGGGCTCAACCTGGTGAGCTCAATGGAAAGAGGGCTGTCAAGATCGTGAAGGCCGAGCCCAGCTGACGAGAGGGAGAAGGAGGGAAAATGCAAGAGACCACATCTCAAAATGCGAATATGGCCCCTTCAGAGGCGAGCCAGCAAGGAGCACGATCCCTGGACATGATCCTTGACATCCCCATGCAGGTGACCGTGGAGCTTGGAAGGACCAAATTGGCCATCAAGGAACTTCTCCAGTTGAGCCAAGGTTCCATAATCGAGCTCAACAAAATGGCTGGAGACCATCTCGAGGTCTTCGTGAACAACAAGCTCATTGCCAGGGGAGAGGTCGTTGTGGTGAACGATAGATTCGGGATCAGGGTCTCGGAGATCTTGAGCCCCCAGGAGAGAGTGGAGCGGATGGGATGAGGGCACAAAGGGGGAAAAGGGGTCGCTTCACTCCTCTGATATTGGCAGGAGGAGGTCTCCTCGCCCTCCTGGGAGCTTGGAGTCTTCCCTCGAGGGAAGGTGTCATGAGCGGTCTTAACCCGGCAGGTGGTACTATTGTGGCAGTGGGTCTTGCCTTCTTGGCCATATGGGGGCTGAGGAAGCTCTCCCCTCATCTCAACCAGACTTTGCCCGCTGGCACATCATCCATAAAGTTGAAGGCAGTGTGCCCTGTCAGTCAGGGAATGGCACTGGTTCTAGTTGAAGTCGAGGGAGAAAAGTTCCTTCTTTCCTCTTCCAGGGAGAAGTTGGAACTAATAGCCAGGCTCACAAGTGATGAGGGCCACTCTTCGGTAACCCAAAAGGAGTGCTCTTTCCAATGAGGGTGCGAGTTTTGAGGGCAACGATAGGGCTGCTTCTCCTCCATTTGGTAATTGGAGGAGTTGGGCCTTCCTGGGCAGCCGAGATCACTATAAGGGTCGCGGAGAAGGGAGAACTCTCTCCAGCGCTCCAGATCCTCCTTCTCCTCACAGTTCTATCGTTGGCTCCTGCCTTGGTGATGATGCTAACATCCTTTACCAGAATAGTCGTTGTCCTTTCCCTCCTCCGCCAAGCCATAGGAACACATCAACTTCCTCCTGGCCAGATTCTAATAGCCCTTTCCATTTTCCTCACTATCTTCATCATGTCCCCTGTGTGGACAAGGGTTAATCAGGAGGCTCTTCAACCCTACTTATCGCACCAGATCAGCCACGAAGAGGCCCTTTCAAGGGCCACGGTCCCAGTGAGAGAGTTCATGCTCAGGCAGACGAGGGAGAAGGACATCCTCCTATTCGTGGACTTGGGGAAGATGGAGAGGCCTCAGGAGCCATCCGATATCCCCATGTCAGTCCTGATACCCGCATTCATGATAAGCGAGCTGAAGACAGCCTTTCAAATAGGCTTCTTGCTCCACATCCCCTTTGTGATCTTGGATCTGGTTGTGTCCAGTTTACTCCTTTCCATGGGCATGCTCATGTTGCCCCCTGTGATGATTTCCCTTCCCCTAAAGCTCATGGTTTTTGTGCTCGTGGACGGATGGAATCTCCTTGTGGGGTCCCTGGTGAGGAGTTTCATGTGAACGAGATGAGAGGTGACCTTTGGACCAGGCAATCGTGATAGTGTTAGGAAGACAAGCTCTGGAACTCACATTACTCCTCTGTGCGCCCATGTTGGGCTTCAGCCTCATAGCTGGGCTCGCTGTGAGTTTGGCACAGGCTGTGACCCAGATCCAGGACATGACCTTGACCTTCGTGCCAAAACTTCTGGCTGTGGCGCTGGCACTGGTGATCTTCTTTCCTTGGATGCTCGACCATCTCTTGGAATTCACAACCAGGATCATGGGAGATCTTTCCCTATGGATGCATTGAAGGGGATGATGGATAACCTCGCGCTCTTTCCCCTGGTTCTGGCCAGGTTTTCGGGGCTTCTTTTGGCTATGCCCCTCTTTGGTTCGAGGGCCATTCCCTTGGGGGTGAGGGTGATGCTCGCCTTGGGACTCTCCTGGGCTTTTCTGCCCCTCATGTCTCGTGGGATCAAGGGGCCCCAGCTGGAGGTCTGGTCTCTCTCTCTTGCCATATTGAGGGAGGGCCTCATGGGATTGGCCATTGGGTGGCTTGTCCAGTTGATCCTCTCTGCAGTGCCCTTGGCTGCTCAGGTTCTGGGATACCAGATGGGCTTGGGAATAGCCAACGTGATGGATCCAGTGGGACAGCATCAGATGTCCGTGACTGCCCAATTTCTTCAGCTACTCGCTCTATGGTTGTTCCTGCAGCTCGATGGACACCACCTGGTCTTAAGGGGACTCATGGAAAAGCCGGGGAGGGAGCTCTGGGAACCTTCTCTGGGTTCCCTCCAAGGGGCCATAGAAGCAGGAAGGCATCTCTTTTCCAGCGCCTTATCTTTGGCTGCACCAGCCTTGATGATCTTGCTTTTTGTCCAATTGGGCTTAGGACTTCTGGCGAGGATGGTCCCTCAGATGAACATCTTCATCGTGACGGCCCCCTTTCAGGTGGGGGTCGGGCTCATTGCCATGGGAATGGCCTTGGGGACCCTGAGCCAGTGGCTGCCCGACGGACTTTTGTGGCTGAAGGGAGCAATGGAGAGATTGTCTTCATTGGCCTAGTGAGAGGAAGGGGGATTAATGCCCACAAGGGATGATCAGGACCGGACCGAGGCCCCGACCCAGAAAAGAAGGGAGGAGGCCAGGAAGAGGGGACAGGTGGCAAGAAGCAGGGAAGTCCCTTCAGCAATGGTTCTCCTCGCTGGTGCAGGTTTTCTCTCCATTGCTGGGGGGAGCATATCGAGCTCCGCCATGGCGAGCTTCTCGCATCTCATCTCCAACAGTTTTGCCATGAAGCTCACCCCGGGAGAGCTCTCCGCCCTGTTCACCGACTTCATGAGGACTTCAGCCACCATTGCAGGACCCTTCGTTGGCTTGATGGTCCTCGTGGTGATAGGGGCGAATCTCGCCCAGGTTGGATTCCTGAGTGCGCCCGAGGCCCTATCTCCCAATTGGTCCAGGATAAATCCTGTGGAGGGATTGAGGAGGATCTTCTCCTTGCACTCAATCGTCGAGCTCCTCAAGGGGCTCATCAAGCTGGCCATAGTTGCTTGGGTCCTTTGGCGCTCCGTGATGGAAGAGTGGGAGATCCTCCAAGCCCTTGGAAATGCTTCTCCTTGGTCTGTGGCGAGGGAGATGTCCGAGGGCATAGTCCGGATAGGGCTAAGAGCTGGAATGGTAGTCTCTGCCCTTGCCCTTGTCGACTACCTGTACCAGAGGTGGGAGCATGAGAGAAGCCTCCGAATGACCAAAGAGGAACTCAAAGAAGAGTTCAAGCAGAGGGAAGGGGATCCCAAAGTCAGGGCCAGGATTCGTCAAAGGCAGAGGGAGATGGCCCGCCGCAGGATGATGGCAGAAGTCCCCAAGGCAGACGTGGTCATAACAAACCCATTACACCTGGCAATAGCCCTCAAGTACGACAAGGCCAAGATGAGCGCCCCCATTGTTGTTGCCAAAGGAGCTGGATATCTGGCCGAGAGGATAAAGGAGATCGCCAGACGGCACTCCGTGGAAATAGTGGAGAACAAACCCTTGGCCCAGGCCCTTTACAAGATGGTGGATGTGGGAAGCCAGATCCCGGTCGAGCTTTACAGGGCTGTGGCAGAGGTCCTGGCATATGTGTACCGCAAGAGATCGGAAAAGACTCAGGGGAGTGAAAGGTGAGCGCCCAAAAAGTGACAAGCCATCCCAGTTACGCTCCCTCCTTGAGGACAAGCGAGGTGTTTCTCGCTGGAGGGGTCATGGGGATAATTCTGGTCATGGTATTTCCCATGCCCAAAGGCCTCTTGGATATCCTCCTCGCCATGAACATAACCCTATCCGTTGTCATCATAATGGTCTCCCTGTACATCGTGAAGCCCCTTGAGTTTTCCGTATTTCCCACAGTACTTCTAGTGGCAACCCTGTTCAGGTTGGCCTTAAATGTTGCCTCAACCCGTCTCATCCTCCTCAAGGGTCACGAAGGAGCTGATGCAGCGGGCCGCATCATCCAGGCATTTGGCAACTTCGTGGTAGGCGGCAATTATGTGGTGGGACTTGTGGTCTTTCTCATTCTCGTAGTCATCAATTTCATTGTCATAACAAAGGGATCCGGCCGAATAGCGGAGGTTGCAGCCAGATTCACCCTGGATGCCATGCCAGGAAAGCAAATGAGCATAGATGCTGATCTCAATGCAGGCCTCATAGATGACAGGACCGCGAGGGAAAGGCGCCGCCTCATAGAGAAAGAGGCCGATTTCTACGGGGCCATGGACGGGGCGAGCAAGTTCGTCCGTGGGGATGCCATAGCAGGAATGGTCATTGTGTTCATAAACATAGTAGGGGGCCTCATCATTGGCGTAGGGCAAAAGGGAATGCCCATCCTGGAAGGCCTTCGGACCTATACCATCCTTACCATAGGAGATGGCCTCGTTTCCCAAATTCCCGCCCTAATAGTTTCCACGGCAGCGGGGATTGTGGTCACTAGGGCTGCTTCGGACTCCTTCTTGGGGACCGACATAACCAGACAGGTCATCCACAACTTCAAGGCCATGGGGATGGCAGCTGGAATACTCCTGGGAATGGCTCTCTTGCCTGGCCTCCCCATGCTTCCCTTTCTGCTTCTCGCCGGCTTGGTGGGGACAATGGCCATGAGGATGCACCGTCAGGAAAAGGTGAGGGCTGATCAAAGGGCAAAGGCTCAGGCTCCTGCAGGCCCCCCCTTGGGCTCGAGGGAGGAAGTGGAGTCTCTACTTCCACTGGATGTCCTGGAGCTGGAAATTGGCTATGCCCTCATACCCCTTGTGGATACGGAACAGAAGGGGACAGTCCTCGAGAGAATAAGGATGCTCAGGAGACAGATCGCCCTCGAGATGGGAGTGATAATACCCCTTATGCACATTCGCGACAATCTGAGGCTCAAGCCCAACCAGTATTCCATAAAATTGAGGGGGGTTTCGGTTGCTACAGGCGAGCTCATGATGGGCCATTGTCTGGCCTTGGATCCGGGGGGTGCCAAGGCCCCCCTAAAGGGCATTCCCACGAAAGAGCCTACGTTCGGGCTTCCGGCTATGTGGATCCCTCAAAAGGAAAAGGAAAGGGCTCAGGCTCTGGGGTACACGGTCGTGGACCCAGACACTGTCCTCATAACCCATCTCTCCGAGGTGGTGAGGAGGCATCTCGACGAGGTTGTGAGTCGGCAGGACGTGCAGAAGCTCGTGGACAACGTAGCCAAGGAACATCCTAAGGTAGTGGATGAGCTCATCCCCAAGCTACTTACCATAGGAGAGGTCCACAGGGTCATCCAATATCTGTTGAGGGAACAGGTCTCGGTCAGGGACCTGGTTCACATCTTGGAGATTCTTGGGGACTGGGCGCCTCACACCAGAAATCCTCGAATCCTGGCCGAATACGTCAGGGCCGGACTGGGAAGGGCAATAACGAGGCGCTATGTGGATGAAAACGGCAGGCTTCCAGTCATGCTCCTCGACCCTGCTCTGGAGGAGACCCTCCTCGGCTCCCTCAGGAGAAACGAGGTCGAGACATATCTCGCCTTGGACCCCGATGTAGCGAGGAAGGTTGTTCTCTCAATCCAGAAAGCCCTCGAACCCCATCTCCAGAGGCCACATCCCCCTGTACTTCTCTGCGATTCTTCCCTCAGACCCCACTTGAGACAGCTCATTGAGAGATATATCCCGACCCTGGCCGTTCTCTCCCACCAGGAGGTGGACAGGGAGGTCATGGTGGAGACCCTTGAGATAGTGAGGTTGTCCCATGACGGTTAAGACCTATAAAGCCATCGACATGCAAGAAGCCCTCAAGATGATCAAGAGGGACCTTGGGCCACAGGCAGTGATCATCTCCACTCGTAAGATTATGGAAGGGAAAAAGGCCTTCGGTCTTCTGGGAAGGCCCATGGTGGAGGTCACAGCGGCCATAGATGTCGCTTCCTCGCAAGACACATCAGCTCAGCAGGATGGATCCAGACAGGTCGAAAATGGCCACAAGTTCCTGGAGAGCCTGAGGTGTGAACTCAACGAGTTGAGAAAGGAAGTGGAAAGGATACGCATGTCGGTTCAAGATCCTGCCAAGCAATTGAGCGCAAGACTGGAAGCAGAGCTCGATGAGATGAGATGGTGGGCATCCCGAATGGTTCGCCAAAGTGTTGGCAACAAGGAGGGGTTGGCCTCCACTCTGAGTAACTCCGTCCTTTACAGGCTCACGAAGCATGGTGTCAAGGAGAGGCATGCCATTCAAATCCTGAGCAGGGTGGAGGAACGTCTCGGAGATGAAACGAGCGAGGAGCTTTTTCTCAGAAAAGTGGAAGAGATGCTGCTCAGGGCAAGCAAGACCGTGGATCCACTTGATGGAAAGGATACGGAGAAGCCTCGGGTGATAGCATTTGTCGGGCCTACCGGGGTAGGAAAGACGACTACTGTTGCCAAATTGGCCGCAAGGTGCACCCTCGAAGAGGGAAAGAGGGTTGCCCTCCTCACAAACGACACCTACCGGATAGCGGCAGTGGAACAGCTCAAAACATATGCCAGGATCATGGGCGTGCCCCTGGAGGTAGTTCTGACTCCAGATGAGATGTCCCAGGTCATTGATTCCCACTCGGACAGGGATCTCATCTTCATAGACACAGCTGGCAGAAGTCCCATGGATGAGGGACAGGTGGCTGAACTCGAATCCCTATTGACCACTGACTCTAGGATAAAGACAGTGCTACTTCTCGCTGCCCCCACAGAGCCCATTGCCATGGAGAGGGCCGCGAGGAGATTCAAGCCCCTAAATCCCATAGCCCTAATAGGGACGAAACTCGACGAAGCAACCCATCTGGGATCTCTCTTCAGTATCTCGGTTCAAATGAGATTACCCTTCGCCTTCTTCACAATGGGCCAGAGGGTTCCGGAGGACATAAGGGTTGCCAGGAAAGAAGACATAGCTTCATGGGTGCTCTGGGGACTACCTCTCTTCTACACCGAGCCCCAGATAAATGTGGCATCGGGCTAGGAGGAGAAGCCCTCTGTTGAAGCCGAGAGACTCTTCCCTATCGAGGGTTAGGAGATGGAAGACCAGGCGAAAATTGAGGTCATGGAGGCTTTGGAAAGATGATCTTGGCACAAGACCAGGGAGCCACTCTGAGAAAACTGAGCGTCAAGGAGAATGTCCCTGAGGCTTCGAGGAAACTGCCTCGTGTGAGGAGCTTGGCTGTGACAAGTGGAAAGGGAGGTGTTGGCAAGACCAGCCTAGCTGCCAATCTGGCATGCCTCATCTCAGAGATGGGAAGGAAGGTTCTTCTTTTCGATGCAGACATGGGTCTTGCCAACGTGGACGTCCTTTTCGGCCTCAATCCCCAGAGGACAATAAAGGATTTTCTCGAGGGCCGCTGTCTTCTCCAGGAGATAGTCACCGAGGGACCTTCGGGCATAAGAATCGTGCCCGGAGGTTCGGGTCAGTCGGACTTGACCCATCTAACCAAGGAACAGAGGCTTCTTCTCTACTCGGGGATAAATCTCCTGGGAGGGGATCACGATCTTCTCCTCATAGACACAGCTGCTGGGATCTCACAGAATGTGCTTCAGTTCAATGCAATGGCTGAGAGGCTCATTGTCATCGTCACTCCCGAGCCCACGAGCATAACCGATGCATACGCTGTGATAAAGCTCATGTTCTTGCATTACAGAAGGCGCGATTTTCTCATTGTCGTCAACAACGCAAGGTCTGCTCACGAAGCCCAGGTCACCTTCGAGGGATTGAATAGGGTGGTGGAGACCTTTCTCAAGTTTTCCCTGAGGGAGCTGGGGTGGCTTCCATGGGATGGAGCTGTCACGAAATCGGTGAGAAGCCAGAGGCCATTTGTCCATATGTTCCCAGAGGCAAGGGCCACAAGCCACCTGAGAGAGATAGCCATTCGAGTAATGGAGATGGCAGGGAGGGAGGACTCCATTGGGGAGATGACCCTCTTTGGCCCCTACGCATGAGGAGAGCATGAGTGTTCCGAGCCTTATGAAAGAGGCGATGGGTCTTGGCCAGGCAGCCAAGGGTGGTCTGAGCCCTTCAGAAAGGGAACGCCACATACAGGAGTTTCTCCCTTTCATCAAATATCAGGTCCTCAGGTTAGTGGGTCGAATACCTCCCGGTATAGAGATTTCAGATCTCACCCATGCGGCAATAGTGGGGCTTCTCGATGCCCTTGAGAGGTTCGACCCAGCCAAGGGCACCCAGCTCAGGACTTATGCTGAGTTCAGGATTCGAGGGGCCATACTCGACCAGCTCCGCTCCATGGACTGGGCAACGAGGACGGTGAGGGAGAGGCTGAAGAGACTCGAGGACGCCCAAGTTTCCCTCGAAAAAAAGCTCTGCAGGCCTCCCACAGAGGAAGAGCTGGCTGATTATCTCGGGTTGAACATGGACGACTATCACCAAATGATCCTGGAGGCAAAGGGCGGTTCTTTCGTTTCCCTCGAGGAGCTCATCCAGGCCGAGGGCAGGGAGGGGGGGGTCGAGGCGAGCAATGAATATGATCCCTTCGAGATGTGCAGCTTGGAGGAGATTCGATCAAGGATAAGGAGAGCCCTCGAAGGCTTGGACCCCAAGGAACAGATGGTTGTGCACCTCTACTATTACGAGGAGCTTACTATGAAGGAGATAGGCATGGTGATGGAGCTCTCTGAATCCAGGGTGTGTCAGCTCCACGCAAGGGCTCTAAGGAAGCTCAGGTCTGCCTTGGCTCCATGAGGAACTTGGGAGAGGATCACATGGACCAGATGACTCCAAAGAAGGCAAAGAAGCCCAAGGTCCTCAAGAGAAAGGGTAAGGAGGTGGAGGAAGCTCTCCTCTTCGAGGACCAGATGGACGAGGCAGCTCTAGCCGAGTGGGAAAAGAAGATGGGCCTGGCTGAGGATGAGGCTTCCCAGAAGGATTCATCCCTAGCACCTCCCTCGATTTTGGGCAAAAATGGGAGTCTTTCGGGGGATGAGGGTACCTCTTCTGTGATGCCAAAGGAGGAAACCCCCAAACCTGTAAAGGGCAGCAGCTGGAGACAGCCCGGGAAGCTCAGGTGGCTCCGTATATCCAGTATAGAGTCTTACTGGGAGGAAAGTCCTCCCAAGAAACGATTTTCCATTGTGGGAGTGGGGATTTCCCTTCTTTTCGCGATAACCGGGGCCTGCCTTTTTGCCCACAGCCTTTTGAGCCAGAAGGAAGCGGAGCCACAAAGGCTCATCCGCCCGATTTATTCAAATCAAACGCACCTGGAGATGATCGTGCCCCTTAATGGGGGAACCCACGGTCTCCTTCTGTCCCTAGCTGTGGATTTCGAGAAGGATAGTATAAGACCCTGGATGGTAAGAAGGAAGGTATACGAGCTAATTTCTCCTTTGGATCCAAGGGATATCAAGGGGCCCGAGGGAATAAAAAGGGTCAAAGAGCTCTTGGACCAAGGGCTTTCCTCCCAGTGGCCGGGTATGAGGCCAGGAAGCGTGAGATTCCTGGAATACTTGCTCCTCTGAGGTGCTAGGGAAGGAAAGTCCGGAGCTTCTAGTTTTGGAGGCGGCTATGGAGTCTAATGGCCCTGGAGCCATATCAGGAGCTCAAGAGCGCCTGACCTACGGCAGGGGAAGGAATGGCCAGCAAAGGACTCGATCCCAAAGGAAGGCTCCAGATCCAGATGGATGGACCGAGAATCCTGAGGCGACCTTCTCTGAGCTGGAGGAAAGTGGGGGGCAGGAGGAGCAAGCTTTCCAGATAGACATAAGGGTGTGAGAGGTGATTGCGATGGAAACCAAATTCGTACTGGCCTTGCAATTGGCGTTCGATCTTGTGGCAGGGTTTCTGATCTTGGCCCTCATCTTCAGGAAACATCCGAGGGTTTCAGGATTGAAGGAGGAAAAGGGCTCCTCTATGGAGGAGATCGAGGAAAAGCTCCTTTTCTGGGAGGGAAGTACAAGGGAGCTCCTCTCGGCCATCGAGATCAAGCTCCAGAAAATGGCTTCTTTGTCCGAAGAGCTCGACAGAGCAGAGATGAGGGCAACAGAGACCCTGGAGAGGCTACAGCGAGCCAAAGAAGCCTTGCTCTGTGCTGAGGGAGCTTACACTGCCGCGTTTGAGCTCGTGAGAAAAGGGCTCCCCTTGAAAGAGGTCGCCAGGAGAAGTGGTCTCGGGTTGGCAGAGCTGAGCTTCATCAAGGAGGTCATGTACAAGGAGCCAATCTCTCAAAGAGACGAAATAGTCATGTGAGCTTGGGGGAGTGGGGAAAAAAATGCCCTTCAAAGGACGGAATTTCCCTCTGGGAGGAGGAAAACTCTCACGAAGGGCCCGGTTTTCCTGGTCTCAAGATATGGCACGCCCATTGCAATGAGAGAGGGTGGTTTTTCCAGGGTCAGGTCCTTGGAGTGGGGAAAACCAGAGGAGAGGTGATTTCCCGGATGTTCTCTCAATTGTATGTTGCGGCCTCTGGCATGATTGCTAGGCAGCACCAACTGGATGTCCTGGCTAACAATCTGGCCAACTTGAACACCGTTGGCTTCAAGATGGAAGAGGTGGTCTTCGAGGAGCCGGGCAGCTCCATAGAGGGATCCCAAGGGGCCAACGGCCAGGTCAGGGTGTCCATGAGGAGGACGGATTTTTCCCCAGGGGAGGTCGCTTTTACCGGGGAGCCTCTGGATGTGGCCATAGGGGGAAGGGGATTTCTGGTCATTGGAGACAATGAGGGAATAAAGCTTACTAGGGATGGTCGCCTCTCTCTGGACAAGGATGGGAGGCTTGTTTTGGTGGGCATGCCAGTCATGGGTGAGCAAGGGGAAATAGTCCTCGGGAGCCCAGCCTGGGTGAGCATTTCCCAAGATGGTCAGGTTACGACGGACAGGGGCGTCATTGGGCGCCTAAAGGTGGTCACGGTGCAAGACCCATCCAAACTGGAGAAAGAGGGAAATAGCCTATTCAGGGTGCCGGAGGGGACTGAGATTCAAGACGATCCTGATCCAAAGGTAATGTCCGGTTATCTGGAGCTTTCCAACTGCAGCGTAATCAAGTGCATGGTGCAGATGATAGAGGTTATCCGCTCCTTCGAGATGCAACAGAAGATGGTCCAGACGATGGATAGATTAGGGGAAAGGGCTGTTCAGGAGATGAGCAGGACGGCCTGAAAAATCGGGCAATGGAAGGAGGTGTGACACAGCCATGATACGTTCCCTCTGGACAGCTGCCTCGGGCATGGAGGCTCAGCAGCTTCAGATAGATGTCATATCCAACAATCTGGCCAATGTGAACACCACTGGCTTCAAGAAGAGCAAGGTGAACTTCCAAGATCTCCTTTACCAGTCTCTGAGTTATCCTGGGGCCGCTTCCTCCTCACAGAGTCAGCTTCCAACGGGCTTCCAAGTAGGTCTAGGGACTAGGCCAGTGGCAGTGCACAAACTTTTCAGTCAGGGGGATTTTCAACTCACGAGGAACGAGCTGGATCTGGCCATAGAGGGACAAGGCTTCTTCAAGATAGTTCTCCCAACAGGCGAGACGGCCTATACCAGGGACGGGGCCTTCAAGCTCAACAGCCAAGGGGAGATAGTGACATCCGAGGGCTACAAGTTGGAGCCGGGGATAACCATCCCCCAGGACGCTACGGCCATCTCCATAGGGGCAGATGGGACGGTCTCCGTCATGATGCCAGGCCAGACTGGCTTCACGGAGGTGGGTAGGATAACGCTGACCAGATTCCCCAACCCTCCGGGCCTCTTCTCCATTGGAAGGAACGCTTTCATCCCAACGGACTCCTCCGGGGATCCAGTGGAGGGCACACCAGGAGACCAGGGTCTGGGGACCATTGCCCAAGGATTTCTGGAAATGTCCAACGTGAATATAGTGGAGGAAATGGTCTCGATGATAGTGGCCCAGAGGGCATATGAAGTGAATTCCAAGGCGATTCAAGCCTCGGATGACATGCTCCAGATGGCAAACAATCTAAAGAGATAATGGACGATGGGGAGATTCCAAGATGAAGCCAATTGTCGCAACTTTGGTCCTCATTGGCTCCCTGTGGGGCGTCTGGAGTGCACTGGCCTCAGGACCTGAAAATGCCCCTGAGGGTCAGAAGACCCTGTGGGTATTGACGTGTTCCCTATCCAAGGGTGATCCTCTCACCTCCCAATGCGTGGGAAAAAGAAGCGTCCCTCCCCAGGCCTTTCCTCGAGGGGCGTTGGAAGATCCTCGGGAGGTCCTGGGGATGAAAGCGGTGAGGGGGCTACAGGTGGGAGCCATCTTGAGGAAAGATCAGTTCAGGCCCGAACCCATCTTGAGGAAAGGCCAGAAGGTGGAGATCGTGCTGGAAGCGGAAAATCTGAGGATAGTCGCCCCAGGTCGAAGCCTGGAGGACGGAGGCAAGGGAGAGAACATAAGAGTCCTAAACACTTCTTCCAGGCAGGTCATAGTGGCAAGGGTAGTGGACGGGAAGAGGGTAGTTGTGGATTTCTGAGGGGGGAGGCCATGGGATCCGCAGCCATGATGATGGCTTTCCTGTGCATGATCTCTGCTTTCTTTTCCTTCGGGTGTTCTCCAGCTCTTCCTCCCCCACCACCCTGGGGTCCCAATCCTGGCGCCTTTGCCATCAAGGAAGAACCCCAGAAAGAGGGAAGCCTCTGGAAGCCCAGCGCAAAATTGGGAGATCTATACTCGGATCTCAGGGCAAGGAGGGTCGGAGATGTTCTCACCGTGAGGATCGTGGAAAACGCTGAGGCCCTCAAATCAGCTAGCACCAAGACCTCCAGGGATAGCTCCCTCTCTGCCTCTGTGACGAGCTTCTTCGGTGCACCGCTAAGTGTGGGCGGGTTTAAGCCTGAGGCCTCAGGATCCCTCAAGAACGAGTTCGAGGGCTCGGGTACAACCCAGAGAAAGGACACATTGGTTGCCACCTTGACCGCCAAGGTGGTTGAGGTCCTCCCCCAGGGTCTTCTAAGAATAGAGGGCTACAGGGAGGTCCTCATAAACAACGAGCGGCAGTACATAATACTGAGGGGCGTTGTGAGGCCCGAGGACATACAATCTGACAATACTGTCCTGTCCTCGGTTATAGCTGATGCCCAGATAGCATACGCTGGCCAGGGAGTTGTCAGCGACAAACAAAAGCCCGGTTGGGTGGGGAGACTCTTGGACCACTTATGGCCATTTTGATTGAAGCCAAAGCAGGTGAGGAGCCATGAGGTGGAATAGATTGACTTTGGCATTGGTCCTTCTGGCAGCCTCTTGGACTCAAAGTGCTTGGGCTGTCAGACTCAAGGAGATTTCATCCATAGAGGGTGTGAGGTCCAATCCCCTTGTGGGTTACGGTCTTGTAATAGGGCTTCAGGGAACAGGGGACCAAAACAATACCCAATTTACTGTGCACTCGCTTTCCAACATGCTCCTAAGGATGGGCATAAGGGTGCCAGCCGAGGCCATAAAGGTCAAAAACGTGGCAGCGGTGGTCGTCACAGCTCAACTTCCACCCTTCGTGAGGCAGGGGCAGAAAATAGACGTTCAGGTCTCATCCATTGGAGATGCCAAGAGTCTCCAAGGGGGAACCTTGGTGCTCACTCCTTTGAGAGGGCCTGACGGTGAGGTATATGTTGTGGCCCAAGGGCCTGTATCTGTTGGCGGATTCACATTTGGAGGGGCATCTGGAGGAAGGGTTCAACAAAATCATCCCACTGTGGGGATAGTGCCCAACGGCGGCACAGTGGAGAGGGAACTCCCCTCCTTTCTCAACCAAAGGGATAGTTTCAGGCTGATACTGAACAAAGAGGATTTCACGACAGCTCAAAGGGCTGTCAGAGCCCTAAAAGCCCATTTTGGCCCCGATGTCGCAAGGTGCATAGACGGAAGGACTATAGAGCTAGTTCCACCCCCAGATTTTCTGAACAGGCCAGCAGAGTTCCTAGCAGCTGCTGAGTCGGTGGAGATCCAGCCCGATGCATCGGGCAAAGTGATCCTGGATGAGAGGACAGGGACCGTGATCATGGGAGAGAAGGTAAGGATAGATCCAGTTGCAGTGGCACAAGGTGGCCTCACGGTGATAATAAAGGAGACACCAGAGGCAGTGCCAGCAGCGCCTTTCTCTCCTAGGGCTCCGCAAGGAGCGGCTCCGAGTCCTGCCCCGACAACAGGAGCGGACATGGCACCTGGGGGACAGACAGTGGTGCTTCCGAGAAGCGATATCCAGGTGGAGGAAAGGTCACAGGGCGTGACTATGCTGAGCTCCGGAGTGACAATAGCGGACCTTGTGAAGGCCCTCAATGCAATCGGCGCAAATCCGAGGCAGCTAATAACCATCCTCCAAGCCATCCACAGGGCCGGAGCCCTTCACGCTCAGCTTGAGGTGATGTGATGGAGATTGGATGGCAGATTTGGTCCTTACGGACCACTGAACCTCTGCTCCAAGAAAGGAGGGAGAAGGATCTTTCATCCTCGGTCCTTGAGGTCAAAGGGGATGATTTGGAAGTGGAGAGGGAAAGGCTCCTTTCCGCTTGCACTGAGTTCGAGGCCCTCTTCTTGGAGATGCTCATAAAGGGCATGAGGAAGACCGTTCCCCAGACAATGAGCCGGCAAGGGGAGCTGTACCAGGGGCTCTTGGACCAGGAGCTCGCGAGGCTCTTGAGTAGAAAGGGGATGGGCCTCGCTCAAATGATGATGAAAAGCCTTTCTTTTCCGGCTCCGAGTGTTCATCCGGAAAATGACCCTCAAGTTTTTCAGAATTTGGCCGATATATCTTTTGGGCACTTGGGGGAAGAGGAGCCACAAGGGGTATCCTCAATGCTCGATAAAAGCTATGGAGAGGGAAGATGAAGATAGATTCCACAGGTGGATATACACCCGTAGATGCGCTCTTGCAAAGGGGCAGGGTGGAGGCCGAAGCCCACAAGACCCAGGAACCTCAAGCAGAGAAGCAGTTAGGGGAGAAAGTGGAGATCTCCTCGAGGGCCAGGGAGATACAGAGAATAAAGGCTATGCTCGATGAGATGCCGGAGGTTCGGTTGGAAAAGGTAGAGGAACTGAAGGCGATGATACAGAAGGGCGAGTACAAGATGGACTTGGATGCCCTTTCAGAGAAGCTTGTGGAGGCTTTGGTGAGAGGGGAACTCTAGCCTCCGAGGGGTTCAATCTTCAAGACCCTGGACCCGAAGGATCTCCCCGGTGATTCCGTGGGAGAGATGACTCGATGGAGCGGGGAAGATGGAGGGAAGGGGCATAACCAAGGAACTATTGAGCCACCTCCAGTGGGAGGGAAGACATCTCAGGGAACAGAGGGATGTGCTCCTCAAGGAGAGGGAGTGTTTAGTCAAAAACGATTTAGATGGCCTCCTGGAATGCATCAAGGCCAAGGAGACACTCCTTCTCAAGGGAAAGATCCTGGAGGAGTCCAGGGAGGCTCTGAGGGAGAGGCTCCAGGCCTTGGCTGGAGAGGGCCGAAGTTTCTTCGAGATGGTCCTCTCTGAAGCCCAGAGCGAGGAAAGAGAAGGCCTCCTCAAGTCCAGGGAGGAGCTCAGGCAGCTTGCAGGGCAGGTGAGTCATCTCAGCGAGGGCAACGGGTATCTTCTCAGGTCAGCCCTGGGCCGGATAGAGGGAGCAATAGCGATCCTCTCGGGTTTCGATCCGTCATCTTCCAAGTATACGAGCCTAGGAGCCCTGGAAGCAGAGGGAGACCAGGGCTCACGCCTTTCCCGGGAGGTATGACAGGAGTCATTAGGAGCTCCCAATGGCGAGCATCAACACGATACTGGATATTGGAAGATGGTCTCTCCATGCACAGCAGATGGGGGTTTCTGTAACAGCCCACAACATTGCCAATGTCAACACCCCTGGTTACAGCCGGCAGATCCTGATCTTGGAGCCGGCAAAACCCCAAGACAGTAGCCCTGGCCAACTGGGCAGGGGCGTGAGGCCGGTCTCCATAGAGAGGGTATACGACCATTTTCTGGCCACCCAACTGAGGAGAGAGCTCGGAACCCAGGGGAATCTCACCACCCAGGCATCTTACTTCAGGCAGCTCGAGGCAATATACTCGGGTCTTTCGGATAGCGACTTGGGGGCCCAATTTCAAAATTTCTGGTCTGCATGGGAGGAGCTCTCCCTCCATCCTGAGGGGAGTGCGCAGAGGGTGGCCCTCAAGGAAACAGCACTGGAGCTCACCTCCAGGATAAACGGACTTCACTCCAAGCTCGCGAGTCTGCGGGATCAGCTCAATAGGTCCTTGGCCATCTCTGTCCAGAGGGTGAACGAGCTCACCTCCCAGATAGCTGAATTGAACCTCCAGATAGCCAGGTCCAAGGGGTCGGGCCAGAATCCCAACGACTTGAAGGACATGAGAGATAAGGCCTTGGACGAGCTAGCAGGTCTCCTCAACGTCGATTTCTGGGAGGCGGATGACGGCACCATCTGGGTCATGGGGCCGGGGGGAATGGCTCTTGTCATGGGGACCAATAGGTGGGAGCTGGAGGTGAAGGAGACCTCTCCAGGGATAAAGGACGTGCTCTGGACCGACTCCCATGGGAACGAGGTCATGATTACCGATCACATAAGTTCCGGATCCATGGCTGGAATACTGGAGATGAGGGACCGGGTGGTGCTGAGGGAGATGGAAAGGCTCGATTCCATGGCCCGGGAGCTCATCTGGGAGGTCAATGTCAGGGTTTCAAGAGGTGCCCCCCTGTCTCCCTTCTCAAGCCTCCAGGCCGAAGTCCAGATAGAGGATACGGGCGCCCCCCTTTTCTCATCAAATCTCCCCTATGCCGAGCGGCTCAAGGAGGGAACCTTGACTATCTGGCTCCATGATTCCTCTTTACCCCCAAATCCGGTTGGGAAGATAGAGGTTCAGGTGGACTCCTCCACGACACTGGAGGACATAGTGGACCAGATAAACGCCAACCAGGAAAATGGAGGTAAGCTCGTTGCGGATATCTCGCAGGGTTTCCTGAGACTTGAATCCGCCACTGGATATGGGTTTCTCATCTGCGAGGACACATCTTCTGTGTGCGCATTCCTTGGCCTCAATGCCTTTTTTCGTGGCTCTTCGGCAACGGACATCTCTGTTTCCCAGCATATCCAGGGAGATTCCAGCAAGATAGGGACGGCTTGGGTGGACCCATCAAATGGGACATTCAGTCCAGGGGATAATCGGGTTGTCCTGGATGTGCTCAACTTGAGGGATTCCCCCCTGGCAGCCCTCCAGGGACATACACTTGAGGGAATGTGGGCCTCAGCAGTAGCTGGGGTGGGGGTGGAGGCCGCCGCGTCATATCGGACGAGCGGTTACCAGGATGCTGTGGTGGCGCAACTTGAGGAGCAGAGGGCCTCTGTATCAGGGGTGAATCTTGACGAGGAGATGGTAAAGCTCTTGGAGTACCAGTGGGCATATCAGGCAGCAGCGAGGCTCATCCAGACCTCCAGGGAGATGCTCGATACCATAATGAGCATCATAGAATGATGAGGGAGGCGAAGTTCCCATGAGAGTCAGCCAAAAGCTTCTCATGGAGACCACTTACAGGGACCTCAGCGTGGGAGCCGAGAGGCTCCTCAGGCTCCAGAAAATGGCAGCATCGGGAAAGCGAGTCCTGGACCCCTCGGATGATCCTCTCAGTGCATTGAGGATCATGGAGTTGAGGGGAGAGCTCTCGAGGGTCGAGCCTGCCCAGAGAAAGACGGGTTACGCCTCCTCTTGGCTATCCCTCACGGACTCTTGTCTCCAGAGGATGGAGGAGGTCATCGCCAGGGCAAAAGAGATAGCCATATCTCAATCCAACGCTACCTCCACGGAGGAGACCAGGGCCACTGCGGCAATGGAGGTGAGACAGCTTCTGGACGAGATGGTAATGCTAGCCAATAGCAGGATGGGTGACAGGTACATATTCGGGGGGACCAATACCCTTTTCCCCCCTGTCTCGAGGGACGAATCCTACCATGTGAGCTTCCATGGCAATGACCAGACCATAGAGGTGGGAATCGGAGGCGGAAGAAGGGTTCCCATGAACGTGACTGCCACGAGGATCCTCCAGTCAAGCGGCATAATGGATACCCTCTCCAACCTCATCGCTGCCTTGGAGGCCAATGACCCCGAAGGCATAAGATCCAGCCTCGATGGCCTGGATTCCGGCTACGATGCCATACTCTCGGTGCATTCGGAAGTGGGAGCTAGGGTCAAGTCCTTGGAGGCAAATAAAGAGGACTTGGGGGAGTTGAGACTTGATCTGGAATCCATTCTTTCCGATTATCAGGACGCTGACATGGCGAGGATTTTGACGGATCTTGTGAACCAACAGACCGTCTATGAAGCAGCCCTGCGGACAACTGCTATGATTACGAGGCTCAACCTGATGGAATTCATGGGATGAGAGGATTCATGGGCAATCAGCCGGGTGTTTGGAGATCTAAGCGGTGCACAGTTGAGCCGCTTGAGGGAAGGCTCGCAATATCCATGGGCGAATCCCTCTTGCAGGATGCTGAAATGGCGCCAGGGAGGGTGCACGATGCTCGTTCTCACGAGAAAGGTGGGGGAGAGGATAGCCATAGGGGAGGATATATTCGTAACCATACTCGATGTGAAGGGAAAACAAGTGAAGCTAGGGATTCAGGCCCCTCCCCACACCCAAGTGCATAGGGAAGAGGTATATGTGAGAATCCTGGAAGAGAACAGGGCAGCCGCGATGGCCCAGAAAGAAGACCTGGAGGGACTCGGCGAACTTCTCTTTGTCGACCCAAAAGGCTCGGGGAAAAGAGAATGATATTGGAGACGACGAGGTTCGGGAAAATAGAGCTCGACGAAAAGGATGCAATAGTGTTCCCTGAGGGAATTCCAGGCTTCCCTGAGGCCAAGAGATTTGTGCTTTTGCAGCATTCTCCACAGAGCCCCTTTCATTGGTTGCAGAACTTGGAAGATGGTGCTCTAGCTTTTCTTGTCATAGATCCTCTTCTAGTCGATGAGGACTACTTGGATTCCATCCCCCAGGAGGACCTAAGGGAGCTGGGGATTGGGGAGGTCAGGGAGGCTGCGGTTCTCTCAATTGTCAGGGTCCACAGGGAGGCGAGGAAAGTCACGGCCAATCTCCTGGCTCCCCTTCTCATAAATCCCAGGACCAGAAAAGGCAAGCAAGTGATCCTCATTGGGTCCCATTATGAGATGAGGCACGACCTCACGGTCCTCTCCACAGACTCGGAAGCTGAGGTGCGAAAGGGCTGAGGGGTCTTTGTGAGGGGAAGGTGCTCCTCCCTCTTGGAGACTTCCAAGACCAACGTGGTGCTCCCGCTGGGTTCGAGAAAAACCTCCTTGTGCGCCTCAGGGTTGATCACCAAGGGGAGCATGTTCTATTCTTAGAGAGATGGGAACGGGCATCGCACTGGGAACTTTGGAAAATGGATTGCCTCAGGGTACCTCCCCTGTCCCAGGTCACCCTCAGAGGGCACTGATGCGTTTTGCACTGAGGGAAGCTGTGAGAGGATTTCATGAGGGAGAGGTCCCTGTGGGAGCGGTTATCGTGTTGGACGAGAGGGTCATAGCCAGCGCGCACAATGGGTGCGAGAGGCTCTGTGATCCCACGGCTCATGCGGAGATCCTGGCCCTGAGAAGGGCATGTGAGGCAGTGGGAAATTATAGGCTCAATGGCGCGACAATGTATGTGACGGTGGAGCCATGCCTCATGTGCGCTGGTGCGATACATTTGGCCAGGCTGAAGGCGGTCATATACGGGTGCAGAGAACCAAAGGGGGGTGCCTTTGGCTCCCTTTACACGGTTCACTTGGATGGGAGGCTCAATCACAAAGTGGATGTGGTGGGAGGGGTTCTGGAGGCGGAATCCATGGCCCTCATGAGGGCCTTTTTCAGAAAGCTCAGACAATGTAAAGATGGCTTGCAGGGTGACAAGGGGGATAGGCCGGGATGAGCCCTCGGGAGGGCGGAATTCTCCAGGTTTTCTTGGCTCAACTTCATGTGAGGGATTTTCCTGGGTGATAAGCCCTTTGGGACGGAGAGATGGCCGAGTCTGGCTTAAGGCGGCTGATTCGAAATCAGTTGTCCACCGCGAGGTGGACCGGGGGTTCGAATCCCTCTCTCTCCGCCAAGGGATTGGAGGAAAATGGAATTTGATAGACGGAGAGATGCCCGAGATGGCCGAAGGGGCACGACTGGAAATCGTGTGTGCACCCAAAAGGTGTACCGAGGGTTCGAATCCCTCTCTCTCCGCCATGAACCCATAGGGGCGAAGCCGAAATTGGGGGAAAAGGGAGAGTTGGAAGGGGAAGATGAGGGTCATGGGATGGGGATGGGTGGATAGGGGTGGTAGCTGGGTCCTGTGCGACGAGGGGTTACCAACCCCGTCAGGTCCGGAAGGAAGCAGCGGTCGTAACCTCCTTGTGTGCTGCAGGGGCGCCTAGCTATCACCCCTATCCACCTATCTCTCCTTCCGAACACCTCATGAGGCCCGTTCTGGGCGAGGAAAGGCTCCATGGCTTACGCAGTATTGGCCCGCAGGTGGCGTCCCCAGAGGTTCCAAGAGGTCGTGGGTCAAGGCCACGTGACCACCACCCTCCAGAACGCCCTGAGGCATCGGAGAATAGCGCACGCTTATCTTTTCAGCGGCCCTAGGGGAGTGGGGAAGACCACTGTGGCTAGAATATTTGCCAAGGCCGTAAATTGTGACCATGGTCCAACCCCGGAGCCCTGTGGACTCTGCTCCTCTTGCTCAGAGATAGCCCAGGGAATCTCAGTGGACGTGCAGGAGATCGATGGGGCATCCCACACAAGCGTGGAGAATATAAGGGACATAAGGGAGGCCCTTCGCTATAGGCCAGCGAGAGGCAGGTACAAGGTCTACATAATAGACGAGGTGCACATGCTCTCTCTCGCTGCGTTCAACGCGCTCCTAAAGACCTTGGAGGAGCCACCTCCTCATGTGATCTTCCTTCTGGCAACAACTGAGATGCAAAAGGTCCCGGCGACTATCCTCTCGAGATGTCAGAGGTTCGACTTCAGGAGAATACCAGTGGCGGAGATTGTCCGCCAATTGAGGCTCATCTGCCAGGCCGAAGGAATAGAGATAGAGGACAATGCGTTGAGGGCACTGGCCAAGCACTCGGAGGGGAGTCTGAGGGATGCCCAAAGCCTTCTAGATCAGCTCGTCGCTTATTCGGGCACTCGGGTAGATTCCAAGGCCCTGACCGAAGTGTTGGGAGTGCTCCCCAGCGACTGGGCCCACAGGGCCATCTGGGCAATCATTGAGGAAGACCCGGCCCGGTGTCTGGAAATAGCGGAGGAACTCTATGGAGAGGGATACTCCATCCAGAACTTCTATTACAGACTCGTGGAGCATCTGAGGAATCTCATGGTCGTCAAGGTCGTGGAGGAGGCCTCCTCCCTCGTGGATGTGCCTGAACACGAACTGGACGAGCTGAGAAGACAGGCTGAGCGGCTCACACTGGATGATCTCCAACTTTGGTTCGAGATAATAGTCTCCGCAGAGGAAGATATGAGGAGATCGGCGAACGCCAGGTATGTGATGGAGATGCTCCTTGTGCGCTTGGCGACCCTCAAGAGGACAGTGGATGTGACGGAACTCATAGGAAGGTTAGAGGATTTGGCAGAAAAGTACCTCTCCAGAGAGTCAATGGGAGAGGCAAGACCAATGGGATTGGAGGCATCAGCCCCGCAGCATGAGTTTGTGCCCCCTTCCCAGAAGTGGCAGGAGTTCATAGGGTCCTTGAGGGACAAGAAGCCTTCTCTAGCCTCTATTCTCGAGCAGGGAAGGCTCATGGATTGTTCATCGGATGGGAGGCTCGTAGTGGCCCTCCCAAGCACCTTTCACGTGGAATCCCTGAATTCCGGAGAAAATGGCAGCTACCTGAGGGAGGCTTGTGAGAAATACTTCGGGAAGGGGACCAAGGTTGTGCCAGTTTTGGACAACAGTAATCATTCCAGGGAGTCCAATTCGGCAAAGAGAAAGAGCCAGGAAGTGAGATCTCATCCTCTGGTCCAGAAGGCAGTTGAAATTTTCAAGGCGAGGCTTGTGGAGATCGAGGAACCTAGGGCAAAAAGTAAGGAAACTTGAAACAGCTGTCCCAGGGTCAAGTTGCGGGGATAGGGGTTTGGAGTCAGAAGTGAGGGCCATGGGGAAGATGGCTCGGGGAGCCAAGGATGCGGGTCCATTCGACCAAGAAGACGTTGGGTGGGAGGCTCCTGGGTAAGAGCCTTGGGGCCACGGCTTTGGTCAGTGAGGTCTTGTCAATCTCGGCACAGGGGAGTTTGGAGGTGAAGGGGTGAAAGGGTTCGGGGAAATAGGGAAGTTGATGAAGATCCAATCGGAGATCGCGCGCCTCCAGGAGGAGCTCGAGGCCAGGAGGATAGAGGCCTCCTCTGGAGGGGGTATGGTTCGGGCAGTGATGAATGGCCACGGGGAGCTGGTGGAGCTCGAGATAGATCCACAGGTGGTGAATCCGCAGGAAGTGGAGATGCTCCAAGATCTGATATTGGCTGCAGTCTCGGAGGCTAAAAGGAGAACCCAGGAGATGGTCAGAGAAGAGATGAGCAAGATAGTCCCAGCGGGTTTGATGGGCAAGATACCCGGACTCATCACTTAATGAGGGGAAAAGCAGATGGCCCAACTTGCCAAGCCGCTGGAACATCTGATAGAGAGACTGGTGAAGCTCCCAGGCATTGGGGAAAAAAGCGCGACTCGTCTAGCCCTTTTCCTTCTCAAGGCCCCCGCTGAAGAGGTGGAAGCCCTCTCGCAGGCCTTAGTAGACGTCAAGCGCAAGCTCAGGACCTGTTCCGTGTGTTTCAATTACACGGAGGAAGATCCGTGCAACATCTGCAGGGATCCCAAGAGAAACGATTCCCAGATATGCGTGGTGGAGGAGCCAGGAGACCTCATGGCCATAGAATCCAGTGGTGGCTTCACTGGCAAGTACCACGTTCTACACGGCGTGATCTCCCCCCTCGATGGGATCGAGCCAGAGGATCTAAGGATTCAAGAGCTCATAGAAAGGGTATCAAGGGGGAGCATAAGGGAAGTGATCCTGGCCACAAATCCATCGGTGGAAGGGGAGTCGACCTCTCTTTACATAGCCAAATTGCTTAAACCAACGGGGGTCAAGGTCACCAGGATAGCATATGGCCTTCCCGCAGGAGGAGACGTCCAGTATGCGGACAAGGTCACCCTGGAGAAGGCCATAGAGAACAGAAGGGAGCTTTAGCCCCAAAGGTGGGGGTAGCTCGATTTTCCTCGGAAGTGGAGCAGGCTGTGGGATTGCCTCGGGTCTCATTGGATCATCTCACTGGCGCAGCACTGGGGACCTGTAAGCTCATAAAGGAGCTCGGCAGGGGGAGCATGGGAGTTGTGTTTCTGGGCTACCAGACCACCCTCAAAAGGCCCGTTGCGGTGAAGGTGCTTCCCAAGGACCTCATAGTGGATCCCATTGCATCCTTGCGTTTCAGACAGGAGGCCGAGACAGCTGCCATTTTGACCCATCCAAACATAGTTCCCATCTACGAGGTGGGAGAGACGGAGAATCTCTATTTCATGGTGATGCAACTTGTCAGGGGAGTGTCTCTCGGCCGGATGATGGAGAGGGTCAGAAAACATCCCATCCCCTCCAAGAGGCTATTTCCGTTGGCAGTGGGCATCGGGATCTTGTTGCAGGTTCTGGACGCATTGGCCTATGCCCATGATGAGGAGGTGGTGCACCGGGACATAAAGCCGGCGAACATCCTCCTGGAGAGCAAGACCAGAAGGGTCCTCATCTCGGACTTCGGAATAGCCAGGGAGCTCAGGGGAGAAGATCTTGATCAGGGGAGGGCATTGGGAACGCCCCTCTACATGGCCCCTGAACAGGCATCAGGACAGGCCGTGGATGGGAGGGCAGATATATACGCTGTGGGAGTGATACTTTTCGAGATGGCGGTCCCAGCCCTTCCCCTGTATCCCGAGCCTGTAGAAAAGCTGAGAAAGAGGAAGATATCGGAGCCCCTTGGGATGTTTTGCAAGAGACCATCGGAATGCCACCCTAGGGTAGATGAGGAGCTCGAGGGGATAATTCTCAAGGCAATCTCATTGAGACCCGAAGACCGATTCCAGAGCTGTAGCGAATTCGCAGCTGCTCTGAAGGCGTACGCATCCAAGCGCTTCCGCGACAGGGATGGGGCTTGGAGCTGAACCCAATGGAGGGGCTTCCAGGGGATAGATGAAGGAGAGCCTTCCCAAGACAATTGCGGACAAGGTGGGGCGGGCCTTCAACTTGATGTACAACAGGGTGGCCATGTACCACATGAATCACCCAAGCACGGCTGAGGCTGTCCGCTTTCTGAGCCAAGCTGTGGCAGAAGGTCTCAGGTTCGTGAACCCGCTGACGGTGGTCCTGGACAGGGAAAGGATTTACGTGGAAGAGGAACCCCTGGATCCAAGGGTCAATACCCAGAGGCTTGTCCTCCACATGAAGAAGACAGCCGTTCAGTCGGTCTCATTCGATAGGGGAACTGGAGACAGGGATGTGGCCCAGTTCGCTAGGGTCTTCGGGGATCCCAAGACCTTTCCCACAGCCGAGTCCATGAAGCAGGCTCTTGTCTCGGCAGGGGTCGAGAAGATCAAGATCAATCACGTCTTCTTCAAGAAGGTCACGGCCGATGAGGAGGTAGTCGAGAAAGAGGAGCTTCTCAGGTCCACGGGTGGGGCTCTTTGGAGTCAGGTCCTGGTAGACCAGACAGTGAAACCATCTCCAGAGCCGGAAGGAGTTAGACCGACTCAGGAAGCTTCTTCCTATGAGGCCGGGCTTGTGGATTATTTGGGGGCCTTGACCCTCATGCGGCTCCAGGAGGATCCCATCGAGGTGAGTCGAATCCTCATGGGTGTGGAAGAGGGGAAAAAGCCCGAGGGGTCTTCATCCGAGGTCGGCCAAGCGATCCTGGAGGGGATAAGGCATCTCAGGGCCCAGGTGGAAGGCGCCGAGGAGGAACTCTTGGGCACTCAGCCCCTGCAGTCCCTCGTTTCAGCCACATTCAAGCTCAAGGAGGAGATCCAGAAGGGTATCAGAGAGAGAAGGGAGAGGGGGGAGGTTCTGGAAGAGGAGGCTATAACGAGGGAGCTCGATGAGCTCACAGATGGGGTGATGGTACAGCTAGTGAGGGAGGAGTACAGAAAAGGGCAGATCTCTGTAAAGAGGCTAGCCCAGATAATAAGGAGGATGATGCCCGATGTGAGGGAGCTCAAGAGGCTCCTTCCAAAGCTCAAGGAGGCCCTCTTAGCCGATGGAATGGAACTGGCGGATTACCTTCAACTCATCAAGGAGCTGGAGAAGGAACTCCAGAGCGAGGAGCTGGCCACCATAATAGAAGAGGGGGCGGAAGAGATAGGGCTCTCTGCGCGGGATCTCTTGGCAGAGATGAGAAAAGATCCCAAAAGCGCTGCCGAGCTCATCGTAATGGCGGCTGAACTCAGATCTCTGGGGAGAGAGAACGACACCAATCTTCTCACCCAGATATTGGTGGATTACGTGGAGAAGATAAGCGGAAGCATGGCGGTGGAGACCGCATGCCAGGAGGGCCCCCAAGGGGAGGAGAGGCTTACCGAGATAATCGGGACGATCCAGAGGGAGCTCATCCAGGAGCTGGAGAGGAGGCTAAAGAGGAGCTCTGTCATGGAGATGGTCAAGGAGGAGACCCAGAGGAGGATCCCCCAACAACTCGAGGAGGCCAGGAGGAAGTGGGCCCTCAGGGTCTTTGTGGGCGGAGATGAGGGCCTGCCTCACTTGGACCCCAAAGAGTTAGTGGGATCTGTGAAGAGGGCATATCCCGATCGGGAACATCAGAAACGCATCCTCCAATTCATAATGCAAGAACTCAAGGCACAGGGTGCGGACATAGAGGCATTGAAGGAGTTGTCCTCCCAGCAAGTCCCGGCTGTAAAGCCCCAGGTGGATGTCCAGAAGGTCCCCAAGGGCTGTTACAACAGGACTGGGATCCTCGTTTGGCTGAGACAAGAGGCGAGGCTCATAAGAAGGTACCCTTACAGTTGCTCTCTTGTGTTGATGGGTGTCCAGAAGGCGGTCTCCCTGAAGCCAGTGCCTTTGGGCTTCGTGAAGCCCCACGAGGTTCGAAATCTCGTGATGGAAGAGATACTTCCCCGGCTAAGGGAGACCGACCTCGTGGGATGCCTGGATGAGAACAGGATTCTCTTGATCCTTCCTTTCACTGGGAAAAATGGGGTTTTAGTCGTGAAAAGAAGATTGGAAGAGCTCCTCACAGGTAAGGTGCTCCAGCTAGGTAACATACCTCTTCGTGTAAATGTGGCCGCAGTGAGCGAGACGATGAAAAAGGAAACTGTAGGCTCGATCACCTCTATCCTCGCCAAGATGGAAAGGGAGCTCGACACTCTCCTCAAAGGAAGGTAGGGAAATTGCAATGAGAAGATAGCCAGGCTCATTCCCCAAAGCCCTTGACCCTGGAGGCTTGAGCCTCCAGGACCTCGTCATCCTCGGGCGAGTTCCGCCTCAGTAGCCATGCGCCCTTCCTCCAAAATAGGCCTCAACCCTGCCTCTGAGAAATCTCCTTAAGAAGAGACTACTAGGCCGACACGATCTTCTCCCTCGGGTTTTGGAATGCTCTTGCAAAATATGAATAGCCATTCTAAACTGTGAATGACAGTTCAAAAGGGTCTTTTCCTCGGAAGGATTCGAGCAGATTATGGAG
>Ga0197142_1000907_pt1 | contig 27675 bp, 29 predicted proteins | sample GBS60_MetaG_FD_148614 | JGI IMG/M metagenome (GOLD analysis project Ga0197142, IMG submission 148614) | Sediment microbial communities from Great Boiling Springs, Gerlach, Nevada, United States - GBS 60_MetaG | ecosystem: Environmental > Aquatic > Thermal springs > Hot (42-90C) > Sediment... | reverse complement strand
CCAGCCTCGTGATACTAAGCATTGTCCTTGAGGCGCTGCATTCTCATTAAGCATCTTGCCGGCTGCGAATTTATGAACTTTTGTTGCAGGGTTCCACCGGAATTTCCCATCGCTCATCAGCAAGGCCCTCAGGTGCAATGGCTCTCCCAACCGCACCCCAGGGGTATGGTAAACCCATCCTCCCTGTACGCAAAATTTCTACGCTGCTCCGACATTTCTATCAACGAAGGCAGGCAGCTATGGATTATGCTAGAGCAAGCTTCGGGAGAAAATACTTTTGGGCAAAAGGGTTTATGGAATCATTTTTGTCTGCATGGGATGTCTGGTCACGGCAACATTGCCTTGCCATTTGCAGTACCTTTGTGCCGCTGCTGTTGGGGCTGACCGGGGTTTCGGTGTTGGCGCTGTGGTTTCCTGTCCAACGTCGCTATCTGGCGGTGCCGGCGGGTTTGGCCGGGGGCTGTGGGGGGGTGTTGTGCCTGCATGTTTTGTCCTGGTTGCATGTGGGGGTGGTGCAGCCGGCGACGTTTATCCTGGCGGGGCTCAGCCTTTTGTGTGGGTTGGTCAATGGCGGGGTGGTCTGGCGGGGGCGTACCCGCGCGACCTAGGAAATGTGCTGGCGCAATTGTTCCAGGGCGGCATCCCGCTGGGCACGGATGTGACTGGCTGCGGGTTGGAGGGCAAGAGCGCGTTCAAAGCTGGCAAGGGCTTCGGCGTAGCGCTGGTGGTGGGTGAGGGCTAACCCCAGGTGATACCAGGCTTCCCAAGCGTCGGGTTGCCGGTCGCTGGCTTGTTGGTAGTAAGCAAGCGCTTTTTCCCATTGCCCCAACTGTTGCCAGACTTGCCCCAACAGCAGACAATCCGCGCCGGTCAAGGCACTTCCGTCCTGCTGCGCCCAAGCCACCAGGGTCTGATACAGGTCGGGGGGCAATTCGCTGCGGGGGTCGCTCAGCCATTGGCGCAAGCGGGAGAGCACACGCGGTAGGTCAGGGGGCGCAGGGGATACCCGTTCGGTGGCGTCCTGGAGGCTGTGCAGGCGTTTTTGCCATTCCTGTTCCAGGGCTTGGCGGCTTTCGGCCTGGAGGGCGGCCAGGGTAAGGCGGTAGTGGGTCAACTGTTGGTTAATCAGTTCGGCGATGGCCGTTTCCGCCTGAGTAGCAATTTGTTGGTGCACCCGTTTGCTGGCGGTTTCCACCAGGTGCCAAACAATACAGCGCCGCAAACCCCACAACCCCAAACCGACGGCAATAGGCCACAGGATCAGCACCAACAGCAACAGGTTGAGGAGTATGGTGGTGGAACGAAAAGCGCGGTCCACTTCCGTCTGCACCACTTCCTGCCAAGGCCGGGGCGCCGCTTCCCAAAAACCCCGACTCGGTTCCGCGCGGTTCCCGCCGCCCCCTCCCCCTTGGGCCCAAGCCGGTGTCACCACCAGCACCATACCCAACCACAGCCAAAGCCACTGGCGCATAGGGAAATCCCGTTTTCTTCATCTTAACCTTGGGTGCAGCCAGGCCGAGAGAGGGATTAAAATGCGAGATAACCTTGCCTTGTGGTGCCGCATGTCCCCTTGTCCTGTGCCGACCGAACAACAACCCCTGCAGGAGTATCAGGCGTTGCGGGATTCCTGGTTTTATCGCTGGCCGACCTTGGAAGGGTGGGCCTACGGGTGGCGGTTGGGAGGGGTAGCTGGCCTGGGGGCGCTGATTGCCCTACCGGTAGCCGCGGCGAGTTTTGACCCCCAGACACAACCGCTGGCGTTTATCCTGGCGGCGGTCGCGGGCACGGGTGTGTTGCCGGGATGGTTATTGCTGCATTTGTACTTGGGCTGGCGCTATGTGCGACAACGGCTAGCCAGTCGGGTGATTGTCTATGAAGAATCGGGCTGGTATGATGGGCGCACCTGGGAAAAACCCCCGACGGTGTTGTTGCAGGAGCAGTTGGTGAGCGCCTATCAAGTGGAACCCCTGTTGCAGCGATTGCGCCGCAGTTTGGTGGGTTTGGGAATGCTGTACGCGGCGGTGGGCGTCCTGGGGTGGCTGTGTCTTTAGCCCGTGGCAAACGGACCCAAGCCGAACCCCTGACCGTGCGCCTGTTGCGGGAGGGGATTGTCGAGTCTTTGCATGAGGTCCATGCGGCCTTGTGTGACGAACGGGGGCGGTTGATGGCGGTGGCGGGGGATGGAGAAACGACTACCTTTGCCCGCAGCAGTCTCAAACCGTTTCAGGCCTTGGCGGTGGTGACGACCGGGACGTTGGAGCAATTTCGGCTGGGCGAACGGGATTTGGCGGTCATTTGTAGCTCGCACCGGGGGCAAATTCAGGCCACCCGTCAGGTCTTTCATATTCTTTGGCAGGCGGACATTGACCCCAGCGAGTTGCAGTGTCCGATTCCCCCTGGGCAACGCAGTCCCCTCGCGCACGGCTGTTCCGGGAAACACGCGGGGATGTTGGCCGTGTGTGCCAGGTACGGTTGGCCGCGGAGTACCTATGTACAGCGACAGCACCCGGTGCAGGAGTTAATTTTGCGCCAGGTGGGGGAATTGTTGGGCGTGCCGGGGGCAGAATTTATTGCCGTGCATGACGATTGTGGCGCGCCCACCTATTTATTGCAGTTGCATCAGTTGGCTGCCCTGTATGGCCGGATGGCTGCCGGTCAACACCTGGGACTGGCCCAAATCACCCGCGCCATGACCCAGCAGGCGGATTTGGTGGCAGAGCCGGGGCATTTTGATACGGAACTCATGCGGCTCACCCAGGGCGCCCTCGTCAGCAAGGCAGGCGCGGAAGGGGTGCAATGCCTGGCCAATCTGGAAACGGGGATGGGGCTGGCGATTCGCGTGTTGGATGGCGCCAAACGGGCAAAATACGCAACCGCCGTGCATTTGCTCCACCAACTGGGCTGGATTACCCCGGCGGTACAGGAACGGTTGGCAGAACAGTTTATGCAATTGGGCGCCTACCTGCGGTTGGAAGTCCAGGGGGAATTGTCCCTGCTGTAGGGAGGTTGTCATGACCGGAGGGTTCAGGCTATGATCAAAATCTACACCGCGGGGTAGAGCAGTCTGGTAGCTCGTTGGGCTCATAACCCAAAGGTCACTGGTTCAAATCCAGTCCCCGCAATCACCCTAGGTCTGACGGCAATTTTCGGCGAGAAATTCGCTGAACTTTTTTGTTGTGAAACAGGTACAGGCTTTGGTCGTTGAGAAATTCAGAGAGGGCAATTGAGGCTTGACGTGCAAAAGAACCGATTTCTTGTGCCCAAATTCATTGCCCTAATTAACAGCTTCTAAAAATCCAACTATAGCTAGGTAGGTTAAGGTTGTCGCCTTAAGATTCATGGCTACGCCGGGAAACCAATGTGGGGTTACACCCGGCGGCCTATATCATGTCAACCTTTGTATGCTTAGCTATAACGGATTGGAGGCAGCATGAAATTATAGTCATTTCAAACAAGTTTGCAACATTCGCCTTTACCTGCAAACCCTGTCCTGGAAGGGGATACAGCCATGACCAGTGCCTCAAAGTGTTGCATTTTCTTGTGAAACGACTATAAAGGGTACAGCAGCAACGCTAAGCAAACCGCTAGTGCGATCTCTAGCAGGGGTGAAGGGTGAGTAAAACATTACGCAAATGCCCATAAGATAGGGCTTGGCGAGAATGAACGACCGAGTACTTACAGAGCCTATCGTCGGAAATGGCATCCATTCCCCTGGCATGGCCCTAATCGTAATAAAATTGTAATAATATAAAATAATAAATAGCACTACCCAGCGAAAGGAGCAATGGCTTGGGGGGTATTTCCAATCGAGATACTCCTTAGCTCACTTGGTCGCGATGGCCTTGCCGCCAACCCCAGGGATGAGTTACTCCTGGGCGCCGGGCGATAAGGCTTGCAGTTGAGCAATCCCAACCCGCTGGCAAAAGTCCCCAAACCGTTCGCCTGCGTACCGCTCCTGTTTGTAAAATGTAAAGATGGGTTTGAGCGCCGGGGCTAATTCGGGAAGAGATATTTTTTCCCAGAGAACCTGCGCCAGCCGGTCGCCGTTGGGACTGGCCCCCACCCACACCTGGTACTGGCCGGGCAACACCCCCACCAACCCCAATTCCGCCAGATAGGGACGGGCACAGCCGTTGGGACAGCCGGTCATACGCAGCACCAACGGGGTTTCCCCCAGCCCCACCTCCCGCCACACCTGTTCTACGGTTTGCACCACCTCCGGTAAAACCCGCTCCGATTCGGTAATCGCCAGGCCACAGGTGGGCAGGGCCGGACAGGCCAGCGCCAACCGGGTCAAGGGGGACAACTCCTCCGGCAAGGGCACCCCATGCGCTCGCAAAATGGCGTTGATCTCAGCACGCCAGGCGGGGTCAACATCCATCAGGATCAGGTCTTGCGTAGGACACAGTTGGATAGGCAGGGCAAATTGCTGGTTAATCACCCGCAGCGCCGTTTTCAGGCGGACATCCCCCATATCCCGAATCCGCCCGCTGGGAATCGACAGCCCCAAAAACAACTTGCCGTCCCCCTGGGGTTGCCAGCCCAGGTAGTTGTAGCCTGCGGGAAAAGGAGGAATTTTGTGCCAGGGTTGCAGCTTCAGCCCGGCATATTCCTGAACGACCTGCCGGAATTTGCGGATGCCCCAGTTGTGAACCAAATACTTCATCCGCGCCTGCTTGCGGTCATGCCGGTTGCCGTGGTCCCGCTGTACCGCCAAAATCGCCTGAATGACCGTTTCAATGTGCGCCGCCGGGACAAACCCCAACGGTTGCCCCAACAAGGGAAAGGTTTCTTCCTTGTTGTGCGTACGCCCCATGCCGCCCCCCACCAGGATATTGAACCCCCGCAGACCGCCTTTGGCATCCGTGACCACAATCAGACCGATGTCCTGGGAATAAATATCCACCGAGTTGTCATCCGGGACCGTAATGGCGCATTTGAATTTGCGGGGTAGGTATTGCGTGCCGTATAGGGGTTCTACAGGGTCGTCCAAATGGATTTTGGGCAAAGGCGTCAAGGCCGGTAACGCCGGAATGTCCACTTCCTGGTCGTCAATCCACAACTCGTAGTAACTGCGGGTGCGCGGGAGCAGCAAATCCGATAACCGCCGGGCGTACTCCTGGGCATAACGATAACTGGGACGGTGGCGAAACGGGGCAGGCGGCGCCATCACATTGCGGTTGATGTCCCCACAGGTGGCCAAGGTCGTCCCCATACTCTGCACAATCGCCCGGATCACCTGCTGCACATCCCCCTTGTGGACCCCGTGCATTTGAAACGTCTGGCGCGTGGTCACCCGCAGCGTGCCGTTGCCGTACTCCTCTGCCAAAGCATCCAGGGTGCGGTACAACAGGGCAGGGACATGACCCCCCGGTTGCCGGGTGCGCAACATCAACGAAAAATCCCGCTCCCGCCCCTGTTGCCGCAATTCCTGACGCTTGTCCCGGTCGTCCTGCTGGTAGGAACCGTGAAACTTCAAAATCTGCACCGCCGCCTCGCTGAAATGGGTCGTCGGCTGCTGGATTTCGCTGGCTAAAGGCTCCCGTAGATAATGGCTGTCCCGCTTGATGGCCTCCACCCGGGAAAGACGTACATCGGCAGCAGAAACATCGCTCATTTTGTCGCTAATTCCGGTCGGGTTTTGCTGGTTTCTTCCAGTGTAGCATGTTTTCGCCGGTCAGACTCTTAAAGGAAGTTAAATGAATCCGGTTGTGCTCTCGGAAACACCCTATGGTGAGAAAGCAAATATTCCCACGGAGACGGTGATGTTCCCCGAATTGGTCCAAAAAATCCAAGCCCTGGATGTAGCGGCGTTGAACCGGGAATTTGAGCAGGCGACGCCCCGGGACATTTTGGCGTGGGCGACCCAGACCTTGCCGGAGGGGTTGGTGCAGGCCAGCGCGTTTAACGTGGACGACATGGTGATTACCGACCTGCTATACCGCGACCTGAAGCCCCGCCATCCCGTGCCGGTGTTGTTCCTGGACACCCTGCACCATTTCCCGGAAACCCTGGAGTTGGTGGCGCGCAGCACCCAGCACTACGACCTGAACCTGAAAATTTACCGGATTACCACGGTAGATTCGCGGGAGGCCTTTGCCCAGCGCTACGGGGAAAAGCTCTGGGAAACGGACCTAGAGCAGTTCCACTACCTGACCAAAATCGAACCCCTGCAGCGGGGCCTGGCGGAGTTGGGGACAGTAGCCTGGATCACAGGACGTCGGCGGGACCAAGCCCACACCCGCGCCGATATGCCGATTTTGGAATGGGACAAACACCAACGGCTGAAAATCAATCCCCTGGCCAACTGGACCCGCGCCCAAAGCTGGGAGTACGTGATGGCCCACCAGGTGCCCTACAACCCCCTGCACGACCGGGGCTACCCCAGCATCGGCGATGAACCCCTGACAACACCGGTTGCCGAGGGCGAGGACGAACGGGCAGGCCGCTGGCGGGGCACCGGCAAAACCGAATGCGGCATCCACCTCGAATAACGCCGACTGTTATACTGAGGTTATCCTTGTCTTAACGTTTACTTAACCGCAAACGGGTCTATGGCAGTTTCGGACGCCGGTGGGCAGGACACCTTAGGGGCGTGGTTGCATCAGCAATTGGCGCAGGCGTACCATCGCTGGGACAAGCAGGAGGCGGGGGTGCGCCGGGGGGAGGACCCGGAGGCCATTCACCAGATGCGGGTGGCGATGCGGCGGCTGCGGGCGCTGATGGCCGGATTTGCCCAGGTGTTGGACCTGCCGCGGGCAACGCGCAAGGTGGGGGTGCTCAGCCGGGTGTTGGGGCAGGCGCGGGATCGGGATGTGATGCTTGCCCGGTTGGAGCAGGACTATTTGCCCCAGTTGCCCCCAGCAGAACAGGCATCGTTGCGGGATTGGCTGCGGGGATTGCGGCGGCAACGGCAGGAGATGCAGCGGGAATTACTGGCGTTGCTGGCTTCGGCGACCTACCAACGGGTGAAGGAGGCCTGGGCCAAATGGCTGGACCACCCGCGCTGGCACCGTTGGGGCGATGAACCGCTGCTGGCAACCCTCCCCCATGTACTGGTAGGAACCTGGGCCGAATTGGCGCTCCATCCGGGCTGGCAGGTGACCACCCCAGAGGCGGACCCGGAGTTACTCCACGACCTACGCAAAGCCATCAAACGCACCCGCTACCAGTGGGAATTGGCGCAGCGCACCCAGGACCTAGGGTTGGCGACCCAGGTGGCAGCTCTACGGGAGGGCCAGGAAGTGCTGGGGCAGTTGCAAGACGGGTTTGTGCTGGCCACCCAATTAGGGGATGCCTGTCCGACCCTCCGCCAGCGGCTGAGCCAGGAACGCGCCCAGACCTGGGCCATCTGGGAAAACCTCCGCTCCCAGTTACACAGCAGCACCACCCATCAGCAGGTCTATGCCACCCTGGGCAGGGTTTTGGCCCAGACCCCACCCCTTACTCCGGCGGACGGAACCGTTCATCCCGCTGCAATTCGGTCTGGATGATCTGTTCCAAGCGGCTGTCGCTCACGCCCAGCGCCCGCGCCAGCTCCAGGAGCATGGTGTTTTCTTCGAGCAAGACATACCCATCGGCCAGGGCCATCCGCACCGCCAACTGGATGGCCAATTCGGCCTGGTGGGTCCCAGCCAAGGCGCGACAGGCCGCACCGCCTAGGGCAGCCATCCCCTCTTGGGCGAAAACCTGCAGGGCTTTGTGGGTCGCCGCTGCAGCCGTGGCCTGCGGAACTCCCTGCTGCCTGAGAAAGGCCACCAATTGTTCCTCCTCTGCCGGCGCGGTATCCTCATCCGCCGTCATCATCAAAACCCCCACCGCCGCAATCCCTTCCCAGAGGCTGAGGGTGGCCTGCGCAGGCGTGGTGGGGTCAAACAGCGGCTTGGTCGTCACGGCGCGATAACCGGCAGCAGGTCGGTTAACTCCACTATTAACTTCACTATATAAGGAGAACTCATGTCATAGCCGTCGAGAACCGCCACATTCATTTACAGCGGCGGGAGCACCCAGCGTTGCACCCAGCGGGTCAGGGCAAATAGCCCCAGCGACACCCCCAACAACACCAGGGCAATCACCGTCGCCGCCGGGTAATTAAACTCCTCCAACTGTTGATACACATAGACCGTCGCCGCCAACGTCCGGTAGGGAATGTTGCCCGAAATCAGCACAATCACCCCAAATTCCCCAATGCCCCGCGCCAGCGCCAGCGTAAACCCGGTGACCACCGCAGGCACCACAGGCGGCAGGATCACCCGCCAAAAACACTGCCAAACCCCCGCCCCCAGGGTATAGGCCGCCTCCTCCACCTCCGGTTCCAACTCCAGCAACACCGGCTGCACCGTCCGCACCACAAACGGCAACGTCACAAACACCTGTGCCAGCACCACCGCCTCCACCGAAGCCGTGAACTTCCAGGGCAATATCTGCCCCAACACCCCCCCCGTCCCGTACAAAGTCGCCAGGGTAATCGCCGCCACCACCGAAGGCATGGCAAAAGGCACATCCACCAGCGCATCCAACAGCCGCCGTCCCGGAAAGCGGTAGCGCACCAGCACCCAGGCCAGGATAAACCCCAACACCGTATTTACAACCGCCGCCGTCAACGCCGTCCCAAAGGTCAGCCGGTAGGCCGCCAGGGCCATGGGGGCCGTAATCAACGCCCAAACCTGCGACCAGGGATACTGCAACCCGGTAACCACCAGCGCCCCCAACGGCAACAGCAACAAAAAGCCCAGGTAGGCGCCCATCACCCCAACCAACCAGGGAGAACGCCGCATCACCGCCCCTGCGCCGCCAACCGCTGGGCCTGGTCAAACAACGCCCCATCGGTAAACAACAGCGCGTTCACCTTCCCCCAACCGCCAAAATCGCTAATTTTATAAATCCGTTGCACCAGTTGGAACCGCCGGGCAAACCGCTGGCGCACCTTGGGGTCAAAGGGACGATACCCCATCTCGGCATAAATCTCCTGCCCCCGGGGACTAAACAAAAACCGGGTAAAGGCTTCCGCCACCGTGCGCGTCCCCCGCCTGTCCACCGTCTGGTCAATCACCGTCACCGGAAAATCCACCTGGATATTGGGCGAAGGCGCCACGTAGGGATAATCCTGGGGCAGGGATTCATTCAAAAACAACACCTCATTTTCAAAATTGATCATCACATCCCCAATGCGGTTTTTGACAAACTTATCCGTGGCATCCCGCCCTGAACTGGCCAGCACCTTCGTATTGGCCACCAACCGTTGCAAATACTCCTGCGCCTTGGCTTCCCCAAAGCTGCGCTGCATCGCCCCAAACCCGGCCATAATTCCCCAGCGGGCATTCCCTGCCGTTTTCGGGTTGATCAGCACCACCTCCACATCAGGGCGGGTCAAATCGCTCCAGGTGCGGATGTTTTTCGGGTTGCCAGGGCGGGTCACCAAGACCATCACACTGGTTGCCGGAATCGCCTGGTTGGGTAACCGCTTTTGCCAATCTGCCCGCACAAACCCCTTGGCCACCAGCGGGTCAATGTTGCTCTGGATATTTTGCGCCAGAATATCTGCCGCCAACCCGCCCAAAATCGCCCGCGTCTGCGCCCCCGAAGCCCCATAGGACTCCTTAAAAGTCACCCGTTGGCCGGTACGGGCCTGCCACTGCTTTTGAAACTCCGGGATCAACTTGGCAAACACCGGTTTCGCCACCGCATAACCTACCAACGTCAATTCCGTCGCCCGCTGCGCCCGCGCCAACCAACCAGGCAAAACGGCCATCGCCGCCCCGGTCACCATCGCTACCAAACCCCATGCTCTGCCGCGCATCATCAAACCTCAAAATCCGATAGGAATAGGGGTGATTGTAGCATGGCGGGGCAGGTAGTGGATAATGGGGGCATGATTTGGCTGGTGGTTGGGATTAATTTGGGGATCAGTTGGGGGTGTTGGCGGTTGGTGGGCATCCTCATCGGTTTGCGGCGGACGTTGGTGGGGGTCACCCGTGCCATTGAGGGAGCCGACCGGGCCACGCATAACCTCTTGGCCGGAGCACCGGCGGCGATTTTGCTGGGGCAGACCGGCACCAGGGCAGTGCGGCGGCACATCCCCGCTTTAACCCGGTATCTCCGTCGGGTACAGCAGGTGCTTACGGTGGCCCTGTGGTTGCACCGGCAGTTGCAGCGATTTCAATCCAAAACCAGCGGCAGTCGGCCCGCGTAGCGGATACCTGTGGGGTCCACGTGAAACTGGCAGGGCAATACCTCCACCCCGGCGGCCACCGCCTGGCGCAACAACCGGCCATACTCCGGGTCTGCCGCATCCCCAGGCGCAAAGTGGGTGCAGTCCCCCCGACCAATGAAATAGACGATCACTGCCTGCGACTCCGGCACCAGGCGCATCAGTTCCCGCAGGTGTTTTTGCCCCCGCACCGTGACCGCATCGGGAAACAGGGCCACCTTGCCCTGCACCCAGGTCGTATTCTTCACCTCGATATAAATGGGGCGCGTCCCCCCGGTCAAGCAAAAATCAATCCGGCTCCCTTCCATGCCGTAGGTCACCTCCTGGTGAACCTGTTGGTAGTCCTGCACCTCCGGCAGACCGTGGGCAGTCAACAATTCCCGCAACACCGGGTTAGGGCGGCCGGTATTGATATTGACCCAGGTGGGGGTGGTGTCTTCCACGTGGATCAACTCCCAGGTGTAGGCCAATTTGCGTTTGGGGTCAGGGTGGTACGAAACCCGCACCGGACGACCGGGAACCGCCACCCCCGTCATCGGCCCGGTATTGGCGCAATGGGCCGTGATCACCTCCCCCGTATCCAAAAGAATATCGGCGAAAAAGCGTTTGTACCGTTTTTGTAATGTACCTGCGTGCAGGGGCGGGTAGGTGTAAAGCAGCATGGTTGTCCCCCTACCGAAGTTGGCATTGGTCTAGGTGAACCGCCATTTGGGGAACATGGCAACAGGTGATCAGTTTCCTTGCCAACGGCAATCGTATCACAAAAGCGGCGCGAATCTTCGGCATCAATCGAGTAAGCGAGATGGAGCGCACCAGAGTTGTAAGAAGGCAGAGGAAATCGAGACTGCCAGCCTGAATCAAGCTGTGGAGAAGTACCCCGATAAGACGCTGAAGCCAAGAGCGCAAGAGTTTGGGGTGGTGCCCAGCCCACTATCTTCTCAATTGCAACGGCGAAATATCACGAGAAAAAACAGCTTCGGTATCCAGAAAGAAACCATGCAGAGAGAATACAGTCTGATTGATGGTTGGGCAAAACGGGGAAAAGCGTCGGCATAAACAAGGATTTCATGGCACCCATGCGATGTGACGGCAGTTTCGATGCGGTGACGTTTGCGCGATGGTTAGCGGTGCATTCATGACCAGCATGGACAAGCCTATCAGTACTCATTTGGGACAATGCACCGATTCATCGTCAGCAACGCAGGCGAGAATGAGTAGAAGCGGCGGGGCATATCGTAATTTCTGGAAGCAGCCATCTCGGCCTAGGCCCTGTCCCTTGGCGTAAACTAAGGAACGGTCGCGAACTCCTTAAGTGATTCCCTAACCCTTCTCGTCTGCGAAATCTCCAACTACCTCCCCCCAGTTATCACAAACCTGTAAATTTCTCTCACAGAAGGCAACATTCTCACAAATGATTAAAAATTATGATGGTTCCTATCACCTTTAGCAATAGAGGTACCCAAACCCAGGGGGATTTGCCGACCAAAGCCGCCTGCACCGGCATTTCTCCTGCCGCAAATGGGATAAATTTCTTCACAAATGGCAACAAATAATTTTTGGTTATGACTTCTATAAAACCTTTCGAAGTGATCTCGGTCAATCTTCGTGATAGCGTGAAATTAAACCCGTCTTAGTCCTTGTTTCTCCCCAGGCTGCAAGGGAGAAAGGTTTTGATTGGGTCGGTAGATAACTGTTTGCGAAGGAGTTAGGGAATATGGCCCCACGAACCCAAACCCAGGTCGGCTTTCAGGCCGGGGTGAAAGATTATCGCCTCACTTATTACACGCCGGATTACACGCCGAAGGATACGGATTTGTTGGCCTGTTTTCGGGTGACGCCCCAGCCGGGGGTGCCGCCGGAGGAAGCGGCTGCAGCGGTGGCAGCGGAGTCTTCCACTGGCACTTGGACAACCGTGTGGACGGACAATTTGACGGATTTGGAACGCTACAAGGGCCGGTGTTATGACATTGAGCCGGTGCCGGGCGAAGAAAACCAGTACTTCTGTTTTGTGGCCTATCCCCTGGATTTGTTTGAAGAGGGGTCGGTGACCAATATGCTCACGTCCATCGTGGGGAATGTGTTTGGGTTCAAAGCCCTCAAGGCCCTGCGGTTGGAGGATATTCGGGTGCCGGTGGCCTATTTGAAGACGTTCCAAGGTCCGCCGCACGGGATTGTGGTGGAACGGGACAAGCTGAATAAGTACGGGCGGCCGCTGCTGGGTTGTACGATCAAGCCGAAGCTGGGCCTGTCGGCGAAAAACTACGGGCGGGCGGTGTACGAGTGCCTGCGGGGGGGGTTGGATTTCACCAAGGATGACGAAAACATCAACTCCCAACCGTTTATGCGCTGGCGGGACCGGTTCCTGTTTGTGCAGGAGGCCATTAGCAAGGCGCAGGCGGAAACCGGGGAAATCAAGGGCCACTACATGAACGTGACCGCCCCCACCTGCGAGGAAATGCTCAAGCGGGCGCAGTTTGCGGCGGATTTGAAAACCCCGATCATCATGCACGACTACCTGACCGGCGGGTTTACGGCCAATACCACGCTGGCGAAGTTCTGCCGGGATAAAGGGTTGCTGTTGCACATCCACCGGGCGATGCACGCGGTGATTGACCGGCAGAAAAACCACGGGATTCACTTCCGGGTGTTGGCCAAGTGTCTGCGGATGTCCGGGGGCGACCACCTGCACGCGGGGACCGTGGTGGGCAAGCTGGAAGGCGACCGCGCCATCACCATGGGTTTTGTGGACCTGATGCGGGAGGACTACGTGGAGGCAGACCGCTCGCGGGGGATTTTCTTTACCCAGGATTGGGCCTCCATGCCCGGGGTGATGCCGGTGGCTTCCGGTGGTATTCACGTCTGGCACATGCCGGCGCTGGTGGAGATTTTCGGCGACGACGCGGTGCTGCAATTTGGCGGCGGGACCCTGGGTCACCCCTGGGGGAATGCACCGGGGGCGACGGCCAACCGGGTGGCGCTGGAAGCCTGCATCCAAGCCCGCAACGAAGGCCGGGATTTGGCGCGCGAGGGCAACCAAATCATCCGGGAGGCTGCCAAGTGGTCGCCGGAACTGGCGGCTGCCTGCGAACTCTGGAAGGAAGTGAAATTTGAATTCCAGGCGGTGGACACCCTGTAGAGACGGTGCATGGGGAACGGGCAGACCGCCAAGGTTTGTACCGGTTCCCCTGTTTGGCTATGGATTACCCTCACATTGCCCGCCAAACCAGTCGCGTCCTGAGCAGTTATCTCACCTATCAGGCCGTGCGGGTGGTGGTGGCGCAGCTTTCCCAGACCAACCCCCCCTTGGCCATCTGGCTGAATGCCTTTTCTACCACGGACAAAATCCAAGACGGGGAACGGTATGTGGAGGAGCTGTTGCGCGAACGGCAGGAGTTGGCGTTGCGGGTGATGACGGTGCGGGAACATCTGGCGGAAAACATTCTCGATGTTTTGCCGGAAATGGTGCGCACCGAAATTCGCCAGGCCAACATCCAACAGCGCAAACGCCACCTGGAGCGCCTTACCCAGTTGGCACCCGGTGAATCGGCCACCTGGCCAGAACTGGAATCCTAAAGGCGCCCATTGCTCACATTTGCTTTGCACATTACGGAGGCTAAACCATGAAAACCTTACCCAAACAGCGGCGCTACGAAACCCTTTCCTACTTGCCCCCGCTCACCGATGCCCAAATTGCCAAACAAATTCAGTACATTCTGGACAAGGGCTACATCCCGGCGGTGGAGTTTAATGAAACCTCGTCGGCAGAGGAACATTACTGGACGATGTGGAAATTGCCCCTGTTTGGCGCCACGTCCACCCAGGAAGTGTTGAACGAGGTGCAAGCCTGCCGCTACGAATACCCGGATGCCTATATCAAGGTGGTGGCCTTTGACAATATCAAACAGTGCCAGATGATTAGTTTCATCGTGCACAAGCCGGGCAAGGTGTAAGCCACCCCCACAGCGAAAGCGTCACCATCGGAGTCGCGCTGCTCCGGTGGTTTTCGGGTCTAGTGCCACTGGGCCAACAGGGTATAAACGCCGAAGGTAATTAAAATGACGCCGCTTACGGGGGGAAACCAGCGGGAAAGAGGACGCAAGCGCAACCAGTGCCGCACGGTAGCGGTAAAGGTGCCAGCCACCCACACCGGTAAGGTGTAGCCCAGGGTGTAGGCCAGCAACAGCCCAAACCCCAAAACCACGTTGCCGGTCGTGGCGACCCAGGCCAGCAAGGTGGCTAAAACGGGGGTGCTACAGGGGGATGACCCCAACCCAAAGGTGACCCCTAGCCCATAGGCGCGCCAGCCGCCCGAGCGCGCAGGGGTTGCTGATGGCAGCGCCCACACCGGCAGCGGGAGCACTTCCAGCAGCACCAACCCCATCCCAATCGCGACCACGGCTGCCACCAGGGACAAACCGCTGCCCCATTGGCCATAGACCCGCCCCAGCAAGGCCGCGCCCATGCCCAACCCGGTCAAGGTGGTGGCCAATCCCAACGTAAACCAACCGGCTTGCCGCCAATCCCCCTCCTGTTCGGCCCCCAAACAGGCCACCGTCACGGGCAGGAGAGACAGAATGCAGGGGTTCAAACTGGTGACCACCCCTGCCCCCCACACCAACCCCACACTCACCGGCGTTAAATGCTGGAGTTCTTGGGTGACCCAGTGAGCCGCCCCCTGCTCCCAAACGTACAGGACGTGGGCGAAATCAACCATGGCGGTTATCCTTGCGGCTAGGCGCAATCTACACAAATTGTAACAAGGAGGGGTGGGGGGAGGCGGTGGTATGATCCACCTGAAGTTCTTGGAGGAGGCGCATGGGTTTACAGAAGGCGGCCCCGGCGTTGGTGGTGCTGGCCGATGGTACGGCGTTGCGGGGGTATCAGTACGGGGCCAAGGGAACGGCGGTGGGGGAGGTGGTGTTCAATACGGGCATGACGGGGTATCAGGAGGTGTTGACCGACCCCAGTTATTGCGGGCAGATTGTCCTGTTTACCTACCCGGAGTTGGGGAATACGGGGGTCAACGCCGAGGATGTGGAATCGGAGCGGGTGCAGGTGCAGGGGGTCATTGTCCGGCATGGCTGCGAAACCCCCAGCAGTTGGCGGGCGCAGGAGTCCTTGGCGGCCTATTTGGAGCGCTGGCGGGTCGTAGGCATTACCGGCGTGGATACCCGGTTGCTGACCCGGCGGTTGCGGGAACAGGGGGCCATGAATGGGGCCATTTCCACGGAAATTCTCGACCCCCAGGAGCTGTGGGAACGGGTGGCCCAGGCGCCCCCTATGACCGGGTTGAATTTGGTGCCTCAGGTGAGTACCTCCCAGGTGTACGAATGGACGACCCCTACGGCAGCCGCCTGGGAGTTTGCCCCGGTATCTCCCCCGGCAGAACCCCTGTTGGTGGTGGCGATTGATTTTGGCATTAAGCGCAACATTCTGCGGCGGCTGGCCAGTTACGGCTGTCGGGTGGTGGTGGTGCCGGCGACCACGCCAGCCGCGACCATTTTGGCCTACGACCCGGACGGCATTTTTCTCTCCAACGGGCCAGGGGACCCGGCGGCGGTCACCGAAGGCATTGCGACGGTGCGCGCGTTAATTGCCAGTGGGCGACCCCTGTTTGGCATTTGCTTGGGACACCAAATTCTGGGGTTGGCAATGGGCGGCCAGACCTTCAAGCTCAAATTTGGGCATCACGGCTTGAATCATCCGGTGGGGGTGGGCCATCAGGTCGCCATCAGCAGTCAAAACCATGGCTTTGCCCTGGACCAAAACACCCTGGCACCGGAGCTGCAACTTACCGCTTGGAATCTCAATGACCACACGGTTGCCGGCTTGCGCCATCGGGACTTGCCGATTTTTTCGGTGCAGTACCACCCGGAGGCCAGCCCCGGCCCCCACGATGCGGACGATTGCTTTGCCCGCTTTGTGGAACAGATGCAGGCGTACCGGCAGCGGCGACGCCAGGCAGCCGGTTTAGCCCCAACGGCAGACAACCGCCCCCAAGGTTAACCCAGCGCCAAACCCTGCCAACACCAGGGTATGCCCCGGCTGAATCCGCCCGTCCCGCACCGCCTCATCCAGCATCACCGGGATCGAAGCCGCCGAGGTATTGCCATAATGCGCCACATTACTCAACATCCGCTGGGGAGACACGGCCAACTTTTCCGCCACCGCATCCAAAATCCGTTGGTTGGCCTGGTGCAGGATAAAGTGGTCCACCTGGTCGCTGGCTAAACCCGCCCGGAACAGGGCTTTTTCGATCACCTCCGGCACCCGCTTGACCGCAAACTTGTACACCTCCTGGCCGTTCATCCACACCGGTTGGTAGGTGCCCGTGTGCACCACCAATTCATCAATCAAGGGCTGCGGTTGCCCCTGGTATTCCAGCGTGAGACAGGCATTTTGGCTGCCGTCATTTTGCAATTCAAACCCCAACAGGTGGTCCTGGGCGCTCGGCTGGAGCACCACCGCCCCCGCCCCATCCCCAAACAAAATACAGGTGCGCCGGTCCTGCCAGTCCACCCAGCGCGAGAGGACATCGGCGCCAATGACCAACGTAGTGCCGTAGGTGCCCGTGCGGACAAACTGCGCCGCCGTCACTACCCCAAACACAAACCCGGAACAGGCCGCCGTCAGGTCAAACGCCACCGCCCGTTTGGCCCCCAACCGGTCCTGCACCAGGCTGGCCGAACCAAACAGGTCATCCGGGGTCGAAGTCGCCAGGACAATCAATTCCACCTCCAAAGGGGTCAATCCGGCTGCCGCCAAGGCTGCCTGGGCTGCCTGTACGGCCAAATCCGTCACCCCCTGCCCGGCAGCCACCAGATGGCGGGTGCGAATCCCCGTGCGGGTGACAATCCACTCATCGCTGGTGTCCACCAACCGGCTCAACTGGTGGTTATCCAACACAGAGGACACCACCGCCCGCCCTGTGGCCACCCAACGCACGCCCGGCACTGCTATCGACCTTCCCGCTGGGTCAGGGCGCCCACTTTCGCTTCCAAGCGCTGCACCACCCGCTGCTCCACCGCCTCCGCCGCGACCCGAATGGCATTAAACACCGACGGGGCCTGGGAACTCCCGTGACCAATCACACACACCCCTGCCACCCCCAACAGCAACGCACCCCCATGCTCCGCCTCATCCAACCGTTGTTTTACCCGCCGCAGATTCTCCCGCAACAGCGGCACCCCCAGTTGCCCCCGCCAGCCCCGCGGCAGTTCATCCCGCAACAGTTGCACAATCACCCGGCCAAACCCTTCGGCAAACTTCAGCAAAATGTTGCCCACAAACCCATCGCACACCACCACATCGTAAGCCCCGGAAATCACATCCCGCCCCTCCGCATTGCCAACAAATTCAATCTCTGGATTTTGTGCCAACAACTGGTAGGCCCGCACCGCCACATCGTTGCCCTTGCACGGTTCCTCCCCGATATTGAGCAACCCCACCTTGGGCGAGGGAACCCCCAGCACACATTGGCTGTAAATCGAACCCATCAGGGCAAACTGGTTCAAAAACTTCGGGCGGCAATCCACATTCGCCCCCACATCCAACAGCAATACCGACTTATCCGGCAACAAGGTGGGCAACAACACCCCAATCGCCGGGCGGTCAATCCCCGGCAGACGCCCCAACCGCAACAAAGCTGCCGCCATCGCCGCCCCCGTATGGCCCGCCGAATAGACCCCATCCGCCTGCCCGTCCCGCACCAAATTCATCGCCACCGTAATCGAGGCATCCGGTTTGCGGCGCAGAGCCGTCAGGGGTTCTTCTGCCATTGTCACCACTTCGCGCGCCGGTACCAGCGTCAGCCGATGCTGGTGCGCTGCCAACAGCGGTTCTATCCGCTCCAGGTCACCCACCAAAAGAATATCCGCTTCCAATTCCGCCTGAGCGCGCAGGGCACCCGTCACGATTTCTTCCGGGGCGTAGTCGCCACCCATCGCATCCACCGCAATCCGGGGCCGTCGTACCGCCATGCTGTTATCAAAAGCACATCGGTTAAGCATTTTATCAGAATTCCGGCACCCGCACCCTCACCAGACCCGCACCTGGGGTTGGCCGTTGACGACTTCTCCCACCAACACCCGCCCTGCTAGCCCCACAAACAGGCCGTTTTCCAGCACCCCCGGAATATTATTAATCTGCGCTTCCAAAGCCGCCGGGTCAGGAATCGCCGCAAAGGTCACATCCACCACCATATTCCCCTGGTCGGTGATCACCGGCCCGTCTTTTTTCACCGCCATCCGCAACTCCGGTTGCCCGCCAAGCCGTGCCAAAGCCCGCATCACCGGCACCACTGCCATCGGCAACACCTCCACCGGCACAGGAAACGTACTCCCTAAGCGCTCCACCAATTTCGACGCATCCACCACCACCACAAATTCCTGCGCCAGGCTGTCCACGATTTTTTCGCGGGTGTGGGCCGCCCCGCCCCCCTTAATCAAATTCTTCTGCGGGTCCACCTCATCGGCCCCGTCAATCGCCAAATCCACCGTTGCCACCTCATCCAACGTCGTGAGGGGAATGCCCGCTTGGCGCGCCAGCACCGCCGCCTGAAAGGACGTGGGAATTCCCCGCACCTCCTGCAGTTCCCCCCGCCGGAGGCGCTCTCCCAACGCCTGGATCATAAACGCCGCCGTGGAACCGGTGCCCAGCCCCACCACCATACCCGATTGCACCAACTGCGCCGCCTGCTGCCCAACCGCCTGTTTCGCCTGCGTGACCAACTCCGGGGATGCCATCGTCAACCCTCCCTCCCTATCCCCAAGGTACCCCAAAAACAGCCCCCAAAACGCAACGAGGGCTTGGCTGTACCGTGAGCCAAACCCTCCGAGTGTGATCATCAAGGGAATGTGTGGTTTGGATAAGGTGTGAACGTAAGGGACAACAGACCTAACTCCCACCTCCGGGCGTCCAATGGTGGCTAGATCGATCCAGACCTATCTCCAGGGCTTAACGTGAAGGCGCCAACGTCAAACCGTTGCACGCTCCGTTAACACACCCTCATTTATGGCCACCGAACTTGAACCTTTTTGGCTACCTCGCTGCCTCTACAGACAACGGGTTTTAGGCCATCCCTGCTGGGAATCAGGTTGGATCTCGACCGGGGCACCTACGTCTCGATCCAGAATGTTTTGCGCTCTTCCTAGGTGCCTATTTTTAGGATAAAAAATCCTTCTCCCCCCTGACAACCCTTGTTGCATTATTGTGATAAGTCTTTGTAGATTGTGATAAATAAAGCATATTTGTTTACCCTGTGCCGCTGCCTGGAATTTTTGATACCCTGGTTGATACGCTAGCAAGGCGTTACCGATGATGGTGCGGTGGTTGGGCCTGGTAGTGGCTGTACTGGTGTTGTGGTGGGGGCAGACCCGCCCGGTGCAGGCGTTGACAGAGGTTCGGCTTTCCCATTTGCGTTTGGAGGACTGTCCGCCGGAGTTGGCCCAAGGGGCGGTGACCAGTGGTGGCAATACGTTACCGGCCCGGTGTTACTGGTTGACGGGGCAGGCGGAAAATCCCACCAACAAGACGGTGTACGATGCGGATGTGTTTGGCCGCATTTATGACGCCAACGGGGAACCGGCGTTGCCCAAGCGGGGGCGGGTGGGGACGATTGACGAGATACCGCCGGGAATCAGCGAATTCCATTTGCCGTTGATGGTACCGGCGAGTCAACCGGCGCCGTTGCAGTTGAGTCAGTTTAAGGCCCTGGGGTTTAGCGCGAAGGTACGGCGTTAGTCATCGGTCGGGTTCGTCGGGGGTGGGCGAGACGGGCTGGGAGCAGGTGGGGTGGAACCAGCGTTGCCGGTCGAGGTGTTCGAGGTAGTTTTTTTCTGCTTGGATGGAGTCCTGGAGGCGTTGGAGTTCCGCCAGGAGGGCTTGGCGCTGGTCGTCGGCTTGGGTTTGGGCTAAAAGGGCGCTGCGTTCTTGCCAGAGGGCAAGGAGTTGTTTGCAGTTTTTTTCGCAGATCACCCGCGCCATTGTCGCCACCGCCGACTGGATGACCCGCTGGGGCTGGTGGAGTTCTAATTCGGTTAGCTCGTCCAACTGGCACAGGCGTTGCACCTGGGGCATGTGTTCGGGGGCCTCCTGGTGAAACCGTTGCACAGCGGCAATCAAATCCAGGGTGTGGGGGACGCCGCCGCCTTGGGCCACCCGTTGCTCTAGGTGGCGAATCTGTTGCCACAACCAGCGATGGCTAGGGGTACAAAAGGCCAAATCCCATTCTTCCAGGGCATCCACTACCGGTTGGCGCCAGGCAGGTAAATGGAGGTAGATGCGCAGCAATTGGGCTTCGGCGGCTTCCAGAAGGTTGGCGCTGGTGACAGGGGGAGGCGGCAGGCGGGGGGGGCGGTCCGCCGGCGCGCGCAGGAGGCGCTGGAGATAGGCTTCCAGTTGCAACACCAGGCGGGCATTGCCCTGGCTCAGGTCATTGACGGCCAAACTGAGGTAACGCAGGCGCAGGGCCGGGTTGGGGATTTGCCGCAAGAGGGTGGCCAGTTCCCGGAGAATGGCCTGGAATTGGTCGGGGCGGTGGCGGTCCCGTTGCACGAGAATTTGGTTGATTTGCCAATCCAACCACAAAGGCGCGGCTTGCACCAGGGCTTGGTAATCGTCGGGGCTGTGGTGCTGGAGATAGTCAGCGGCATCTTTACCCTCGGGCAGATACAGCACATGTAACGCCACTTCCCCCCGGTAGGCCAGGTCTTTAACCTCATCAATCACCCGTGCGACTGCCTTTTGCCCGGCTTTGTCCGCATCAAAATTGAGAATCACCCGTTTGGATTCCGTATAGCGCAAGAGCAAACGGACCTGGTCGGCATTGAGCGCCGTTCCCAGCACTGCCACCGTGTGGGTCAAACCCGCCTGGTGCAGGGCCATGGCATCGAAATAGCCTTCCACCACCAACACCTGGTCCTGGCGGGCAATTGCCTCTTTGGCTCGGTCCAGGGCAAACAGGGTGTGCTGTTTGCGAAACAAGGGAGTTTCCGGGGAATTGAGATACTTCGGTTCTTCCCCATCCAAACTGCGGCCCCCAAACCCAATAATGCGCCCTTGCCCATCCCGAATGGGGATCATCAAACGGTTGCGAAAGCGGTCGTAATACCCCCCGTTGGGGCGGCGGACAATTAAACCGGCTTCCTCGACCAAAGGGGCTGGAAATCCCTTGTGTTCCACCAGATAACCATAGAGCGTTTGCCAACCGTGCGGTGCATAACCCAGTTGAAAACTTTTAATGGTTTCTGGGGTTAGCCGGCGTTTTTGGGTGAGGTAATCCCACACCATTTGGTTGTTTTTTTGCCCGAGGGCGTACTCGTAAAAATGCCCAGCCACCGCCAGGATTTCATAGAGTTGTTGGCGGCGGGAAAGCTGTTGTTCGTATAGCTCCTGTTGGGCTGGCTCTAGGGTTTTAATGGGGATTTGATAGCGGTGCGCCAGGTCTAACACCACCTCCTGAAACGAGGTTTTCCCCAATTCCATGAGGAATTTAATGGCATCCCCACCTGCCCCACAACTAAAGCAGTGGTAGAGCTGTTTTTGGGGGTTGACATAAAAACTGGGTTTTCGGTCGTCATGAAAGGGACACAGACCCACCCATCCCTTACCCTGCCGCCGGAGCACCACCCGCGTCGAGACCACATCCACAATATCTACCCTCTGGCGCACCTGTTCGATGGTGTCCGGGTGCAGACGGAGTGCATCCATCCGTGCGGGCAATCATGCGGGAATGTTTTTTTTATTTTATCCGTAAAAGGCCAAGCCACCGCCTTGAGGATTCCATCGCACTACCCAAGTGCCGTAAGCAGTTGCCAGCGGTTTGTCCTAAAAATGTCACCATTAGCCGCCAAGCTGATGCGAGGCTCCAGAAGGAGATGTCATTGGGGTTGATTGAGGAGGCAATTCCATCTGGGGGGCGTGGACAAGGCAACAACCTCACCGGCAGGCACTTGATACCCCACCCGTTCAGGCCACTCCCAGCTCATGGTACATTAGCACTGCAATCGGATGGTCGCCGCTGCGTTTGATGACTGCGGAAGTTATTGCTATTGGCACGGAGTTGTTATTGGGAGAAATTGCCAATACCAATGCCCAGTTTTTGGCGCAGGAATTGGCCGCTTTGGGCATTAGCCATCATTTCCAGACGGTGGTGGGGGACAATATGGAGCGCATTCATCAGGTGTTGGACCAGGCAACCCGGCGTTCCCAACTGATTCTGTGTACGGGTGGGTTGGGGCCGACGCCGGATGACCTGACCACCGAGGCGATTGCCCGCTATTTCCAAACCCCCTTGGTGGAACACCCGGAAATTTTTGCCGACATTCAAGCAAAATACGCGCGCCGGGGATTGCCCACGCCGGAAAATAACCGCAAACAGGCGTTTTTGCCCCAGGGCGCTACGGTTCTCCCTAACCCCAAAGGCACGGCGCCGGGGATGATTTGGTCGCCGCGGCCCAACCTGACCCTGATGACGTTTCCGGGGGTGCCCAGCGAGTTGCAGGCCATGTGGCGGGAAACGGCGGTGCCCTATTTGCGGACGCACGGGTGGGTGACCGGGGTGATTGTCAGTCGGAATCTGCGGTTTTGGGGGATTTCGGAGGCAGCGCTGGCGGAAAAGGTGCAGGATTTTTTTGCCCTGACCAACCCGACGGTGGCGCCCTATGCGGGTAAAGGGGAAACCCGGTTGCGGATCACGGCGCGGGCAGGGGATGAGGCGACGGCCTGGGCGTTGATTGCCCCGGTGGAAGCGCAACTGCGGGCCAGGACGGGGGCGGATTGCTACGGGGTGGATGAGGATTCCCTGGCTAAGGTGGTGGGGCAGGCGTTGCAACGGCGGGGGGAAACGCTGGCGGTGGCGGAATCCTGTACAGGGGGGTTGCTAGGGGCCATGATTACGGAAGTGCCGGGCAGTTCGGCCTACTTCCAAGGCGGGGTGGTCAGCTATGCCAATGCGGTGAAAGAAAGGCTATTGGGCGTACCGGCAGAGGTGTTACACAGCCAGGGGGCGGTGAGTGCCGCGGTGGCCCAGGCGATGGCTGTGGGGGTGCGGGAACGGCTAGGGAGCACCTGGGGCTTGAGCATTACGGGGATTGCCGGGCCGGGCGGGGGGAGCGAGACCAAACCGGTGGGACTGGTGTACATGGGATTGGCGGGAGCAGATGGCACGGTGACCGCTTGGGAGCATCGGTTTAGCCCGGAGCGGGGCCGGGAGTGGATTCGCCATCTGAGCGCCTGTCAAGCCCTAGACCACCTGCGCCGCCGCCTGTTGGATGCTGGCTAGAAACCGCTGCACCTGGGCCGGGTGTCCCCCCCAATGGCAGTGAAGATAGGACGCATGCACCCGCGCCTGGGCATAGATGGGCTGGGGTTCCCCGCCAACTACTTGGGAATAGTGAAATTCGTGGCCGGTGAGGGTCTGCCCTTTTTGGACAAAACAGGTATCCTGGGGCGCCACAACCTGCCGATAGCCTAGGGTCAACCGTTGGGTCATGCGCGTCACCACCGGCAGCGCCCCCACCAGCGGCCAGAGTTGACCATCGGCGGTCATCAACGCTTCGCCCAAAACCATCAACCCGCCGCATTCGGCATAGACCGGCAACCCCCGCCTGATCCGCTGGCGCACATCTTGCCAAATTTCCTGCCGTTGGCTCAAGGCCGCCGCCCACAGTTCCGGGTAGCCGCCTCCTAGGATCAACCCCCCCACTTCCGGTGGCAAAGGCCCATCCCGTAAGGGACTCCACCAATACAATTCCACCCCGGCGCACTGCAGCAGCGCCAAGTGGTCGTCGTAGTAAAACCAAAAGGCCTCATCCCTGGCCACGGCCACGGTGACCGGTTGGGACACCCGCAAAGGCGCCCAGGGGGGAACCGCATTGCCTTGAGATTGCACCTGTAACCACGGACGCAGAACCTCCCAGGCAAAGCAGGAACGCCCCAAGGTGGTCAATTGCTGCCGCCATTGGTGCAAATCCCCCCGTTCTGCCGGTGGTACCAGACCCAGATGCCGTTCTGGGTGGTGCAATGCTGCCTGTTGCCGACATTCCCCCACCACCGGAATCCCCAAAGGTTCGAGCGCCGCCCGCAACAATTCGCTGTGCCGGTCGCTGGCCACCCGATTCAACACCACCCCCACCACCTGCACCTGGGGGTCAAACTGGACATAACCCTGCACCAGGGCCGCCACCGAACCCGCCACGCGCCTGCAATCCACCACCAACACCACCGGCAACCCCAACAGCTTGGCCACCTCTGCCGTACTGTTCGGGCCGTCAAATAGCCCCATGACCCCTTCGACGAGGGCGTAGGCCATCCCCTGGGTGTGGTAGGCATAACAGGCGCAGACATATGCGGGCGAGGTGAGCACCGTATCCAAGTTGGGACAAGGCCGCCCGGTCACCCAGCGATGCCACTGCGGGTCGAGGTAATCCGGCCCTACCTTAAACGACTGCACCCGTTCCCCCCAAGAAACCAGCGCCGCCAGCAAGGCCAATGTGAGCGTCGTTTTGCCCACCCCGCTGCGTTCCCCGGCCAGAATCAGCCCCATGCCTAAGCCACCAACACCTTAGGCGGGAGCAACCAGAGCAATTGCCCGGCCCCCACCGGGTCGCCCTGCTCCGGCAGTTCCACCAGGATCACCCCGGCTTTTTTGAGTACCAATTTCTCCCGCACCTCCCCCCAGACCAGCCGTTCTGCCCAGTGACTCAAATCCGGCTGGTGTCCGACCAAGGCCACTGGCCCTCCCCCCCGGCTTTGCCATTCCTGCCACCAGCTCAGCCAATCCTGCCAATTGCCCCCCGGTTGCAGCGACGCATGAACCACCGGCGCCGGCCCCAACCCCTGTTCATGGCAAATCATCGCCGTTTGGCTGGCCCGCAGGTAGGGACTGGTCAACAGGGCCTCCACCTGCACCCCCAACGCCAGCAATCGCTGCGCCACCAGACGGGTTTTTTTGTGCCCTTCCTTGGTCAATAGCCGTTGACTGTCCGGTTGATCCGGCTGGGGGTCTTGCGCCAAGCCGTGACGGATGAAATACAGTTTCATCGGCTCAGGAAATCAACGTCCTTTTATGATATATGGTGTTGGGGGGGCGGTAGGGGTAAAATAAAGTCAAGGCACTAGGTTGGGAGCGTCTTAGGAGAACGTGCAATGGCAGTGCGGGTATTGATTCCCACCCCCCTCCAGAAATTGACCCAGGACCGGGACGTGGTGGAATGTGAGGCGGAATCGGTGGCCCAATTGGTGGAGGCGTTGGAGCAGCAATGGCCGGGGATGAAACATCGCCTTTGTGACGAGTCGGGGCAAATTCGTCGGTTTGTGAATGTTTTTGTCAACAGCGAAGACATCCGGTTTCTCCAGGGGCGGGACACGCCTTTGCGCGATGGCGATGAAGTAAGTATTGTGCCTGCGATTGCCGGAGGTTAGTCATGTCCGACCCTACCCCGCCTAAACCACCAGCACAAGAAGCCACACCTGCGGCAGAGAAAAAAGCCCCGCCTGCCAAAGCGCCTCCGATTGAGGACAAACCCCTACCGGTTTTCATCGAGGAGCATTTTTTCCCGGCGTTGCGCCAAGCCCTGGCGAATATCAACATTACCGATGTGAATTTGTCGTGGGTGGCGGCCCAAAATCAGGTGCGAGGTTCTTGGGGCGAAGGGAAACACGAATTTATCATTACTTTTACGCAAGGGGATTTGAAGGGCCTGAAAACTTTTGCCTACAGCAGTTACGGCGCACCCCCCAGCACGCTGGAATCCTTTATGATTGACGAGCGCAAAGTCACCCTGGAACTGCTGGTTTTTTACACCATCCAGCGCCTGGTGGCCCAAAAGGTAGCTGTTCTCAATTAAATGCCCTGGCGATCCCACATTCTCTAAGTACCAGGGCTAAGGCATCCCTTTTGGTTACATCCAACGGTCGCACGGTTGCGCGTAAAAGACTTTAACCAACTTGCTCTGGAACACTTAATTGCGGAGATTGAGAGCTGGGGCAAAAGCGAAAAACGAGTTATTTTTAGTTATTTAATGCCCTTATGTGAACATTTTTTGACACTAAAGTATTGGGAATCCGAGCGAGAAAAATATAGTCATTTCAAACAAGTTTGCGACATGCGCCTTTACCTGAAAACCCTGTCCTGGAAGGGGATACAGTGATGACCAGTGCCTCAAAGTGTTGCATTTTCCTGTGAAACGACTATACGTTCGAGGTTGGCGGCTTGAGGTTGCCAACTTTCGCTTGGAAATTCAAGCCATTCTCGGCGACATTCCTAGCTTAAAAAACTACCTTTGTGAACACTTCAATTTGGTATATTGCAATGCCAGGAAACTGTTTCTCAAGGTGCGTGAGTTAGACCCTAATGTAATTCTTGAAGTACCCGATTTTAGCTTGGCTCAGGCTCTGGATGAAGATTGGCTTGCCTAGTAATTTTTCAAGGATAGGGGGGTTCCGATTTACTCCGACAAGCGACGCACAAGGTACAAAACCAGAGAAAGGGAAACAGAAATGACCATCGAGAGCAGGATGGATGTGCCCAGGGGGAAATAGAAACTAAAATTGTCGCGCTCGATTTTGAAATCCAGGGGCAAGCGGCCAAACCAACTAAATAAAGGCACCCTCGGCGCAAAGTAAAGCAATAAGCCAATCCCCAGTAAAAGCGCCCCAAAAAAGATGAGTGATTTAGCCAGTTCAGACATCATAAAATTTGCAATTTATCGGCAATTGATTGCGTTGCTCATCGGTTTCTTTCTAATTTATTGGTTTCCCCAGGGAGTGGGGAGCTAATACTATTTTAACTCTTTATTTCCAAAAATGACCGTGTTTCCAATTTATTGGCTTCCCCGGCAAGGAAACAGGGGGCACTGACCGTGAAAATTAATGCCCCCTGTCCGTTTCCAATTTATTGGGTTCCCCAGCGAGTGGGGAGTCCAACCACTAAAGAGAACTTTCCCTTCAGCCGCTGCATAGTTTCCAATTTATTGGGTTCCCCAGCGAGTGGGGAGTTCCGCTTTTCTCCCCCACCAGCGGGGTGGGGGTAATCGTTTCCAATTTATTGGGTTCCCCAGCGAGTGGGGAGTCAACCACCTCGTCTACGAGGGTACGCCCTCGTACGAGGTGGTTTCCAATTTATTGGGTTCCCCAGCGAGTGGGGAGTGTCTTTGATCGGATTCCCTCACATGTCCTCGTAAGGTTTCCAATTTATTGGGTTCCCCAGCGAGTGGGGAGGTGGGAGTATTGCCAATATGCCCCCCTCGTACTCCCCGAAGAGTGGTTTCCAATTTATTGGGTTCCCCAGCGAGTGGGGAGTTACCTTTGCCACGCGTGTGGCCCAGCGCAAGTTCGAGTTTCCAATTTATTGGGTTCCCCAGCGAGTGGGGAGATACCCCTATTGAAACCCGCATGGCAAGGGCCTGTCAAGGGGCATTTGCGAGCATCTCGCCAAATCGTTATACATTGTACTGTTTCTAACT
>Ga0197142_1000906_pt1 | contig 27682 bp, 21 predicted proteins | sample GBS60_MetaG_FD_148614 | JGI IMG/M metagenome (GOLD analysis project Ga0197142, IMG submission 148614) | Sediment microbial communities from Great Boiling Springs, Gerlach, Nevada, United States - GBS 60_MetaG | ecosystem: Environmental > Aquatic > Thermal springs > Hot (42-90C) > Sediment... | reverse complement strand
ATTCTGGAGATAAAACTCCAATTGCTGTTCTGTTTTCTTTAATTGCGGCAATCAGTTTTGGTTCATCGACAGTGTTCAGTAAAAGAGCATTGAAAAATGTTGGTTTCGAAACAGGAACATATTTAAGATTTCTGATTTCCTCTTTTGTTATGATTTTGATTGTTTTATTTACTGGTGATTATCAGAGTATTTCAGAGGTCAGCAACATTCAATGGATTGTATTTTTGATAATTGCATTTACAACTGGTGGCCCAGCAATTTTTCTTTATTATTATGGATTGAAATCTGTCCCTGCATCAGTGAGTGCGATTTGTGAGCTTTCATTTCCATTAACTGCTGTATTGCTTGAGTATTTTGTTCGTGGAAATATGCTCGATTTTGTTCAATGGGTCGGAGTGATTTTGCTGCTCTTTGGTATTTTGAAAGTTTCAACACTTTCGAAATGAAATTATAAATACATTTTTATCTTGATTAATTTGGATTTTTCTTTGAATAAATTTTCATTGATTAACCATTACAATTTCAATCAAACACGATTCTTTTATCAACAAATTTGAATTAGCTTAACTTTAGATTTATTCATTTAATCTTCGACTCAAATACTCCATTCCAATCATCAGGTGGTGGTGAATTTAAAAATTCAAAACAACGATCAATAAAAACTCGAGCTGGGACATCATCGGGATTAATGAGCAGAACTTTCTCAAATTCTTCTATGGCTCGATTGAACATTCTTTCACGATATAAGATTAATCCTTTTTCAAAGTATTCAATAAGCTTGAGTATCTCTTTATGACTATCTGGTGAAATTAAAAGCCCATCTTTAAGATCAATTAATTCATAAATTCTAACTGGTATTGTTTTACCTTTAACTAAAATTAAATCAATTTCTCGTGCAATTACTTTATCGCTAATTTTATCAAAAACATTTTCGCTAATGATTATATCTGTTCCATAGATTTTATTAATCGATTCAAGTCTTGACGCAAGATTTACATTATCGCCCATAACAGTGTAATCGAATTTTTTCTTCCCGCCCATATTTCCTACAATCATTTCGCCAGAGTTAATTCCAATACGAATTTTAAAATCCTGACCAATGATTGAGTTCCATTCTGATTTGAGTTCATTTACTTTTTTCTTCATTCTCAGAGCGCATAAAGCTGAATTGAAATGATGTTGCGGATCATCAATGGGTGCATTCCAGAAAGCCATAATTGCATCGCCTTCAAACTTGTCGAGTGTGCCTTTTGTATCAAAAATTATTTCAGTCATTTCATCAAAATAATGATTAAGAAGTTCGACAAGTGTTTCAGGGTCAATCTTTTCTGAAATTGTTGTGAAATTTGCCAGATCAGAAAAAAGAACGGTCATTTCTTTTCTAATTCCACCTAATTTCAATTTTTCTGGATGTTCGATGAGTTCATTTACAAGTTGTGGATTTAAGTATTGACTGAACATCCCTTTAATAATCATTTTTTGTTTTCGTTCTTTGAAGTAATTAGAAACTGTGCTGGCAGTATAAGCGACAATTATAGCTGAAGTTGGTGGAATAAACATTCGAATTAAATTTAATTTGACAAACAGGTAAAAATAAATTTCATAGAAAAGAAAGATTAATAAAATCAGAATCAAAAAGTTAATTAATTCAGCCACAAAGCTAAACTTAAATCTTATGGATCTGATTCTTTCAAACAAATTCAAACTCGAAAACAACAAAATATAAATTATTAGAAATCTTGAGTGGAGAGAACCACGCATGAGAAAATTATTATCAATTATCATCTGGATAACATTAGCGTGAACTTCTACACCATACATTAAATTTCCAGAAATTGATTCTGCTTTTTGTGGTTCAATACTTACAGGGAATAAGTCCTTATCTTCAGGTTCAATCGAACCAATTAAAACAACTTTGTCTTTGAAAAGATTGGAGTACAGCAAACCCGTTAAAGTATCATCGAAAATGTTTATATCTTCTCCGGTTTCGATTTCAGTAAGAGTTTTGAATTCAGCATCGTCAATTACATCAATAAAATTAATTTGTTTAAATGTTCCAGCAGGTCCGTAATAATTAATTAGAAATGAATTGGAAATAAATTCTGGAATTTGAAATTCTCTGTAATCAAATAAACCATTTGACTTTTCTGGTGTGAAAAATTTATCTAAGTTATATAATCTATTAACTACTGCCAGTGAAAAGCTTGGAATTCTTCTTTTTGTTTTAGTGTCATAGTAAAATGGATAATATCTTCTTAACACACCATCTTCATCTGGCAAAACATTAACAATCCCGATTGATGAGTCTGAATCAAAATAAACATTTCCAAAATTTTGTTTTTGAATTTCCTCTGATTTAAATCTCCAATCCTGTTGTTCTATTTTCCCAGCAATAATTACATTTTTATACTTTTTGAATGTGTTTATTAAAATGCTGTCATTTGATTTTGAATACTTATCAAAGTCAGAAAAAAGGAGATCAATACCAATGACTTTCGCACCAGCTTTGTTAAGATTTTCTATTGCACGGGCAAAAAGATTTCTGGCGATTGGCCATTGATTATAAGGTGGAGGTAATTCATTAAGAGTTTCATTTGAAATTCCAACTATTATCACATCAAGAGAATCGGGATGCTGAATAGTTCCTCGACGACTAAAATTCAGATCAATGATTTTATTTTCAAGTGACGATAACGGTTTGAAGTTTATTATCTCAAGGGAAGTAAGTATAAAAATTAGAATTGTCAGAATTAAAGAGATAAAAATGTGATGTTTATCCCGACTGAAATATTTATTTATTCCATTAAACATAATTTCTTTGTGATTTCTGATTTAAGTTAAAAAATTAATTTGATTGATTCGAACTGGATCTTGCCCTGTTGACATTTAATATTAGTTTAGTTATTTAGAAAAAAACAATTAATTAAATAGTGAGGTACCGATGAAAAAAATTCTACTTTTTGTCTTTTTGACCACAATAATTCTTCATTCTCAGAATGAATATCAATTAACCTGGAAGTTAAATCAGCTTCCATTTATGGCTCCACAAACATCATCGGAAGTTGCAATTGTTAAAGCTGGCTTCGATACAGATAATGATGGTAAAAAAGAGTTTCTTATTGCATGGACCGATCTGGATGAAAATTACATTATTATGTTTGAAGCAAATGGTGATAATACTTTCGATACTGTCTGGTCCTGGAAATATCCTGTTCCAACAAACACATTCGCAGGAATTGCAATCAGTGACTTAGACGGAAATGGTAAACCTGAAATAATTACTACTTTGCCTTCACAGATTGGTGTTAATATTAATCCACCAAGAATATGGGTTTTTGAGTGGAATGGAGTTGTTGGTGAGAACAAGTATGGAATTTACACATCCAATCAAGGACCAATTCCACATCTTGAATGGAATTTTAATTTGCCAGATAATACAGATTTTAGACCTTATTCATTGGTTGTGGAAGATATTGACAATGATGGCAAGCAAGAGTTAATTGTTGGGGTTCGACAGGGTGGAAGAGACAGGGAGGTTTTAGTCTGTTCTCTTGAGGGGGAAGTAGGAGGTTTTTCTTCGTGGATTATTGAATATAATTTACAGGGATTAACAGGCGGCTCTCTATACAGCGTTACTACAGGTGATCTTGATAATGATGGGAAAAAAGAAATTTATGCTTTTATCTGGAATAGATTCACACTTTACATAATTGAAACAAACGGACCGAATCAATATCAACTTGTTGATAGTCTTAAACAATTATACACAACAGATTATGGTGCTCTTGATGGTGTTCGTGTTGCCGATGTTAATAATGATGGGATTAACGAGATGTACATAGCTGGGACTGAATCTGATAATTCAATTTTTATTATTGCGAATATTACAGATGTTTCTCAAATATCAGAAAATGATGTGAAAGTTTTAATGAGAATTCCACCCAAGCCAAATACCTTAGGTCGTTTAAAAGCAATGTATATTGCAGATATGGATGGTGATGAAAAACCGAGTTTAATGATTGCAGGTGAAAGAAATGGACAAATCTTTGATATTGAATATAAAGGAACGGGTAATCCTACGGATAGTGCAAGCTGGGATGTAAAAGTTGCTTTTGACATTTTTGAATATTCAGGAATTTCGCCATCAGCTAATCCTACACTTTCTCCTAGATTATTTTATGGGTATCCTGGTGGGGATTTAGATGGTGATGGGAAAAATGAATATGCTTTCGTGAATTATTCTTCTGACTTTTCTGTCTGGCAAGATGACGGTTATGTTTTTATAATTGAAAATCAGACTTTAACAAATGTAGAAGATAAAAATTTACAAATGAATGGATATTACCTGGCTCAAAATTATCCGAATCCGTTTAATCCTTTAACTAATATTGAATTTCAATTAGCTGAAGATGGAGATGTAAGCATTACTCTTTACAATTTAATGGGTCAAAAAGTTAAAGACATATTAACTGATTTTCGAAAAGCAGGGAGATATTCAGTTTTACTTGATGCATCTGGATTATCAAGTGGAACATATTTCTATACAATGAGAGTTAATAATTTCACTCAAACCCGTAAACTGCTGTTGATTAAGTGATTATGATTTTGAAACTAATTTTAATACTTTGCATCAAACTTAAGAAATAAAGAAAGGAAGAATATGTTAGAACATTTAACGAAAGAAACCTTTTTAGAAAAAATCTTCGATTATGAGAATAAGCAGGAATGGGAATATCAGGGTGAATTACCAGCTATTATTGATTTTTATGCCGATTGGTGTCAGCCCTGCAAAATTGTTGCACCAATTTTAGAGGAACTTGCTGAAGAATACAAAGACAAAATTGTAATTTATAAAGTTGATACAGAGGAAGAACAGGAACTTGCAGCTGTTTTTGGAATTCGAAGCATACCTTCTATTTTATTTATTCCATTGAATGATAGGCCACAAATGGCTGTCGGTGCACTTCCCAAAGAAACCTTCAAAGAAATAATTGAAGATATTTTATTAAGACAAAATTCTATTAACTGATTAAAATATTTACTTAAACGGAACCTTTGCCCCAAAAGGCGAAGGTTCTTTTTTTATTTTCGATTTTATTATTACCGCCTAAAAATTGAAGCTAAATTTGATATATAAATTAAATCATTTAAAATACTTTTGACACTCGTTTCCTCATTATCTATGCTCAATTTCATTTTGTCAACAAAGGCTTAGAGAGTTTCGATTTCATTTTACTTAACACAGACAGATAAATTTTAATTGAAAAGTTTATATCAATTTTAAATTATTACACATAATCAAATTTCGCAGTAAAGTGCCTCAGTATTGGTGCTTCTTCAATTATTTTCATTCCTCTTAGCTTATCTCTTTTTGCAAAAACTTCCTGAATGACTTCGATTACATAATCAATATGGCTTTGTGTATAGACTCTTCGTGGAATTGCAAGTCGAACTAATTCAAGTTTTGCTGGAATTAATTTTCCATCTTTGTCGTACTTTCCAAACATCACACTTCCAATTTCGACAGCACGAATTCCACCCTCAAGATAAAGCTCACAAACAATTGATTGACCCGGATATTGTTCTGGCGAAATATGTGGAGCAAATCTTTTTGCATCAATATAAATCGCATGACCTCCTGGTGGTTCGAGAATTGGAATGCCAGATTGAATTAATTTTTCCCCAAGATATTCAACCGATCGAATTCGATATTTTAAGTAGTCTTCTTCTAATACTTCTTCCAATCCCTGAGCAATAGCTTCAAGATCTCTTCCTGCAAGTCCACCATAAGTTGGAAATCCTTCAGTCACAATCAAAACATTTCTACATTTCATTGCAAGCTCATCATCATTCATTGCGAGGAAACCGCCAATATTTACAAGAGCATCTTTTTTTGCACTCATTGTGCATCCATCTGCATAAGAAAACATTTCCTGAGCAATTTCCAGGACTGATTTATTCTCATATCCTTTTTCCCTCTTTTTAATGAAATATGCATTCTCAGCAAATCGACATGCATCTAAGAAAAGTTTCAGTCCATACTTATCACAAATTTTTCTTGTCTCACGAATATTTTCCATCGAAACAGGTTGACCACCACCGGAATTGTTTGTAACCGTTAACATAACCAGAGGAATATTTTCTGGCCCAACTTGATTGATAAATTTCTCAAGCAATTCGATGTCCATATTTCCTTTGAAATCAGCACGAATTTCGGGATGGAGCCCAATTTCGTTAAGCAAATCAACGGCTTCTGAACCGACGAACTCAATGTTTGCTCTTGTTGTATCAAAGTGAGTATTGCTAGGGAAATATTTACCTTCGCCACCTAAGACCGAAAACAAAATTTTTTCAGCTGCTCTTCCTTGATGAGTTGGAATTATGTGTTTGAAGCCAGTTATTTTTCTTACAATTCTCTCAAATCTGAAAAAACTTTGTGAACCAGCATAAGCTTCATCACCTCGCATTATTCCAGCCCATTGTTCTGAACTCATTGCTGATGTTCCACTATCGGTCAATAAATCAATAATCACATCTCTCGAATGTATATTGAATGGATTGTAGAAAGCTTCTTTCAAAATTTTTTCTCTTTGTTCTCGCGTTGTAAAGCGGATAGTTTCGACTGATTTGATCTTGAATGGTTCAATGATTGTTTTCATAGTTCAAAGTTATTTTTTAATTGGTGAAGTTGCAACAAGTCAGAATGAATTAATTGAATTTATTGATAAAATATTACACTGATAAACAGAAACAAATTTTTTAACTTGCAAGAAATTTTGGAAAGAAAAATGATAGATACTCATTGTCACTTATTTTTTGATGAACTTTACAACGATCTGGATAATGTTATTAAAGAGGCTAAAGAAGCAGGAATAAAATATTTTATCTGTCCCTCAACCAATCTTGAAACAGCTAAGAAGACTCTGGAAATTGCTGATAATTACGCTGAGGTTTATGCAGCTATAGGAATTCATCCGCACGATACTGCAGATTTTGATGAAAATACATTAATTGAGCTGGAAAAATTATTATCTCATCCAAAAGTTGTTGCTATAGGAGAGATTGGACTTGATTATTATTATGACTTCTCACCAAAAGATAAACAGCAATTTGCATTTCGTGAGCAATTAAAACTCGCAAAGAAGTACAAACTTCCAGTTATTGTTCATAATAGAGACTCAAGTGAAGACTTAATGAAAATTTTTGAAGAAGAAGCTGATGGAACTTTGTTCGGTCAGTTTCACTGTTTCAATGGTGATTATGAAATGGCTTATAGAGTTGTGGAGCTTCGTTCGTTTCTTTCTTTCACAGGAAATATAACTTATCCAAAAAATGAAGAGCTCAGAAAAATTTTAAGTCGAGTTGAACCTGAAAATCTTTTACTCGAAACAGATTCGCCTTTCATGTCTCCAATTCCATTTAGAGGAAAGAAAAATCGTCCGGCTTATTTAAAATACACAGTTGAGAAAATTGCAGAAGTTCAAGGATTAACGATAGAGGATATAATTCGTTCGACAAATTTCAGTGCGTATAAACTTTTTAAGATTGGACAGATTCCTGAAGTTTCTTTCACATATCAAATTGGTAAAGCTCTTTATATCAATGTAACCAACCGTTGCAATGCTGATTGTGTCTTCTGTGACAGAAAAGGATACGCATCGGTTGTAGGTTATAATTTAAAAATGCCTAAGAGTATGGAACCACCAGCTGAAGTTTATATCAAAGAAATTGGTGATCCAAAAAATTATTCTGAAATTGTCTTCTGTGGGTTTGGTGAACCTACAATCAGAATGGATATAATTAAAGAAGTTGCAAAATATGTGAAAGAAAATGGCGGGAGAACTAGATTAAATACTGACGGACACGGAAACTATATTAACAAACGAAATATTCTCCCTGAACTTCAAGGACTTATTGATGCTGTTTCAATTAGTTTAAATACAGCCGATCCGGCCCAATACGCAAAACTTATGCAGGTTGATAAATCTCTTTTCTACGAAATGATTAATTTCACAAAGGAAGCGAAAAAATACATTCCTGAAGTTGTTGTGACGATTGTTGATTTAAGAGAAGTTGATAAAGAAAAAGCAAGAAAATTCGCTGAAGAAGAACTGGGTGTTAAATTTAGAGCGAGAGAGTATTTTTAATCAAAAAATTGACTTGATTGAATTAAAATCAATCATATATCCAATATTTAATCTTGAGAAATCTGAATAATAACCTACCCAGAAAATATTTGAACCGGATTGATATGAAATAATGGGAGAAAGTCCGCCAGGATAACCGACATTTATTTGTAATCCAATAATTTTACTCTCATCAAATTCATAAGAAAAATATGGATAGAATGTTATCAGGAAGTTAAAATATCCATCATCATTTTTAATTATACCTTCATCACTTGCCTCAATTCTGAATGTAACGAATTCACCGAATTCACTTACAACCATAGGTTCGATTCCAAGTCCAAATCTAAATCCATTAAAATTAAAATTTACACCAGCTTTTATGCTTCCATTTAGACCGAAAGCGTATTTGTTTCCATCGTAATTTTTATCTGTGTAGTTTGTGCCTGTCTGAGGCCCAAGTCCATTTACAAAATACCTTCCACCATAGATTGAAATTTGTTGATTAAAAACAAAATGTTTTTTTGTTGTAGATGAAGTATAACCTATTCTCACTAAATCAACCTTTTCACCTTCATATTGTCCTTTCATTGTTCCAAAATCGGTTGCAACAAAAGAATTAATTTTGTTTGTATCAATTTTAACTTCATAAACTAAGGGAGTCGGCGAGTCGTATTTCAAAATATTCTGGTAAACTCTCTGCGAGCAACCATTTCCCAGAAAAAGAAATGATGAGATAAGAATAAAAATAATTTGAAAACCTGTTTTCATTTTCGACCTCCCATTTTGATTAAAAGAAAATACTCAAGGCAATATATACATAGTGTGAAAAAAAATGACATAAGATAAAAAACAAAAGTCAGGGTTCTCTCAAGAGTCTGTGTCGCAATATTATTATTGAACTCACCCTAAATCCCTCTCCTGAAAAGAGAGGGACTTTTTCCCCCTTCTCTCCGATAAGAGAAGGGGGAACGGGGGTTGAGTTATAAAACATTAGTAATTATTACATAGCCTCTAAAAAGACAGCCCAGTCTTTTTAACTTAGCTAAAAAACTTTATCAGAAGAACTGACAAGTTAAACTTACAAGTTCTCTTTGATAAAATTAGTTATTAATGTAAAGAGTTGAAGTCTTGTCTTTCCACCTGAGATTCCGTGGTCTTTACCCGGATAAAACATCACTTGAAATTGTTTATTGGCTTTGATCAATTCATCAACAAGAACAACTGTATTTTGAAAATGAACATTGTCATCAGCTGTTCCATGAATTAAGAGCAATTTACCTTTTAACTTATCTGCTTTATTCGTAACAGCACTTTTTTCATAACCTTCTGGATTTAATTCTGGAGTAGACATATAACGTTCGGTGTAAATTGTGTCGTAAAATTTCCAGTGAGTCACAGGAGCAACAGATACAGCACACTTGAAATATTCATTTCCTTCGAGTAAAGTTAAAGCTGAAATATAACCGCCATAACTCCATCCCCAAATTCCAATTCTTTCATGATCGACATAAGGTAAAGTCATTAAATATTTTGCTGCTTCAATAATGTCATTTACTTCCCAGTGACCAAGATTTTTGTAAACGAAATTTTTGAAAGATTTTCCTCTTCCGCCAGTTCCACGGTTATCAACCATAAATATGATGTAACCTTCCTGAGCTAACATTTGATGCCAGAGAAATTGAGTTCCACCCCAGGCATTTCTCACAATTTGACTTCCTGGTCCAGAATAATTATAAAACAGAACGGGATATTTTTTCTGTGGGTCAAAATCTACTGGTTTAATCATCATTGCGTTTAAGACAACCCCATCACTTGTCGTGAATGTGATGAATTCTGGTGTAGAGATTTTGTATTCACTTAATGTTTTTTCGAGATTTTCATTTTTGATTAGAGTGTCTAAGATTTTTCCCTTTTCATCAAATAAAAAAGTTTTTGAAATTGATTTGACAGAAGAGTTTGTGATAATAAAATATTTCAAGTTTGGCGAAGAGTTAATAAAATTTGTACCTTCAAAAGGAGTTAATCTTTTCAAACCTTTTCCATCTAATTTGATTGAGTACAGATTCCGAATTAATGGATTTCCGAGCCCTGAAGTGAAATAAATGAATTTGTTTTTCTCATCAACTTCTATTAAGCGGTCAACTTCCCACTGCCCATTTGTGATTTGCCTTATCAATTTACCTGAATAATCATAAAGATAAAAATGTTTGAAACCACTCTTTTCGGATGAAATAAGAAAATGTTTCTTATCCTTAAAGAAATAAATATCCATTAATTCTACATCGACCCAGCAAGAATCCGTATCGGTGTAAATGATTTTAGAATTTCCAGTTTTTGTATCGGCAAGTAAAAGTTCGAGTTTATTTTGAAGACGATTCATTCGAACAATTGCAAGTTCGTTTTCTCTTGATGTCCAGTAAATTCTTGGAATGTAAATGTCAATTTCATCACCAATATTCATCCAGTTAATTTTTCCTTCATCAATATCAACAACTCCAATTTTAACGATAGAATTTCTTGATCCGGCTTTAGGATATCTCATTTTAATTGAATTAAAGTAAAGGGAATCGAATTGTTGAATTTCAATTTCAGGAACGGGAGATTGGTCGAGTTGCCAGAAAGCAATTTGTTTTCCATCGGGCGAAAATCTCCATCCATCAATGATTGAGAATTCCTCTTCATAAACCCAATCAAAGTGACCATTAATGACAACTCCGTTTCCATCAAAAGTCAATTGCTTTTCAATTCTGGTTGGAATGTCGTAAATAAACAGATTATCATTTTTAACATAACCGAGTTTTTTGCTGTCTGGAGAAAATTTTACATTAATTACAGAACCGCCGGTTTCAACTTGAAAGAATTCTTTTGTCTTAAGATTGTAAAGAAAAATATTTCCACCCGATTTAATTGACCTTGCTGGTAAAAGTCCTGTAAATAAAATGTAATTTCCATCTGGAGAAAAATCATAATTCATAATAGTGAACTTTGCGTCAGACTCAGCTAATTTTAATTCATCAGAAGAAATCAAAATTGATTTCGATTTACTTTTAATGTCATAAACCATAATGTTAGTTGTTCTTTTCTGAAGGTCGGTTTCAAGGTATGTGAATTTGTTTCCGCCATCAATCCATTTTACCATTCTTAATGATTGAGCAAAGAATTTTGGACTTCCCCAGATTTCTTCAAGAGTGAATTTTTTGGAGTTTGTCTGGGCAAATGTAGTAATGTTTAAAATTGCTATTAATAATAGGATTAGTCTTATCATTGCTACTCCATTAATTTTTTTATGTGAACTAAATTAATATTTTTTTAAGTTTGACTAAAATATAAGTGAGAAAAGTAATGATAACATATTTTTTACCAGCTGAAACCTTTCCCATCGAAAAAGTATTGGAGCAAAAATCAAAATTTGAAAAGCCTGAGATATTTCGGGAAATTCTTTTAAATCTTCCTTATCCAATTCTGGTTTTGAACTCCTTAAGACAGGTTGTTTTTTACAATGAAGCTTTGCTCAAAAATTTTCCTGAAGTTAAAAACAATGGAGTATTGGGTAAGAGACCAGGTGAAATATTCAAATGTGAACATTCTTATTCGGATAGTGGGTGTGGAACTACTCTTTTTTGTCGAACCTGTGGAGCCGCTAAAGCAATTGCTGAAAGTCTGGCTGGTAGAAGTGATATTCAGGAATGCAGAATTATAACCTATGATGATGAAGCCTATGATTTTCGTGTGTGGACATATCCAAAAGTTATTGATGGTGAAATGTTTTCAATTTTTACGCTAATTGACATTTCCCACGAAAAAAGAAGACAAATCCTTGAAAGAATATTTTACCATGACATATTAAATACAGCGAATGGACTTATAGGATTACTTGAACTTGCTCAAACTTCTGTGGGTGATGAACAGGATCAACTTATTCAAACATCATTAAATTTTTCTAAAGTTTTAGTAGAGGAAGTAAACTCCCAGAGATTAGTATACCTTGCAGAAACAGGCGACCTTGAAATAGAACCAGTTAAGTTCTCAATTCAAGATTTGGTGAATGAAATTATTTCGCTTTATCAAACCCAGACTTTGTTTAGAGAAATTGAATTATTGGTAGAAATTGAGAGAGATTTTTATTTACTGACAGATAAGACAATTCTCAGAAGGATAATTGTTAATCTACTTAAAAACGCTATTGAAGCATCCAAACCAAATTCAATTGTTAGAATCTCCGCAGAAAAACAAAATGAATTATCAATAATCAAAGTTTATAACCAGTCGGTAATGGCAGAAGATGTCAAATTACAAATATTTAAGCGTTCATTCAGCACTAAGGGTAAAGGGCGAGGTTTAGGTACCTATAGCATTAAACTTTTGACAGAAAAATACCTTAAAGGCAAAGTTTATTTTATATCCGAAAAAAGTTATGGAACTGAATTTATAGTTGAAATTCCAAACTTAAGTGAAACAATTTTATCTGGATAGTTAAAATTATTTATTCAGCCTGGGAAAGAAAAATCAATATTCCTGGTTTTCATTTTAATTTCAATCTGAAAGTCTATAGAAATCTGTATTGAAGGGCTTTTTGGAGAAAGTAAATTTTCATTTAGTTTGTTAAATAAATTAAAAATAATTGTGTTTGAGCTTTTTAATTTAACTCTTACCTTCTTAGATCTTGAAATTCCATTCTGTATTAACTTTTGAATAAACCAACCATCTGATTTTAAATCAAAGTTCATTATCCAAATTCAAAAAGATTGGTAGAAAACTTCAAATACTTAATAGTTAACAGTAGCAATTAAAGTATTGGATAAAAGGGTTGACTTGTATAACTTTGTACAGCAATTAAGGGACATAAATCAATAAATTATCAATAACAAATTAATGGAGGATACTTGAAGTTCGCTGATCGATTAATATTAATTCTGGTTTTGATTTCGTTGTTAGGATTTTCGTATGTAATGAATGATAATGAAGTTAATGAGAAAATAAAGTCAAATTTGAATTTGAATTTTAATAACCAGAATGTTGAGCCTCAATATTCTCAGATGGTGCCTGTAATAACTTACAAGCCAATTGGAATAATGAAGGCAAGCTGGTATGGACCTGGATTTCACGGAAGGCAAACTGCAAATGGTGAGATTTATGACCAATATGAGCTAACCGCTGCCCATAAATCTCTTAAATTTGGTACTTTACTCAGATTGACCAATCCGGAAAACAAGAAATCAATCATTGTTCGAATAAACGATAGAGGTCCATACATTGAAGGAAGAGATATCGATCTTTCCTATGCGTCAGCTAAAGCGCTTGGGATTATAAAGCCAGGTGTGAAAAAATTAAAAGTTGAACTGGTTCAAATTACCGATTCAATTGAAATTATTGATACCAAACCTAATCTTTAAAACCAAAAACTGCCCTTTAGAGGGCAGTTTTTATTTTAAACCTTCCATTATCTGAGTAACTTATAAAGAAATTTTTGTCCCTAAAACTTCTAAAAACTTAGCGAGCCAATCGGGATGAGCAGGCCAGGCTGGTGCGGTTACCAAATTCCCATCCACAAATGCTTTATCGACAGGGATATCCTGATATTCACCGCCGGCTGCATTAACTTCGGGACCAACCGCTGGATAACACGAGACTTTACGACCCTTTACACCTCCAGCAGCTGCCAGAAGTTGAGCGCCATGACAGATGGCTGCTATTGGCTTTTTTGTTTCAACAAAGTGTTTGGTGAATTCAATAACTTTTGGATTTAATCTTATGTATTCTGGTGCTCTGCCACCTGGAATTACGAGCGCATCATAATCAGCTGGATTTATATTGTCAAATGTTGCATTTAATGTAAAATTATGGCCAGGCTTTTCGCTGTAGGTCTGGTCTCCTTCAAAATCATGAACGGCTGTTCGAACTTTTTCTCCTGCTTTTTTTCCTGGACATACAGCATGAACTGTATGACCAACCATTTGCAGGGCTTGAAAAGGAACCATGACTTCGTAATCTTCAACGAAGTCCCCAACGAGCATTAAGATTTTTTTTGCTGCCATAAGTACTCCCTTTTTTCCAAAAATAAATTTTCAGAATCATAAGGTCAATTATAAATTTCCTCAAGTTTGGATGAAAAATCCAATTGATTTCATTAATATCGTCTTATGAAAAAGATCAAAACTTCAATTGAACCAGATAAGTTGTTCGATCCTGCTCTTATGATTTCCATTCTTATTTTTTTATTGATGTTCGAATGTCATCCAACTTCAGGACAAGATTTTTCAAATTATAAAGTTATACAGATGAATAAAGCCCATCTTTTGATTCCAGCAGGTTATGAAGTAAACACACAGAATATTACGATTGTAATTCATTTACATGGAAAGTCGCAGCTGGTACAGGATTTATTCATAAAAAGCAAGTTTCCTTTTCCATTAATTACGATACATCTTGGAGTTTTTTCAAGTCCATACAGAATTGCCTTTTCCGATACAAACTTTCTGGCGGCTATTCTGAATGAAGCAATTCGAAAAATTGGAAATGACAATGGAGTTGATTTAAGTTCGACAAAAGTAAACCTAATTCTTACATCTTTCAGTGCTGGTTATGGTGGAATTAGAGAAATTCTTAAAAATGAAACTTATTACCAGATGATTTCCGCAATAATTCTTCTTGATGGTTTGCATTCAGATTATGCTTTTGAAAGAAATAGAAAAATTCCAAATCCTGAACAAATGAAAGATTTTTTAAGATTTGCACGAGACGCAGTAAAGTTCAAAAAACAATTTGTAATTACTCATTCCGAAATAATTCCTGAGGGATATTCAAGCACAACAGAAACAGCTCAATATTTGATTGATTCGACATTCACCGAAAAAGTATTTGCTGAAAGAAAATGGTCAGATGATTTCGTTCAAAAGTATTATGCTTTTAATGGAAATTTTAGAGTTTTTGGATTTTATGGTGATAAAGCAAAAGATCACATGCAACATCTTTATAATTTTCATCGCTTTTTGGAATTAGTCAAATAAAGTTTGCTAAAGAATTTTGTTGGTCTCCGGGAAAATCAATTTTGGTAAGCTTTGTGGTTTTACAGAATAAAATGAAAGATTACTTGAAACTTATTTATGTTGAATTTTTCCAGTTTAAATTTAATTACATTAATTTCAAGAATTTTTCAATTAACTCTCCAATCTTCAACAAATAATTAAATTTGTATGATTAAAGGACATATTTGATGAAAGATAGGAAATACATAATTGGAATTGATGTCGGTGGGACATCCATTAAATTTGGACTTGTACAAAATAATAGAATTTATCGTGAATTTTCGCTCCCTACTTTTGCTTTTGAAAATCCAAAGAAAGTTTTAGGTCAGGTAGAAATTGGACTTGAAAGTTTGTTGAAGCAGGTATCATACGATGAAGTTCAGGGAATTGGAATTGGATTTCCAGGCAAAGTAGATGCTGAAAAAGGAATTGTAACTTCAGCTCCAAATTTTAATAACTGGAAAAATGTCCCGGTTAGAAAAAAATTGTCAAAGTTTGGATTTCCAGTTTTTATAGATAACGATGCAAATTGTGCTGCCTTAGGTGAATTATATTTTGGCAGAGGAAGAAAACTCAAAAATTTTGTAATGGTTACACTTGGAACTGGTGTTGGTGGTGGATTAATTTTCAATGGCCAACTCTTTCGTGGTGAAAGTGGTGGTGCTGGTGAAATAGGTCACATTACGATTGATTATTCTGGTCCTTTTTGCAAATGCGGAAAAAGAGGTTGCGTGGAAGCTTATGCCGGGAATAATTACATCAAACAAAGAACAATTCATAAGCTTCATGAATATCCAGATTCTTTAATTCTTGTGCTTGTTGACCATAATCTTGAAAACATCGAGCCTAAAGTCATAAATGATGCAGCGAAAAAAGGCGATGAACTTGCAATAAAAATTCTTAAGGAAACAGGTTATTATATTGGAATTGGACTTGCAAACATCGCAAATACACTGGATATTAAACATTTCATAGTTGGTGGTGGTGTTTCCAATGCTGGACCTGTTTTGTTAAAGGCAATTGAAAATTCAATTAAAGAACATGGAATAAAAGATATTGTTAAAAATGTGAAAGTTCTCCCTGCTCAGTTAAAAAATAAAGCTGGTATCCTGGGAGCTGCTTCACTTGTTTTAAGTAATCAGAAATTAAAATGAAAAAAGTCTTAGTTGCTTTAGTTTATCTATTTATTACAACAGGTTTATTTTCACAGCAGGATACAACTGCAATTTCTGATACAACTAGAAAAAAATCTTCTGTCGATGAAGTAATTTTTTATTCTTCTTCTGATTCAATTATTTACAACATTAAAAACCGAAAGATGTTTTTATTCGGAAAATCAGAGATAAAATATAAAACGATGGAACTTAATTCTGCTCAAATTGATATTGATTGGAATACAAGCATTTTAAGAGCTTATGGAAAGTATGGTAGAGATACTGTTGATACGAACAAACAGGTTCTAATAAATCCACCAATCTTAAAAGATGCTGGAGAAGAATATAAAGGAACTGAGATAAGATATAATTTCAGAACTCAACAAGGCTCAATTTCACATGCCCAATCTGAAAATGATGGACAGGTTTATTATGGTGATAAGATTAAAAAGATTGAAAGTAAAGTCTATCTTGTGAGAGATGGAATTTACACAACCTGCACTGCCGAAGAACCACACTTTCACTTTTTCAGTCCAGAAATGAAAATCATTCATCAACAACAAATAATTGCAAAATGGATCTGGTTTTATGTTGAGAATATTCCATTTCCTGTTCCAATTCCATTTGCTGTTTTTCCAAATCAATCAGGACGACGAAGTGGAATAATAACTCCATCATTTGGATATCGTGAAGACTTAGGCAGGTATCTTTCAAACCTTGGATATTTCTGGGCAATTAGTGATTATATGGACCTGGCTTTTTTTGGTGATTTTTATACAAAAGGTGGATACGCAATAAATTCGAGATATCGTTATGTGAAGAGATACGATTTCAATGGACAGCTTGAATTATCTTATGTCGATAATGATTATGGCGAACCGGGTGATCCAGATTACAATAGAAGAAAAGAATATCGAATTTACTTTGGTCACAATCAGGAAATTGATCCCACTTCAAGAATCAACATCAATCTTAACTTCTTATCAAACAGTTATTTTCAAAATAAGAGTTCGACATTATCTGAAATATTGAACGATCAAATTAATTCATCAGCAAGTTATTCCAAGAATTTTGAAGATCAAGGAATTAGTCTATCGCTTTATTATAATAGAAATCAAAATTTAAGAACTGGAGATATCAGGGAAAATCTGCCCGATTTAAGAGTTTCATTTCAGCCATTTTATCCATTTAAAGTTGATATAAAGAAAAAAATTAAAGAAGGAAAATTACTCGAAGAAGCCTGGTATGAAAAAATCGGTATTAACTATGGACTTCAGTTCTCTAATCGTAGAGAAGTTTTAAATCGAAATATAAAAATTCGAGGCGGGGTTAATCATAACGCATCAGTTTTTATTTCTAATAAATGGGGATATTTCAACATCACAAATTCCATTGGCTATACAGAAAATTGGTACAATAAACGAATTGAAAAAATTGCCTATGTAAGCTCAACTGGTCAGGATTCAATCGTTACTAATGATGTGAAAAAACTTAGTGCTGTAAGAACATTTAGATTTAGTACAGGAATTAATACAAAGATTTATGGAATAATGAGACCAAACATTTTTGGTATTACTGCATTCAGACATACGCTTATACCATCGTTGAATTATTCCTATCAACCAGACTTCTCAAAACCTAAGTGGGGATATTTTGGAACTTACATTAATGCAAGAGGCGAAGTTGTAAAATACAGTTATTACGAAAGAGAAATTTTTGGTGGTCCCGGAATTGGTGAAGTACAAAGTTTAGGTCTTAACATTGGAAATAACTTTGAAATGAAAGTTAAACCACCGAAATCAGATACATCACAACAGGATAGAAAAATTCAATTGATGAACTTAAATGCAAGCCTTGCTTACAATTTTGCAGCAAGTGAGTTCAGATTATCGAATATTAACATTAATTTTTATTCAAATGTAGGCTCTTTCTTTAGCATAAATGGTGGCTTAACTTATGATCCTTATGTTTATGATTTGAACTTAAAACGAAGAATTAACAAATTGATGATAAGTGAAGGTCAGGGCATTGCTAGATTGACTAATATGAATTTAAGTTTTAACCTTAATCTCTCAGGTGAACAGCTTAAGTCAAAGCAAAAAGAAACTGGTGAGGATACGACCGAAGTTGAAGAAGATTTGCCTTCAGGTCTTTATTTACAGAAAAAACGAGATGAAATTCCAGATTATTCAATTCCGTGGAATTTATCTCTTGGATTTTCCTATTCTGTTAGCAAACCAACACCTGATTTTGTGTACCGAACTGCCAATATGAATTTTGCTTTGAGTTTTAATCTGACATCTCAATGGAAATTTTCTGTAAATGGTGGATATGATTTTGAAATGAAAAAACTGAGCGCACCAACCGTGAGAATTTCAAGAGATTTACATTGCTGGAATATGAATTTTGATTGGTACCCAACTGGATTTTATCGTGGCTATAGACTTGAGATAAGAGTAAAAGCACCACAATTACAGGATTTGAAGATAACCAAACAGGGTGGCGTCTTTGCCCGATAAGGAGTATCAACATGAAAACTTATTTGATAGATGGTAATAATGTTCTCAGAGCTGATAATAACTGGAACAAGTTATTTCTCGAAGATCCAGAAAGAGCTAAAGATTTACTTATTCAAAAAGTTGTTGACTTTTTAAGGGACAGAAACAATCGGGCAATCATCTTCTTTGATGGTTTCAATTTTGTTCATTCTCACACAAAAATCAGCAAGAATGTTGAAATAAAACATGCAAAAAACAAAACAGCTGATGAAACAATTTTGATAACAATTGAAAAGCAGACCAATAAGAAGAATTTGATAATCGTAAGTAATGACCTTGAATTAAGAAGTAAAGCCAAATTATATCAGTGTCAGATAAAAAGTTCAGAAGATTTTATCAAAGAATTGAATAAGTCAAAAAATTTATCAGAAAAAATTGATAAACCGGATTTGACGAATGATGATATAAAATATTGGTTGAAAATATTTGGTGGTGATGATTCGAATAAATAAAAAGTAGGATATGTTTGAATTAAAATTCAGATAAAGCCCATCATTTGTGTTTTGAAATTATGTTCTGTTTATGATTGAAAAAATTTAGATTGAAGCAGGATAAAAACTTCAATGTCAGTCAGAGCTTGTCGAAGACTGACGGAAAGAGTTTCGGAATTTCTTAAGTATTCAATTGTCATCCTTCGGCAAGCTCCGGATGACAAAAAGCGTTGGATTCAAATGTCAGGCTGAGCTTGTCGAAGCCTGACATGAAACATTTCAAAAATTTGCTGTCACACTTCTATTGGCTTAGTGTGACAAATAATTATTCTTAAAAAAATAATAGCGAGAATAAAATGAACAAACTGTCATTAGCACTTGGTGGTGGAGGAGCAAGAGGACTTGCTCATGTTGGCGTTTTGAAAGTTATTGAAGAAGAAAAAATTAAGATCGACGCAATCGCGGGTTGTAGTATGGGTGCAATTGTTGGTGGTTTATATGCTTACTTTGGGAACGCTAAGGAAGTCGAAGAATTTATCTTTGATACAATCTCAAGTGAAAAATATAAAGAACTTGGCATAAACAAACTTAGCACAAAACAAGATTCATCATCAAACTACTTTGAACAATTTTTCGATTTTATCGGAACAAGTATTCAGCTTATTAAAGCAATTAACCGAAGTTTTTATCTTGACGAAGAATTAACTGATGAGATTTTTGATTTCATACCAGATGTTAACATTGAAACTTTGAAAATTAAATTTTTTGCGGTTGCGACGGACTTGTTTTCTGGACAGGAAATAATTTTTTCAAGCGGAAGTTTGCGAAAAGCAATTAAGGCAAGTGCATCCATACCCGGAATTTTTCCTCCAGTGAAATATCGAGGTTATTTACTTGTGGATGGGAGTGTGACAGATCTTGTGCCTGTTCAAATATTAAAACAATCAGGTTATGAAAAAATAATTGCAATTAATGTTGTTAAAAGTCTTGAAAACCCCAATCCATCAAAAAACATGATTGAGTTGCTTTATCGTGTTGAGAGCATTTCGTCTTATCATCTTTCGTCATATCAGTTGAAAGATGCGGATATTCTGATTTATCCTGATGTTCGAAATTACGATTGGTCTGATTTTAATTTTGCAGGTGAAATAATTAAAAGGGGAGAGGTTTCAGCAATTGAGCATCTGGATGAGATTACAAAATTGTACAGATCAAATATTTACAAAATGCGTTTAAGAAAATTATTTAATCGTATCAGGAATAAATGAAACGACCGTTGATTGTAGCTCATCGTGGTTATCCATCAAAGGCAATTGAGAATACCATTGAATCTTTTCAGCTTGCATTTGATAATGGGGCAGATTTTGTCGAGGGTGATTTCTGGTTAACTAAAGATGATGAGATTGTTTGTATTCACGATGAAAATTTGTTAAGAGTGACTGATAAAACAAAATCTCTGAGTGTGACAGCTTCAATTTTAAGCTCTATCAAATCCATTGGTTTCTACAGTGAAAAATTTAAACAAAAGCTCAACGTTCCAACACTTGAGGAAATTATAAAAATAATTCCGCCTGGAAAAGGATTATTTATTGAGCTAAAAGACCATAGATCAAAAATAGTTGAGGTGTTGAAACTAAAACTCGATAAAATAAATTTTCCGGTTGAAATTTTGAGAATTATATCCTACCATTCTCCCCTGTTGAAATACTCAAAATCAATTTTACCGGGGATTAAGACTTATTTACTTTTTGATTGGTTTTTGGTGAGAGAAAAGTGTAAGAATAAAATCGTCTTTCAAAGATTTTTACAACTTTTGAATGAAATAAAATGCGATGGGATTAACATAAATTATTCTGCAAATATTAGTGAAACATTTACAAAAAAGATTAAAGAAGCTGGATTTGAGATTGGAATTTATGATGTAAATGATAATAATTCATTATTAAAAACAATAGGTCTGGATGTTGATTTTTTTACAACAGATTATCCAGACCTTGCAATTAAAATTTTAAGTGAAATTAAGAAATAAAACTTTTCTATCTAGAATAAACTCACCACTTATTCTTAAACCACGCAGCATCATCAAAATAAGTTTTTGTCAGTTCCTCTAATCTCCTCATCTCGTTTTCACTTAATGGTTTGAAGTTTTTTGCAATTCGAACATTCTCTTCAAGTTCATTTAATGTTGAAATACCTACAATGATTGTGCTTACTGGAAGTGTCAAAACATATTCCATTGCTTGTTTCATTGAAGTAATTCCACCTTCACGGAAAATCCTACCTCGAGCTGGGATTTTCATTCCAATTATTCCAAGATTTTTTTGAACAGCGAAGGGAAGCAAATTATCGATGAAAGATTTGTTGTGTCTATCAGCAGCGTTCAAAGCCATTAAGATACAATCGAAATTGTATTCATCAATTGCTTTTTTCAAGACCCATGGATCGTAATGACCGGTAATTCCTAAGAACCTAACCACACCATTTCTTCTAGCTTCTTCGAGTGCTTTGATTGCACCATCAGATGCAAAAATCTTTTTCAAATCATCTTCTGTTCTAACATTGTGAAGTTGCCATAAATCAATCCTATCTGTCTGAAGTTGCTTCAAACTTTTTTCAAGTAATTTCATTGAACCGTCATAAGATCGATTGTGAGTTTTTGTCGCAAGAAAAACTTCGTTTCGTCTTTCTTTCATTACTTTGCCAATGTATGTTTCGCTAATTCCCTGACCATAAGCAGCTGCGGTATCAATGTAATTTACACCGAGGTCAAGGGCTCGATTAATAATTTTGATTGATTCTTTTTCAGTTCCAGCCTTTTCAAGAGTTGCCTGTCCACCCAGAGAAAAAATCCCGACTTGATAGCCTGTTTTACCAAGAACTCTTTTAGGCATAGGTGAATCTTTTGCAAATAAAGTTGGAAAAATTTTTTCTGATTTACTTAAAAAATAAGTTCCAGCTGCAGCAAATGTGACCTTGAGAAAATTTCTTCTTGAGAATTTCATAATCTATTCTCCTTAATTTTTTTATTAATAAAAATTAAACAGATACCACTTTGATTAAATTTGAAATTGCTTTCTGTTTAGTTTTTAGACTTCCAACGAAAAGAAGTAAATCGCCTTTCTTTACAATTTTATTCCCAATTAAAAATTTATTCGAATATTCTATAACTTTCTCAAAGTCTGAAATATCATCAACCACTATTGCCTCAATACCTCGATAAAATTTGAGTGTTGCTAGAGTTTTTAAACTATTCGTAATTGCAATAATTGGTGCAAGTGGAAAATATTTTGCCAGAACAATGGCGGTAAATCCAGAATAGGTAATGGGAACAATTGCCTTGACCTTCAAATCATTTGCAAGTTGACATGATGCGTAAGCAATTGATTGAATATGTGCTTCATCGGTTTCTATATAATCGTAATTCAGATTATAATTTATTTTTATTTTTTCAGCTCGTTTAATAAGTCGGGACATTGTTTGTACAACACGGACAGGATTTTTTCCGATTGATGTTTCGGCAGTTAATAGAACGGCATCAGTTCCATCAAGTACAACATTGGCAACATCTGAGGCTTCAGCACGAGTCGGAATTGGATTGTATATCATGCTATCAAGCATTTGAGTTGCAGTGATTACAAGTTTTCTTGCTTCAATACTTCTACGAATTATAAATTTTTGAATTGGTGGAACTTCTTCGGGACCTAATTCGACTCCAAGATCTCCACGAGCAACCATTAAACCATCTGCAGCTTTTAATATTGATTCAAAATTTTTCACACCTTGCTTGAGCTCAATCTTTGCAATAATTGGAATGTCTGCTTTTTTCTTTTTTAGATAATTCTTCAAATCGAAAATATCCTGCTCAGTTCTAACGAAAGATAAAGCTAAATAATCAAGTTTATTTTTAATTGAAAAATCAACCCATTTTAGGTCGATTGAGGTTAAAGATGGAGTTTTTAAGAAAGTATCTGGCACATTAAGTCCTTTTCTTTCCTTTAGAATTCCACCTTCAATTACTTTACATACAACATAATCTTTGAATTTTTTAACCACTCTTAATTTTATCAATCCATCGTCAATTAAAATTCTTTCACCAATATCTAATTCCTTTGAAAGTTTTCTATAGGAAGTTGAAAAACCGTTGCTATCACCTAAAATTTCTTTATCAAAGATATTGATGAGCTGACCTTCTCTTAACTCCAGCTGTCCATTTTTCAAATTTCCAACGCGAATTTTTGGACCTTGAAGATCACCCAGAATAGCAATGTTTTTTCTTAGTTTTTTTGATTCATTTCGAATCAGCTTTACAATTTCACCAAAAGTTTTAATTTCACCATGAGAAAAATTTAATCTTATTCCATCAACTCCAGCTCTAATCATACCTCTAATTATTTGTGGTTCGTTTGATGCGGGTCCGATTGTTGCGATGATTTTTGTTCTTTCACCTAGAAGAATTTTCATTAGAAATAACCTTTCAGAGTTTTATTTTTTTCTGACAACAAAACCAACTTTTTTCTTTGATTTTTTGTCTTGCTCTTTTTTGATATGCTCAATAGAAATTTCATAAAGTTCTTTTAAACGATTGTAAACTTTCTCATAAACAGTGTTTTTTTCCCATTTGCCGTTAATCAATTTGCCAGCTTTATATCCTGTTAAAATTTCAATTCCTTCATCAATAGTATCTATAGCCCAGATATTAAACATTCCTTTTTCAACTGCTTGAATAACATCATCCTTAAGCAGAAGATCTTTCAAGTTTCTCTTTGGAATTATTACACCCTGGTTTCCATTCAAACCTTTTATTTTACAAATTTTAAAGAAGCCTTCGATTTTTTCGTTGACACCTCCGATTGGTTGAATTATTCCTTTTTGATTTACTGAACCGGTTACTGCAATTCCCTGTTTGATTGGGATTCCACTCAATGCAGAAAGCAATGCATAAATTTCAGTTGACGAAGCACTATCACCATCAACCCCTCTATATGATTGTTCAAAACAAATACTGGCTGAAAATGATAATGGGAAATCCTGACCAAATTTTTCTCTCAATAAACCAGAGATTACGAGAACACCTTTGTCGTAAATTTTACCAGAAAGTCTTGCCTCTCTTTCAATATTTACAATCCCGGAATTTCCTGCTGAGACTGCAACAGTTATTTTTGATGGTTTACCAAATGTGTAATCGTTAATTGAATAAACTGCAAGTCCATTAATTTCACCAACTTTTTCTCCATCAATATCTATTATGATTTTTCCATCTTTAATCAATTCATTTATTTTTTCTTCAATCATATCATGACGATAGATGTAATTATCGTAAGCAATTTTTACATGATCACCAGTGACGATATCAGCACCAGAATCTTTTGCCCAGAAATTTGCTTCACGAACTATATCGGCAACTACTGAAAATCTTGCTGTCAATTTATCTTTTGAACCTGCGTATCGAGCTGAAAATTCTGCAAGTCTTGCAATTGCAGATCTATCAAAATGAAGAAGATTTTCTTCCTCACAAAGTTTTCTAACAAGTCCTGCAAGGTCATTAAGTGCTTTTGGAGTGTTTTTCATCTCATAATCGAAATCCGCTCGAACTTTGAAAATCTTTTTGAAATCTTCTTCATATTCACTTAATAAATAATAAATCTCATCACTACCGATGAAGATTACTTTTGTATTTATTTCAATAGGTTCTGGTTTTAGATTTATTGAGTAAAGAAGATATTGACCCAGATAATCTTGAATTTCAAGTTTTCTATACATCAAAACTCTTTTCAAAGCTTTCCATACACCTGGTTCCGTTAAAGCATCGAATGCATTTAAGACGAGGTAGCCGCCGTTTGCTCTCAAAATTGATCCAGCTTTGATGTTCATGAAATCCGAATACCACGCACCTCCGCCTTCATAAACTCTTTCAATTGTACCAAAAAGATTTGTATAAGTTGGAGTTGTTTCGATTATCACCGGACATTCTTTCGTACCGGAATTATCAAGAATAACATTAACTCGATAAACTCTAAATGGATCACGAATTTCTTCAATTGCAGGTGGAAGTGGAGGTTGTGTTTGTTGTGGCTGTTCTGGTTTGCCAGCTGCCTTAAAATCATCAAGATTATTCAGAATTGCTTCTTTTACTTCATCTAAATATTGATGAACTTTTGGGTAATTAAACTTTTCTTTTAAGTCGGTAATTACACCAGTAACCAGATTGTTAACAGCCTCTTGCTCAAGCTTCAACAATTTTTCCTGATATTCTCTTGAGAGTTGCAATCCTTTTTTGAAAAGTTCTTGAAGTTGAATTGTGTATTCCTGATATTTTTGATAAAATCTCTCCGCTTGCTCAGGAGTGATTACATTGTTATTGACAAGTTCAGCAATTTGTTGAATTGGAACAGGTTTGCCATTGATGATAGGGAAAATTTCTGGTCGATAAAATTGCCCCATCTGAACCTGACCGAGTGAAAAATTGTCTTTCTTAATCTCGTTTTCAAATTCAATCATTAATCTCTTTTCTTCTTCAGCGTAACTTTCCATAATATTTTTTCTTCTGACAGCATAAGCTTCATCTTCCAGGACAACTGGAATTTTTTCTATCAAGAAATCAATCATTGAATCCATCGCATTGGCAAACATTTGAGCGACCCCAACAGGAAACACAAGAAGTCTGGGCATATCTGGATTTGTAAAATTGTTCACATAAGCATAATCGTTTAGCACAGGACAATTGGGACTTATTCTTTCCAGAATTTTCTGAATTGTTGTTGCCTTACCTGTTCCAGAAAGTCCGGTTACAAATATGTTGTATCCGGGTGAGTAAAGGTCTACGCCAAGTCGAAGTGCTTTTAAGGCTCTTTCCTGTCCAATGATGCCTTCAATTGGCTCAAGATTTTTTGTTGATTCAAATTCAAAAATTGCTGGATCACATTTCCAGGTAAGTTCTGAAATCGGTAAGGGATTGTATTTTGGAGCTGATTTTAATTTCTTGGCCATGAAAATTTCACCTTTTTTTGAAAATTACTGAAAATGAAAATTAGTTGAAAGATGTTATTTTAATTAGAAAGTTAAAAATTATTATGGATTAGCAATGAAAGAAGTTCATAAAAAAGTTAGTATAAAATTTTATGGAAGATTAAAAGATTTTCTAACGAAGAAATCTTCAGTGATTGAGCATAAATTTGTTGACAGAAGAAGCATAAAAGATCTGATTGAATCTTACAATATTCCTCATACCGAAGTTGATGTAATACTTGTAAACGATAAGTCAGTAGATTTCTCTTATTTAATTAATGATGGTGATTTGATAAAGGTTTATCCTCCAGGATTTGTGTTGGGAGGTAAAAAAGTAAAAAGACTTTCTAAACAGGTGAGGGGAGAACCAAAATTTATTTGTGATGTTCACTTAGGTGCACTTGCAAGGAATCTTAGAAAATTCGGTTTAGATGTTCTATATGATAATTCATATTCAGATGAAACGATAGCTGAAATTTCAATAAAAGAAAAAAGGATTATTCTTACAAAAGACATTGGTTTACTCAAGAGAAAAGAAGTTCGTTACGGTTATTTTGTAAGAAGCGATGAACCTGATAAACAGTCGGCTGAAGTTTTAGATAATTTTTCGGTTGTAAAATATATGAAACCATTTTCTAGATGTTTAGACTGTGGAACTAAGCTTAAGCGAATTTCAAGAGCCATTGCAAAATCTAAAATGCCCGATCATGTATTTGATGAGGAAATGGTTTTTTATCATTGTTCAAATTGCGATAAGATTTTCTGGCAAGGATCTCATTTATTAAAAATGATGGAAGGGCTCAGAAATTTACTGAATTCAATTCGTTAAAAATTCCCTCCTCAAACCGAAATTTCTTATAAGATTTTTCGGTTATAACCGAAATTTTTTATAAATCTAAAAAAAGCACCAATGACTAATCCTTTCTCATTATATCACATAATCAAATCTGGCTAGTTACTTTATCATATATTGGAATTTAATCATAAATAATCTTATTTTGATTTTGTAAAGAAAGGAGAGAAAAAATGGCAGAAGTATTACACATCCATCTCAAAAATCCACAGACTCGTTTCATCAATAGAGCGGTCGAAATTTTGAGGAATGGAGGGGTGATCATTTATCCAACCGATACCGTTTATGGTCTTGGTTGTGATATCTTTCAGAAAAAAGCCATTGAAAGAATCTATCAAATCAAACCTTTTTTAAAAGATAAACCTTTGAGCTTTATCTGTGCTGATTTGAAAGATATTGCAACATACGCAAAAGTTTCAACTCAGGTTTATCGTTTTTTGAAATATGCTTTTCCTGGACCTTACACTTTCATTCTTCCTGCTGCTCGTGAAGTGCCAAAGAAACTCTGGAGCAAAAGAAAAACGGTT